>Ga0210057_1004812_pt1 | contig 17679 bp, 17 predicted proteins | sample CryGeyCG2114_010_2_FD_183968 | JGI IMG/M metagenome (GOLD analysis project Ga0210057, IMG submission 183968) | Groundwater microbial communities from aquifer - Crystal Geyser CG10_big_fil_rev_8/21/14_0.10 (SPAdes) (version 2) | ecosystem: Environmental > Aquatic > Deep subsurface > Groundwater ...
CTTGTTCATTTAATTTGTCGTAAACTTCCAAAAGATTAAGATATGTTTTGTAACCAATCAAAAAATTAGCCTGAATCGATTTTTGATAGTGCTCAGCCGTTTTTAAATAATCAGCCTGTGATTTAAAATAATCGCCCAAACAAGAATGAATATCGCTTTCTTCCTTTTTCAGAAAAATCATCCACTTAATCAATTTTTCTTTATCAGTTTGTTCTTGCAATAAGGATTGACAATCAAATTTGTTGGCTTTTAAAGGACTCAATTTAGAAAAATCAAAAAGGCTCAATAAGGCCGCTGAAAATAAGAATAAAGACAAGCTTAAAAAAAGCCAAATAGTTTTTTGATTATATTTTTTTGTTTCCATTGGTTAAACCTCCTAAGAAAACCAAAAAGGTCAAAAAAACAGCCGGAAATTCCCAGCCAAAATCCAAAAAGGATTGGCAAGCGGAAAGAATTAAAGCCCAAAAAAGACCAATTAAAAGTGGCTCTTTTGTTTTTTTGATGATTAAAAAAGCTTTTTGTAATGCTTTGATTAAAAAAGCCATTAAAGCCAAAAAGCCAAAGATACCTGTCTCAACTAATGTTTGAAGATAAAAATTATGAGTATACCAAGAATAAGTATTGGGCAATTTTTGAAAACGTATAGCCACTAGTCGAAAAGTCCCCCACCCCCAACCAGTCAAGGGCCTTTCCAAAAACCCCAACCAGGCTTCTCGCCAATAATTAAATCTTCCTTCATAAGCAAGAGGCTTGACTAATATCTTGGCCAAAAAGTTTTGGGAATGGCTTTTTAAAAATTGTTGGCCGAAATCGGTCCAAGAAAAGTAAAAGAGGGCCAAAAGAATGATTAAGGAAAGAAAAATTAAGATGTAAGCGAGTTGCTTGGCTTTTTGATTTTTGATTTCTAATTGCCTTAGTAGTAAGAAAGTAATGAGAGGGAAAAACAAAAATGTGGTTCGGGAGAAGGTTAAAATCATCATTAGAAAAAAGAAAAGGCTTAAAGAGCCAAAAATCAATCTATTTTTATCTTTGCTGGTCAGAAAAAGAGCCAAACAAGGCAATAAAACAAAAGGCAGATATTCAGCTAAATGGTTATGGCCGTGGTAGACAGAAACTAAATTCATAGAGACTATGGTTTTTACGGCAAAAGGCATTAAAAAATACAAAGAGAGCAAGGAAAGGCTTAAGCCAGCGAAAAAAACCGGCCAAAGCACTATTTTGAGCTTCTCTGTACTGTTTATGATGGTTCTTGAGAGATGGAAGAAAACAAAAAGAGCTAGTAATCTGAGAAAAGCCGGAATTGATAAAGCTAAACTACTGGTAAAAAACAAAGAAATAAAAACAAAGACTAAAAATAATGAGGATAACCAGAAAAGACCATCGATTTTAATCTTCAAGCTTTGATGAGCCAAAAAAAACAAAATTAAGGGCAGTGGGACAATTAGTAAAAGAATTTGGCCAGTTTGGTTTACTCCTCCGTTTAAGAAAGGTAAAATAAGTAAAATTAAAGCCAGTAAAATTAGCGGTTGATTTAGTAAAGGTGATTTTCTTATCATTACCATAATGTCATTTTATCAAAAATTCGGTAAAAAAAGTATCGATATTTTTTTTTCTTTTTTGACCCTGGCTTTTTTATGGCCGGTTTTCTTATTGGTCTCCCTTTTAATCAAGATTGGTTCCCCTGGTCCAATAATTTTCAAACAAAGAAGGACTGGCAAAGACGGTGGGAGTTTTACAATGTATAAATTCCGAACGATGGTGATAAATGCCGAAAATTTTAAAGAAAAATATCGTTATTTAAACGAGGCTGATGGGCCGGTTTTTAAAATTTACGATGATCCCCGGTTGACGAAAATCGGCAAAGTCCTATCCCATACCGGCTTTGACGAATTCCCTCAATTTTTAAATGTCTTAAAGGGAGAAATGAGTTCCGTTGGTCCCAGACCGCTACCTATCAATGAAGAGAAAAAGATAGCCATTAAATATCAAAAGATAAGACGTTCGGTAAAGCCAGGCATTATCTCCTCTTGGTTGGTTAAGGGAGCTCACCAGCTTTCCTTTCAACAATGGATGAAATTAGATATTAAGGATATTAAAAAAAGCAGTTTTTTTTATGATTTAAATATTCTTTTGAAAGTCACTCGCCTTGTTTTGAAATTAGTCAAAAAAGAAGTCTTTTAGTAAATCCATTTTTTTATTGATCTTTACTGGTAAACCTTGTCTAAAACTCTTTTCGCCTTTTGAAGACTATAATTTTCTTTAATAAAAAGTCGTCCCTTCTCAGAAAGCTTGTGGGCTAAATTTTTGTTTTTTAAAATTTTAATCACCGCAGCTGCAAATCGCTTCTCATCATCAGCCAAAAGGACGTTTAAACCATTATTTAAATCAACTCCTTGAAGAGCCATTTTCGTTGATACTACCGGCAACCCAAAAGAAAGAGCGTCAAGGATTTTGATTCTGACACCAGCTCCGGCGCGAATTGGTACCGCAAAAACTCCTGCTTTTTTCAAAAAAGGGCTTTTATCTTTAACATAGCCTTTTACCTGAATAGAGGCATCTTTCTGGGCAATTTTAATAATCTTTTTGGGGGGATAACGACCAATAATTAAAAATTTAACTTCGGGTATCTCTTTTTTGATTAAAGGGTAAATTTTTTCACCAAACCATAAAACGGCATCTTGATTTGGCCACCAGGATAAAAGACCCAGAAAAAGAACTGTTTTTGAACTAAAATGGAAAAGCTTTTCGGTCTTAAAAGGAACCGGTAAAAAACTAATTTTTTCCACGGAAACTCCCCTTTTGACTAAGCTCTGTCGATCAACTTCACTGATGGTCAAAAACTTATCAAAGAAAGGCAAAATTTTATTCTCGTAATGTCTGAACTTTAAACCCTCAATCAAGTAACCAACCTTCTCAATTAAATTTTTTTCGTAGCGAGCATAACCAAATAAACCTTCGGAAGAAATATTATGCTCATCATAAACTTTTATCATCTTTTCTCCGTTAAAAATATAAGGCAAGTACTGAACCGAAGTTTCATGGTCAAAGTGAACAGCGTCAAATTTTTCCTTGAAAGTTAAATTCTTAATGAACTCCGCTACCTCTTTTAAAAAATATTTCTGAACCCGAAAGGGCCTTGGATTAAAAATTCCCCGGATAACCCTAAAAAGAAGTTTTTTATGGGAAATAGTAATGACCGGCGTTAAAGAAGTTTTAAGCCCGAAACAGATTTTTTTTAATTCTTTTTCCCATTTTAAGTCTTCTTTTCTGTCGATAAAAGAGATTAAAAAAACTTGATGCTTTTTAGATAGTATTTTTATAGTTCGATATGTTTTAATCTTTCCTCCGGTATCAGGAGGATAAGGCAAAAACTGCGTTATAAAAAGAATTTTCATCTAAGTTAAGATACATTTTTGAAATTAACGTTGTCAAGTAAAAATGATAGAATAAGGAAAAGCGATAATAAAAGATGAATAAAATATCAGTTATTATTCCTGTCTATAACGAAGAAAAATTCTTGGAAAAATCAATTGAAAAAATAATAACAAGAATTGAGAAAAATAAAAAATTTATTCCGGCTTATGAAATTTTATTAATAGAAAATGGCAGTAACGATAAATCCTTTCAGATAGGCAAAAGACTCGAAAAAAGATATCAATTTATAAAAACATTTCACCTTAATTACGCTAGTTATGGTCAAGCAATTAAAATGGGAATTTTAAAAGCTAAAAATAAAATTATCATTATCTTTAATGTTGACTTCTGGAATATTAACTTTCTCAAGAAAGGTTTAAAACTAATTAACGGCAGCGATATTATTGTCGGTTCTAAAACTCTCATCCCATCAAAAGATCAAAGACCTCAATATCGACGTCTTACTACCTATTTCTTTAATTTTATCTTAAAAATGGTCTTTAATTTCCCTGGGACTGATACTCACGGATTAAAGATAATGAAAAAAAATAAAATTCTTCCTTTAGCCAGAAAATGCGCTACTTACAATGAATTATTTGATACAGAATTAATTTTGAGGGCTTGTAAAGAAAAATTAATTTTAATAGAAATCCCAATAGACATCAAAGAAACTCGCCCATCAAGATATAATAATCTCAAAAGATTTGGTAATATAATTAAAGATCTATATCTTATTTTTAGAATTAAATACTTGAATGGTTTCTATTACCACAGATGATTTTGGCTATAGCCATAAAGCCAATATCGAAATTATCAAATTAGCAAAAAACGGAAAGATAGATAGGATTTCTCTATTAGTCAACTTTCCCAAAGCCGGAGAGGCAGTCGGATTGTATAATCAAAAACATCTGGCAAAGAAAGTTCCTATCGGATTGCACTTTAATATGATCGAAGGTAAAAATTTCGATCCCTTACCAATATTTTTACTTAAGATCCTCTTTAAAAAGATTACTAAAGTACAAATTCAGCAAGAATTGGAACTTCAGATAAAGGCTTTTAAAAAATTAGGCTTTTACCTAGAACATCTTAATTCTCACCAGAATATCCATTTATTCGCACCAATTGACGAAATATTCTATGAAATAGCCAAAAAGCATAAAATCAAGTTTATTCGCTCAAAAAATTCAGTTATTAGAAGGCTTAAACAATTCCCTCTAAAATTAATATCCTTTTATTTATACTCTTTTTTAAATAAATTAGTTTATCACTCTCGCAACCCATTTAATAAAACATTTCCGACAATCGAAGAAATAATTATCCACCCAGGAACAAATTTTGATAAAAAACCAATTTGAAATTAAAATTAAGACTCAAATGAATAAATTCTCTAAAATACTAATTTATTCCAAAAAACTCTTCTTAAATAATTATACCCTAATCTTTATTATATTGATTGGTGCTTTTCTTCGTTTCTATAAAATAAACGAATATATGTTCTTTGCTGGGGACCAAGGAAGAGACATCCTCAGCGCTAGCCATCTCCTGCTTTACGGCAAGATCCCCCTTTCTGGCCCTCTCGGTTCGGGTATCCCCCTTCTCTCACCGCCTACATATTATTATATTATTACTCTCCTCTTTGCCCTCTCGGGGATGAAAATATTATTACTCCAATATTTAATTATTATTTTAGGCATAGCTAGTATTCTACTTGTCTATTTAGTAACTCGAGAATTATCATCCAAAAAGTCTGCTCTTTTTGCTACCCTACTCTATTCTTTTTCCAGTCTAATGATTTTATATAGCCGCTCGATTACCCAACCATTCATAACCCCTTTTTTTCTCCTCCTTTTTCTTCTTTTTCTCTTAAAAGCTTTCAAACAGAAAAAATATAAATATTTTTTAATTAGCCTACCCCTTTTTATAATTTGGGTTCAATTATATTATGCTTCTTTAATTTTAGTACCGGTTTTACTTTTTTGGATTTTTTACATAGGCCATAAAATTAAACCCCAAAAAAAGTTTTTCCTCTACAATTTTATGATTTTGTTTTTTCTATCATGCTTTTTTTATTTCCCCTTCATCAAATATGAAATAATCAATAACTTCCCTAATATAAAAACTTTAATAAATTTTGTAGTTGGGAGTGGGAGTGTTTCAAATAAGACCTCTCTTTTACTTAATCTTAAAAAATCTCTTTTTTACCTTTTTCTCATACTTCGGTATGATTCAGAAAAGGTTAATTTAAGTAAAACTCCTTTTACTCTCTTGCTGTTTATATCTCTAATCATCCTGAATTTTAAAACCATAGCCAAGAGAAAAATAAAATTTAATCTAATATTTATTTCAAGTATTATTATTTCTGGTTTTATTTTATTTAATTTCTACCTTATAAGCGGGCGGTTTAACGCCCCCTTTCTCATCCCTCTTTATCCATTTTTAATCATTTCGATGGGAATTCTTATTTCTAATATTGACATTAACATCGAGAAAATAAACAAATATTTAAAGATAACTGCGCTTATTGTTGGAATAGTTCTCCTTTTTTACAATGGCTACAGAGAAATGTTAAATAACCCAAGAAAAAATGAGTATCAAAAGACAAAAATTGCAACTGACTTTATTGTCTCAAAAGCAAAAGAAGAAAGACTTAATAACTTTGACCTTTTTGTCATTGATGATGTTGATCAGTGGAATTGGGATGCCCCCCCTTTTTGGCTTCTCATAGAAAAGGAGTTAAAAAAACAGTTTACTACTTTTATGCCAGAACAAAACAAATTAAGATTAACTCGAAGACCCCCAGATACTCTTTTTCTTATCTGTAAAAATACAAATGGCGGCCTAATACCCAAAAATTGTCCTGAAGAATTTTTCCAACAACCATTTTATTCTGACTTCAATATTTTCTCTTCATTTATAGTCAAGGACTATTTTAGTATGACCAATATTAAAATTTACGAATTAGGAGATATAAAATGGGATTTTTAGAAATATTAGAACTGCCTCTTTATTGGGATACTGCAGGTTTCTTTTTTGCTGAAGTAAAAAAAATTGTCGACTCAAACTTTACTTCTCTAATTCCTATTTACAGTGATTATCCACACACTCCTTTACTTTTAATTTTTTACGCTTTTATCTGGAAAATAAACGGATATTCCCTTGTTGCCTTTCGCCTTGCTTCAATACTTTTTTCCCTAGCAACCCTGGTTCCACTTTACTTTTTGGGGAAAAAATTTATCAATAAGATTTCAGGCTGGTTTGCTCCTCTATTACTCGCTTCTACTCCTTTATTTTTATCTCAAACTTTTCTTATTTATTTTGAGATCCCAGGGATGCTCTTCAAGATACTTAGTTTCTACTTTCTTTTCAGCCACCGGTTTTTAGCTTTCCTTATCAGTGGCTTGATTGCTGGTTTCATTAGGGTAGAAAATTTTATTCTCATTCCTTTAGTGGGAATTTTTTACTTTATTTTAGGAAAGGTTAAGTCTGGGGTTAAATTTTCTGTCTTAACTTTAATTACTTTTGGAACAACAACTATTGGCTGGTTACTTAATCATTATTTTAAAAGTGGGTGGTTATTTTACAGTCCAGAAAGATATTTTAATGAAAATAAAAGCAAGGTTTTTCTTGAAGCAGTTAATTATCTTTTATTCTCCCAAGGAAGACTTTACCTGACTGTTTCCCTGGCATTAATGCTCATCTTTGTTATCGTTAAAAGACACTCTTTCTTAAAAAAATCGGTAAAAAGTAAAGGTTTTATCATTTTTTCTACCCTTTTCTTTTATACAATCATCCATCTGGCCTTTTTTTCACAATTAGGCTATTTCTTACCTCGGTATTTTCTGCCTCTTCTCCCTTTATACTACCTATTTTTTGTCGCAGTCTTATTTTCTGTTATCCGCTATCAACCGCTAAGATTTATTTTTTTGTCTTTTTTAATCTTTATTTTTATCTTTTATTCAAAAAGTGGCCATGCTTGCAACTTTGAAGACAGCTTAAGAGTTATCTCCCATATCAAGGGTCGATTAGAGGCGATAAAATTTCTAGAAAATAATACCGCCAAAGAAACTATTCTCGTAGGTAAATACCCAGAGCATGGAGAATTAAGCTTTCCTTTCTGGGGATACACAAATAAATCTTTTAATTTAGTCACTAACCCCAATGTCCTTTTAAAAAACAATTCAGGTAGACTTTTTGTCTATTTCTCTCAATGCGAATCAAACATTAATTTAATAGAAAATGTCTATCAAAAAGAAAGTCAATTTTTTCTGAAAGAATTTGATGAAGGAAATATAAAAATCTTTTATCCTAAATTCTAATTTCTTAAAAATAGCTTCTTTATTTTTAATTTGATAAGACGGTAAAAAAGTTCCGGGATGCCGATTAAATATCTCTGCCAAAGCCTTTTTGGTTCAGTCAACAGACGGAAAAACCATTCAAAGCCTAAATCACCCAACCATAAAGGACAACTTGGCTTATTGCCAGAAAGAAAATCAAAAAGGCCACCGACACACCAACCAACTTTAATATTCAACTTATCCAGATTTTTGTAAAGCCATTCTTCCTGCTTTGGAGAACCCATACCAATAATTAAAAAGTCTGGCTTAAGCTTATTAATCCTCTCTATAATTAGACCCTCTTCCTTTCTTAAAAAATAGCCATTTTGCCAACCTTTTATCCTTATCTGACTAAATTTTTTTCTCAAAACATTAACCATTTCTTTAACAGTTTCTTCTTTACTACCTAAAAAAAACAGTGACTTTTTCTCCTTAACTACTAGCCGGCAGAACTGATCAAAAAAATCTTTAGCTGTCAAACGGCCAGGTAAAAAGATTCCAAATAACCGAGCAGCTAAAATTACTCCCCAACCATCAGCATAAATAAAATCGAATGAATTCAATAGCTGGGCATAATCGGCATCCTTTAAGGCTAAAGTCAGGTTATAAGCATTAAGATAGGTTACAAGAAATGGGATTTTTCTTTTTACTTTAGATAAATTTATCAGTTGTTGACTAATTGTGGAAATAGAAGAAAAATTAATGGGAATATTATCATTTATAAAAAAACGGGATTTTTTAGCCATTTATTTTCCCCGAAGAGTAATTTTATTGATTATTTTCAGTCAGAACAATCCGCTCAAATTCAACAAATCGATTCTCTAAATAATAAATCATCAAAAATCCAGAAAATTCTTTTTCGGGTTGGAAAAGAGCTCCTACTTTAAAAGTATTAAACCTAAAAGGCGTTTCCGGATCATTTTTATGAGTAAAAAGAGGCAAAGGGCAATCTCTTCTAAAGAACTCAGTCCGGTGAAGATCAGCCTCAAATAAACCATCGATAAATCCATTACAAATAAATTCGCGGAAATAATAACCATCGCTCATTGTTAATTTATCATAAGGAGCTTGGCTAAAAACTATCCTTAATTCCTCCGGATTAAATCCCTTATCAAACTCTTCTTTAAGCCAAACTAACTGACCAGTTTCCAGTAGGCTACCATAATAGGAAGTGTCTAAAAGAAAAAGTCGTACTTTATTAATTTTGCCTTTAGAATTTAATTTTAAAAGGACTTTTCCGCTCGGTTCCCCGAAAATCTCCCTAAAATTCTGCAGCCCGTTATCAACCGCTTCTCTACCAATATCGTGATTCCCTGGAACAACATAAAAGGGCAAACCAGAATCCTCCAAAATCTTTTTTAAAGAATTGTATTGTTCTTTACTGCCATTTTGGGTGAGGTCGCCCAAGAGGACCAAAAATGCTGCTTTTTTCTCGATGGCTTTCTTAATAGCTAAAGTCAGATAATTTTCACTTTCACTCCAAGCACCAATATGGATGTCGCCAATAACGGCAAATCTTAAGATTTCCTGATAAGTTGATTCTGAGGGAATTTTAACGGATGAAAAAGATTTTTCTGGAATTTTACGGCAAAAGATGCTTTTGAAAGAAAAACCTGTCTTTTGGAAAATAAAAATAGCTATTAAAATTAACAACAAAGCTGTGTTAATTAAAGTAAAAATAGACTGGTTTTTTCTGCTCATGGGTTTTCCCATCTTATTGATATTAAAATTTTATAATAAATTTTGTTCCTTTTTTAATGGTACACCTTTCGTAAAATATTGTCAGCTTTTTGGGGATTATAATTTTTTTTCATAAAATCAATTCCTTCTCTCGAAAGAGCTTGGGCTTTCTTTTCGTTATTAATTAATTCCATAATCGTCCTAGCAAAATTTTGAGGATTATCTGTTAAAATCAAACCCTGTCCGTTCCTTTTTACAACCCCTTCAGCTCCTTTACGTGTAGCAACCACCGGCAAACCATGGCTTAAAGCCTTTAAAATCTTGATTCTAATACCACTCCCTGAACGTAATGGGACAATAAAAACATTTGTTTTACGGAAATAGGGTTCCAAATTTTTAACATAGCCAATCACTTTTAAATTCTTATCTTCATTCATTAGATTTCTCATCTCTAGGGCTGCGTTTTTACCAATCACCACAAAATTAATATTCTTAATTTTTGCCTTAACTAGAGGAAAAACGTTTTTATAAAACCACCAAAAACCATCTTTATTTGGCCACCAGTCTAAAGAACTAACAAATAAAATCAAGGGTCTATCTTTATTAAATTTAAAAAGCGGTCTTGGCTTAAAAGCAATAGGAGCAACAAAGGTATTTTTCTCCTTTGCTCCTAAATTAATTAGCTTTTTTTTATCTTCATTACTAATCGCCAACCAATAGTCAAAACGGGGAACGATTCTCCTCTCGTAAATTTTTATTTTCCCCCATTCTAAAAAAGAAAAAAGTTTAAATTTGTTTAATTTTTCCCGACAAAAAATTTGCCAATTAAGATCTGATTCAATATTATGTTCATCTAAAATATAAAGACAATTCTTTTTCTTCGGTAAATAAAAAGCCATATTTAAATGATCAATGTGAATAGCATCAAATTTCTCTTTTCTAACCAACTCCTCGACTAAATTTTTCATTTCTCTACTCCGATAGCGACAAACCATAAAAGGTAAAAATGAAAAAATACTTTTAAAAATAAACATTTTTATTTCTTTAAATTGAGCCGTTGGGTAAAGAGAGGTAATAATTTCTACTCGATAGCAAACCCGCCTCATTTTTTCTATCATTAATAATGGCAATGATTCTGGAGCGAAACAAACTAACCATACCTGATGCTTTCTGCTCAAAGCTTTTACCGTTTGATAAGTTTTTATTTTACCTCCACTATCCAGAGGGTAAGGTAAGATTTGGGTAATAAAAAGGATTTTCATTAAATTTTTATTTTATAAACATCTGGTAATTCCTAAGAATAAAAAGCAAAATTCTAAATTAACTCCTGTGTTAGTATAAATCAAAGCTGATAAAAGATAGGCAAAAAGGCCAAACAAAATGCCTAATTTAATTCCCTGATAATTTCCGGCTATTAATCGATTAAGCCTCGCTCCTTTTAAGGTTAGCAACAAAAAAATCATAAAGGCTACTAGGGCTGTTAAGCCTAGCTCTGAAGCAAAAAGTAGGTAAAGATTATGGACTGGATAAAGGAAGCCTTTAGCAACATCGGTAATATTATTAATTGCCATTGCTGGCAAAAAATTCCCTGGCCCTACACCAAAAATGGGTTTCTGTTTAATAATCTCCCATGCTTCTTGAATTAGTTGAATTCTAGCCATTCCCGAACTATACTTCCCCCATAATGAATAATGGAAATTTAAAATTCTCCTAATCAAAAGTGGAGAAAAAGCTAAAAATATAAACAAGATGGCTAAAAATAAGTGCTTGTACTTAATAATAGAAAATAATTTTCTTTTTATTAGGAAATAAACAAAAGAAATAATTATTATAAAAAAAATTCCCCAAGCTCCTCGACTAAAAGTAGAAAATAAACCTCCCAATCCCAACAAAAAACTGATTGATAGTAAAATTTTATTTTTTATTAAAGGGTATTTGTAAATTATCTGACTCATGATTAAAGGGATTATTAGCAACCAAAAAATTGCCATTGTATTAGGGTCAGTAAAAGTTCCAAATGAACGAAAAGTAAAAATATCCTCAGCGGCTGTTCTTCCGTAGGGAGCAACCAAAAGACCTTCTTCAATTATTTTTCCTAAGGGTCGCTTCAGCATAAACTGGCCAATAGCTAAAAAACCTTCAAAAATTGCTAAGCCTAGAAGATAATAAATTGTCGATTTTAACATTTTTCTATTTACTAAGAAATATCTAGCTAAAAAGTAGAGAATAACCCCCTGGAAAATATTAAAATAACTAATTAAGCTCAAGGAGAAATTACTAGACCGAGCAAAAGAAATTAATCCTAAAAATAAAAACAAAAAAAGAAAGAAATCTGCTTTTCCTAAATTTATTTTTTTATTTCGAAAAATTAGGGTAAGCAAAAGAAAAACAGAAATTACAAACTTGGCCGACAAGGCAAAATAAGAAAAGGGGGTTTCTTTACCTAAAGGAAGAAAGTTAAATGGCAAAGGGATTTCTACCCGCCAATCCCTTAAGCCCCAGCCAAAAGGTAAGATGGCTATTAAAGTTAACCAAAGAGCTTGTCGCCAATCCGCCAACAGCCAAAAAAGATAAAAAGCAAATAAAATAATGGGGATAAAAAAAGTTTTATTATCAAAACTAAAAAAAAGGCAAAGATATAAGATTACTTGGGCAATAATAACCTTAAGAATTAAATTATTAGACTGTTTCATAGCTGGATTGTCATAACCGCCAGTTTATTTTATAATAAAATTAATCAAATGGAAACTAGAATTGTTAATTTATTAGTCTTTTTAATGAAAACTGGTAGCAGACAATGTCTACCAAATTCTCTTTTCCCAATTAATGAAGAAAGATTATTAACTATAGCTAACAGAAACAAAGCAATTCCTTTTCTCTTTCATTTTATTAACTGTCCTTCATGTAGGAAAAAAATTAAAACAACCACCCTAAAAAGACTATCTGATTACCAGAAGTTTGTCTCAATCTGGCCACTTTTATACCAAAATGAAAAAAAACAGTTGGGTAAGTTCTGCCAAAAAAATAAGGTAAAGGCTGTTTTAATTAAAGACTTTTCTTCTTATCCAAAAATGAATTTTCACCAACAATTTTTAATGGGAGTCGATCTTGACCTTTTAATCAAAAAAAGCAATACGATTGATTTTGAACTATTCCTAAAAAAACAGGGTTACCAGCTTGAGAAACATTTAAAAATTAGAAATAAAAATGGAAAAACTGATTATCAAGAAAAAAACTTTTTTCACCCTCAAAAAAAGGTCAGCATTGACCTTCATTATCAAATAGCTATTCCACATAAAGACGAATTTAATTTTCTCCCTTGGGAAACAATTAAAAGACTAAGTAAAAAAATTCTTCAAAACTCAAGCCAACAAAAAAATGGTTTAAGTATTCCTCAAAAAGAATATTTTTTATTAATTCTCCTTGCCCACTACTTAGGCAGTGATATTTTGAAAGGGCTACGTAGTCTTTTTGACATCATTCAGTTTATTAATCTTTATGGGCAAGAAATTAATTGGGGAAAATTTTTACAACTTTGCCAACAATTTAAAATAACTAACTTTTCTTGCTTTATCTTTTTGCTGGGAAGCCGTATTTTTAACCTAAAGCTGCCGCAAAATTTCCAAAGAAAAACCCAAATCTCATTTAGGACACGTTTTCTTAGTTTTTGTTGGCCAGTTGAAAAAATTGCCATTTTCCCCTCACCTGGAAAATGGCATCTTAAAAATAAAGAAGCAGGAGAAATCTTTTATGAGAACTTCTTTCTTAAACTATTATTGGCTGACTCTGTTCCTCTCCGGCGATTAATTCGCCCTAGGATTTTCCTTTTCTGTCTTAAAATATTGTTTTTACGCTTCAATAAAGCTCTTTCCCATCTTTATCAAAGATACTTTTAATTGAGACCCATTCAACATCAACTTCAGGAAGATGGAAAAAAAGATTTTCACCGATTTTAACTTTCTGGTCTTCCCTAAAATAAAATATTCCTCCTTGTTTTTTAACTAAAATCTTGACTCTAATAGCCACATCTCTTCTTAAAGGGTTTTTTCTAACTAATACTCGACCATCATCCGTAGTTATTACCATATCGGCTAAAAATATCTGTTTATCCAAAATTTTGGCGACTACGTTGCCCATCCCATCCTCCATCTCTCCACTAACAGGAATTGCTTCGGCATTCCAAGGAAAAGTGTTTAACCATACACCTTCAATTATTAATTCTGTCATCTCCTTCTTTTCATTAATTCCTTCTATATTTAAGACTAAACCCTGAACATAAGTATTAGTTAAATGAAGTTCAATGGGGGCCCCGATTTCTAGTGGTTGATTCTTAAATTTCATTTTCCCTGTTTTTTTATCCCGATTAATCTGTAAATTTAAAATTAGATAAACGTCCTTTTGAGTAGCTCTTTCTCCTCCTTCCCCACTCAATTCGTAAATTTTAACATCTAATACTTCTGCTATTTTTTTTCTTCCAGAATCAAATTCACTATCGCCAATTTTTATCGACTCTCCTAGCCAAAATGGTGGTGAAGCAAAATAAGCTTGCCACCAAGAAGAAGAAGAAATTTTAATTTCTGCTTTTACCCATTCCTTTTGACTTCTTGTTTGTATCATTACAAAGACTAAAATTAAAACCAAAAGAAAAGCTACCAAAAGCTCAAGAGGAGTTATCTTTTTAAATAACTTGATTAATTTACTGAATTTAAATTTAAATTTTAATTTCATTCTCTCTAACCATATCTTACAAAAAAATATTCCAAAAAACAAACCGTTAAGATATTTTGCTTCTTGACAAAGTTACTTTTTATATTCTAAGCTTATTTTAGGAAGGAGGTAAAATATAAAAATGTTAAAAAGAAAAAGAGTCTGCTCAAAAAAGAAAAAAGCCTATTGTTCTCCTAAGGAAAAGGTTGAAAAACTAGAAGTCTACGCTTACTATTAATTCAGTTGTTGCTACTCCTAATTAAAAATCCGTAAGATTTTCCTAAGAATTGTATTAGTTTTCTCAAAACAAGCAACCCCCTAAAAACTAATTTATTCCCAAAATTTTTTGAAGCAAGATAGCCAATGAGGGTTTTTCTTTCCTGATCAATAATAAATCTATTTCTTCGTTGATTCCAAATTCTTTTAGTCCAAAACCCCAATTTCTCTCGGTTGACGTCATCAAATCGCCATTTTTTTTGCAAAAGAGCTCTTGCTAGCCCCATTTTAAAATTCATTCTCAAGAAACCCGACAAGCTTATTTCAAATAAATGTTTAACTACTAATTTTTTATTAAAAACAATCGGAGTATCTCCACTGATAGCCTGAATGCCAAAGTCAACATCTTCAGCATAAATTGGTAAACAATTATCAAATAAAAAACCCTTTTTCTTTACTAAAGTTTTGGGGAAAGCAACATTTTTGGTATCAAAAAAACTAACACTGTTCCGCTTAATATTGTCATTAGAACTAAAAATAATATTCCTATGTAGCTCCAAAGAAAAAAGGTAAAGATCCGAGGCGAGAGATTTTTTTATTGGTTTGTTTATCCAATCCCCCTGCAAGATAACATCCTGATGTTTTTGATAAAAATCCCAGATATTTTTTAACCAGTTTTTATCAGGCAGGCAATCTGAATCTATTAAGGCAATTATCTTTCCTTCGGCTTTAGCTATACCTGAATTTCGAGCAAAAGAAGGCCCAATTCTTTTTTCTTTTAAATAGCGTATGGGAATTCTTTCAATGTAAGACTGAATAATTTTTGAGGTGTTATCAGAAGATTGGTTATCGACAACAATAATCTCTTTTGGCAAAACACTTTGTTTTTGTAAAAAGCTGAGGCATAAATTCAAAACCTTGCCTTGGTTACGGGTGGGAATGACAACAGAAATAGGAACTTTCAAAGTCATTAATCAGTTGGGGAAATCTTTATTTTATTGGCTTAATTAAACCTATTTTTAAATATTTATCCAAAAAAACGACAACTTCCTTTTGTGATTTTTTAACAGAAACTTCGTATTCTTGGCAAATTTTTTTAATGATCTCCTCAACATTTTTTTTAGGCTCTATATTCTCCCAAATCAAAGAAGCTGTTTGATTCAAGCTTCTTATCTCTCCAGCAATAGGATCCAAAATAACTAGTTGTTCCCCAATTTTTTTGGTGATAATTTGCGGATTTTTTTTAAACCGAGACCGCAGATTGATCTTAATCATAAAAATTTTAAGAATGACTGATCTTTTTTAAAGTATAGCATAAAACAAGGTACCGCCTGGACAAAATCATTGGCATTTGTCCAAATTTTCTCTAATATCAATTTTTCTTGATTTTTGTTTAATCTGGATAAACTCAAAGGGCTTAATATCAAAGAAGCAATTTTAGGAAGACAGTTTTCTTTTTTTACAACTTTTACCGAATTACTGTTCGATTGATTAAGGAAATAGAGCTTGTCAACCACAACTTTTAAATTTGTCTTGGCAATCGGATTTGTTTCATGAAAGGGAGAAGAAAAAACAAAAAACTTGTTTTTAATTTTTCTTATAATGGCAAAATCATCATTTAAAGGCTTCAAATTACTGGCTAATTTGACTAAAGTAGACTTACCAGATTTTTTTTTGCCGGCAAATATTAACCCTTGACCATTCTTTCTTAAAGCCGAGGCATGGAGAAAAAAGCCCTTCTTATCAAGAAAAAAAGTAGCTAGGGCTGTTTTTAGAAAAAAATCAAAAGTTTTAAAACGGCGAAGACTAAGGGGAGTATATATTTTTGCCTTTTTACCATTTTGGGAAAATAAAAGTGAGTATCTTTTTCTTTTTTGCGGATAGACTGAAATATAAAAATCAGCCTCAAGTCCGTCCCTAATTAAAAATAATTTATATTTTCCCATTAAAAAGTTTCTCCATTTTTCATTCTTTATCTCAAGGGAAAAAATTAAAGCGCCTAATTTTATCTTCATTTTTAAGCTATAATAATTTTATAGTACTAAAAGATGAAAAATAATTCTAGAAAGAAATTTATTTTAGTTAAATCTATCAAGGGTTGGAGTATGGCTCCTTTAATTAAACCAGGCGATGATTTATTAGTAAATTGTCAAAATAGGAATTACCACGTCGGAAATATTGTTATCTATTATCAAAAATCTAAACTTGTGGTGCATCGAATCATAAAAATTAAAAAAAACCAATTTCTTTTAAAGGGAGATAATCGTCTTTTTGCTGATGGCTGGTTTGAGGCTAAAATCATTCTGGGGCTAGTCGAAAAAATCTTTTCTCCCAAATATGAGATTGATTTAACCACCAGGAAAAACAAAATCTCGGCTTATCTTTTCACTTTTTACTCTCTTTCCAATCAGTATTTTAATTTTTTGTTAAATTTAAGAAAACTCTATAAAATTCCTTTTCTTAAAAAAATTTATAAAAAAATGATACAATTCACTTAAGTTTATGAAGTCAAAAAAAGCTGAATTATGGGAAAAATATCTTTTAAAAACACAACGAGATGATGTTATTTCTTTTGCCTCAGGCAGACCATCTTTAGAAGTCTATCAATTTAGCTTAAAAAAAATTAAAAAATCTATTGTAAAAATAGCCAGGGAAGATATCTCTCAAATCGTTGATTACTCTTCAGTTGACGGAATAAAAATTCTTAAAACAACCTTGATAAATAAATATCGACAGGAAGGCGTTCCCCTTAAGGAAAAAAATATTATTATCACTTCAGGCTCTCAACAGGCTCTTGATATTTTTTTCAAAAGTATTTTAAAACCTCAAGATAAAATTTTGATTGCCAACGAAAATTATATCGGTTTAGAAAAATGTTTAAAAAATCTCCATGTTAAAGTTTTAAACTTAAATAAAAACATCGAAGAAACAACCGACGAAGAGCTCAATCAACTTTTTAAAAAAGAGAAGATTAAGCTTTTTTATCTTGCCTGCGATTTCTCAAACCCCACCGGTCTTACTTTAAATCTGAAAAAAAGAAAAGAAATCATTAAAAAGGCCAAAAAATACCGTTTTGAAGTCTTAGAAGATCAAGTCTATCGGGATTTAGTCTATCACCCTCAAGATCAACTTCCCTCCTTAAAAAAACTTCACCCTGGTGTAAATTTTATTGGCAGTGCCTCTAAAATTATCGCCCCGGGACTTAGAATCGGCTGGTTAATCGTCAATGAAAATAATTTTAAAGAGGCTTATGAACAAAAAAGAGCTTCTGATTTACAAACTTCCTTTTTAAATCAAAAAATTATCGCTGATTTTATGAAAAATAATC
>Ga0210057_1004813_pt1 | contig 17675 bp, 13 predicted proteins | sample CryGeyCG2114_010_2_FD_183968 | JGI IMG/M metagenome (GOLD analysis project Ga0210057, IMG submission 183968) | Groundwater microbial communities from aquifer - Crystal Geyser CG10_big_fil_rev_8/21/14_0.10 (SPAdes) (version 2) | ecosystem: Environmental > Aquatic > Deep subsurface > Groundwater ...
CACAGAGAGAGTCCATTGCGCTTTCGGCAACAAGCTTTCTCCGGTACAATTTATGATACAATGGCAGACAGAGTCGCCCGTTATTACTAACAGGCCTCAAAAGTCCAGAATGGGGTGGAGTTATACAAGGGCTTGCATAATATATCAAGTTGTGATAACCTCTATTCCATTAATTAACCTCGTTGAAAAACTGCGGTTATTGGTTGATAGCTGACAGGGATTCAAGAGGTATCTTGTCTCGTGAAAAATATCACCAGATTTGGTCAGGGGGGGGGCTTTAACAGGTCGATTTTAGGTATTTTGATAATAGCCGCTTTTGTAGTCAGCGGTTTTTTTGTATCTACCGCATTTGCATCCATCTCGCTCGTTTCGTTGGATTCCCCCATCGGGGGCGAGGAGTGGAGGGGGGTGCAAACAATTACTTGGTCCGGTACTTCCGACAATGCCAGTGATACGGTGGACCTCGTATTGTCGACCGACGGAACAAACTTCAATCAAACAATCGCCACAGTACTTTTTTCAAACGGGTCGTACTCTTGGACCATACCGCCTCTAGCGGACAATTCGTTGGTGCGAGTGGGTATCGCGCCAACTGGCGGTGCGATACAAGACTCGTCCTCTGTATTTACCATCGATAACACCGCCCCCGTAACGACACTGACGATTGACCCAATAGATGGACTCGATGGATGGTATGTAACGGTTCCCGCGATGTCACTTTTGTGCGCGGATGGTGGAAGCGGTTGCGATACCACATTCTACCGCTGGGATGGCGGGGTATGGGTGGACAATTCCGTAACACCTGTAGCCGCATCCGAGGGATCGCACTTGTTTGAATACTATTCAGAAGACCAGGCAGTAGACGCACTAGGAGACCACAATGAAGAGACAATTCAATCACTAACCGTGAAAGTTGACACCACTTTCCCGACTGTTGCCGTTACTTCTACCACAGCAGATGGCTATTATAATGAACCCGACACGGTCAATGTTACTTTGACTTTCTCTGAGCCAGTATGGTCAACAGATACGCTTACCGTAACGCTTGATACGGGTGGCACTTGTTCCGTGCCGATTCTCACCAATGCCACAACAGGGACATGTACCTATACTGTCGGCGCTGGGGAGAATAGTTCCGACCTAACAGTTACATCAATCGTTCCCGCAAGCGGTGTTGTTGAGGATATCGCAGGCAATGATTCAACTCTTTCACCGACATCAAATATCGCAGATACGAGCGATATCGTTATAGACACAACAGCACCTATCGCGTTTACAACGGGCAATGTAACCCCATCAGGAGGTACTGTTGTTACTGGCTGGTGGAACAGCACAAACACTGGCGTGGATGTGTTGGTACCTATTGACAATGACTCAACACTCACGGGCGGAACCGTTCAATTGCAAGTAGAAGCAGACGGAACATATGAGGATGTCGGAAGCGCGCCGACGATACTTGTCAGCTGGCTTAACACAACTATTTCACTCTCGCTGACAGCGGCGGAACTTGAAGCAATAGCCGGATTTTCTGAAGGAGATAATTTGCAATTCCGCGCGGTCATTACAGACATTGCCGAAAACGCGACAACAGGCACGCAAAGTGCGGCTTCACTTACTGTGGATGAAATAGCTCCGTCTGTTAATGCTGGAACCGACCAAGAAGTAAAAGCGACGGTCTCACAAGACGCGACTACTTCTGATGGTGGTTCGGGACTTGATACACACCAGTGGGCGAAAACCGTGGGTACAGGCACAATTACTTTTGGTACACCCACGACAGTAGATACCACTATCTCAGCGAGTGCCGAGGAAATATATACAATTACACTTACGGTAATTGATGTCGCAGGCAACTCTGCGTCCGATACAATTCAGTTTGCTTGGGACACAACTGCACCGGTGCTCGCAGAAGTAACGCCGGTAAAAAACCCAACGAACGACCCGACTCCCGACTACACATTCAGTGCCGACTTGGTGAAGCAACTCGCGGGTAGTACGGGCGAGATGATTAACTACTCCGGTTCGTGTAAGGCCACACCAACTACTCCTATAGACGGCAGTAACACGATTACGCTTGAGGCCGCCGCTGGCGGCAACCTTGCCGATGCCACGTACGCGGATTGTGATTTGACCGTTACGGACGCGGCGGGCAACACGAGCGCGACACTTCAAATCAATGATTTTGAGGTTAACACGATTGCCGCGATGATAGCGAGCGTCACGACCGAGGATATTAACGAGGACGGCTTGATTGATAAGGCGACGCTCGTATTTGACGACGAGATAGACGACTCGACGATAGTACTGACAGACTTCGCTATTGAGGGAATCAACCCTACAGTCATGACCACCGGTATAGCCGACGACGCTACTATCGTATTCACCTTCGCCACACAAATCGCGGGCACGGAGGCAAAAACACTTGATTACACAAGCTCTGCGGATGACCTCGCTGGGAACGACATCGCGCCGTTCGCTGAACTCTCAATAGATGAGGCAGGGCCGGTGCTTTTGTCGGCGCGTACGGTAACGACAACCTCAATTGAGGCGACGTTCAGTGAAGACCTAAATGGCTCAACTGTCGATGGTGGAGGTGGTGAATTCACAGCTTCTGGCGAAACCGTCACCGCAGCCGCTGAACACGTGGATGATGACGGACGGGTCGTTCTAACAGTTGACCCGATGGATACGGATGCGACCCCGACAGTGACCTACAATTTCGTAGCAGGACTATCGGACAATGATGGGAACGAGGCGATCGACGGCAAGTTTGCCGTTGCTGTGGACGGCGTCTCGCCTGTTCTGACATCGGTCTCGATTTCGTCTGACAATGTGAAAGACGGCACAGCGTGGGCAAAAGAGGGCGACACGGTAACCGTTGCCTTTACGGGGAGCGAGGAGCTCGACACTGACCCTGTCGTTACAATAGGAAATGAATCAGCGACCGTAGCGAATGTCGGTGGCAATGATTGGACCGCCACGCTCGTGATGGATGGCGATGACCCGGAAGGAATTATTACCTTCACTATTAATTTTGAGGATGTTGCGACGCCAACACACAATGTCGGCACACAGGTAACGGCGGTAACGGACGCGACTTCTATTCTGTACGATAGAACCAACCCGACTGTTAATGCGGGAGTGGACAGAGAAGTCAACGCGGTGGTATCACCGCAGGGTGCCACGGCATCCGATGCGGGCTCCGATGTTGACACATACGCTTGGACGGATGTTGGCCCGGGAACAATTACATACTCAAATCAAAGTGGTACAGGTACGGCGGTTGATACAGACATCTCGGCTGATACAGACGGCACATACACCATCACACTAACGATTGAAGACGAAGCCGGAAACATTGCGACTGATGAAATAACATTCATCTGGGATACGACAAATCCGGTGCAAGAAGCTCTCACGGCCCCTGACCCTCAGACAGATGTGTTGATTACAGCAGGAACGGCGAAAGTTCGTTTTGACGAGGACATTGTTCTTCTTGATGCGAGCCGCGTTCTTTTGAAAGATAATTCAGGCACTTCATACAAAGGAACAGTGGCGGTTGACGGCGGCGATGGCGCTTCAGCAATCCTTAATATTGATTACACCGGCCTTGCATACGGCACGACTTACGATGTTATTGTCAAGCCGAATTCCGTAAGCGATGTAGCGGGGAACAATGTAAGCACAAACTTCACCGCTCAATTCACAACCGAAATAGACACAGTGGTTCCGGTTGTAAATTCATTGAGCGCAAGTTCCATCACGACAACCGGCGCAACGCTTAATGTAACGACAAATGAGAACGCGACTTGTTCTTATGCAACAACAGATTCCGAGTATGCAAGTATGACAGCGTTTGACGCTCCGAATACGGGCACTTCTCACACTGCCGTTTTGACCGGTTTGACAGCATCAACAGGGCACGACTACTTTGTGAGATGTGCGGACACCACAACACAAACAAACACAATGACGACATCGGCGCACGTATCGTTCACTACACTCACACCTGACACAACCGGACCGGTGATAAGCGATATTCAGGCAACGAGCATAGGCGAAACATCAGCGACAATTACTTGGAATACTGATGAAAACGCGACATCTCGTGTGGAATATGGTCCTACTTCTTTGTATGGCAGTTTTACGGCAGTTGACGCGACGGCGGATAACACGACACATTCGGTTGCGCTCGTAGGGCTTTCAGATGGTACCGATTATCATTTCCGCGTTATCTCGGCCGACGCTGTACCAAACAGTTCAACATCCGGCGATAATGTATTCACGACGGTAACCGCCATTGATACTATGGCGCCCGATGTTCCGGCAATTACCACAAGCGCCACGATCATTGACGCGGACACATACACAGTAGCGGGAACCGTCGCAAATGACGGAGGCACGCGCATTGTGAGTTTGTTCAACGGAGCAACACTTGCCGGCACTGCATCTGTTCCTGCCGGAGACACAGTGTGGTCTATCTTGGCAACACTTACGCAGGACGCAGGCAATGTATTCACTGCAACAGCCGATGATGAGGCGGGCAACACAAGTGTTGCAAGCGCGTCTGTAACGATAACAGAAGCGACTGCTACTGGAGATACTGATGCGCCGGCGGTTCCGGTAATATCCGGCTCGGACGAAGGCGTTGACGCAGACACATACACACTATCAGGCACAGCGGGAGCGGATACGCCAGCTGACGGACCACGCACAATTACGGTTTATAGAAATGGCGTTGTAGTCGGCTCTGTCGTACTTCCAGTGGGAGAAACGGATTGGTCATTAGTTGTGCCACTATTGCAAGATGCGACAAATACATTCACGGCTTACTCAACAGACCAGTCAAACAACATAAGCGCGGTATCAAATAGTCGCGTAATTACTGAAGCGACTGTTCCCGACACAACAGCGCCGGTGATCGTATTGTTAGGAGAAAATCCGCTCACATTCACCGAGGGTGATGACTATGAAGAGCACGGCGCAACGGCGTCAGACGATGTAGACGGAGATATATCGGGAGACATTGATATTGATGATTCTGATGTAGATATGGATGTTGCCGGTACCTACACCGTAACCTACGACGTGGAAGATGCGGCTGGCAATTCCGCGACGCAGGTAACGAGAACAGTGATCGTGGAAGCGGCGTTTGACGACACGGCAGAGCTTGCTGTTACGGGGATTGATGCAGTGGATACCTTCGCAACAGCTGACAACACATACGAAAATGGTTGGAGCTGGGTCTTCCATATAACGGTACCGACAGACGAAACGGAGTTTGCGATGAAATTTGCCGACTTCGTGAGCGGTGGAGATACCATCGCGGCGGCTGATAATATTCGCTTTTACAGCGCGCAGTCATCTGATTCATTCGACACAAGCACGGCAACCGCAATAACCGCGGCAAATACATACAGTACAGCAATTACACTTGATACCGACCTTGAAAGCGGCACGTCCGGAAGACAGATTGATGTTACCGTGGAGATGAAGGTGCCGACAGGAAGCGCGGGAGGGTCGTATTCCGCACAATATGGCGTAAAGTCTGAGGTGGATTCAGAATAGAGCTGGTCCGAATAAAGCAGGTATAAAAAATCATTATGAAATATTTATCTTTAATCATATTCTCTCTCGCGTTCTCTATTCCGGTTTATGCATCCGAGGTAACGGGAACCATAACAACCGGTGTTGATACTGGTATTGAGGGAATAGTGGTGGAAGCACCAACTGCAACACCTCCTGCGGGTGAGTATACTTCAGAGCAAAGTGTCGCTCTTTCCGGAGGAGAGGGAACCATGTCTATTCGCTACACGACCGACGGCGCGGCGGCAACTTGTTCATCCGGTAATGTGTACAGCACGCCGATAACGGTATCATCAAGTTTGGTCATTGAAGCGATTTCGTGTTATGCGAATAGTATTGTGTCCCCGATAGCAATCTTTGGCTATGCTATCAACCCGCCGTCCGCGCCCGCGCCAAGCGGCGGTGGCGGTGGCGGTGGCGGTGGCGGTATCATAACGACTCCGTCTACAGAGGCCTACGACTTCAACACTGACGGAAAGGTTGACGTGTTTGACTTCAATGTCTTGATAACAAATTGGGGGAGCACGGGGGCAAGCAGTTCAACCGGAGATGCGAACGGCGATGGAAATGTGGACATACTTGATTTTAATTTATTAATAATTAATTGGCAGCCGTAATATTGGATAAATAATAATAATATGAAAAAAAATCTGTATTTATTGTTCGTGCTTGCGTTTGTGTTGCCTTCGGCGGTAAATGCGGCGACATTTAGCTTTTCACCAAATTCCGGTTCATTCGCGCCCGAGAGAACATTCAGCGTGGTTGTTTATGTGAACCCGAATGCCGGCGAGGAAATTACCACCGCAAAACTTTCCGCTCTGTTTTCTGTGAGCGGACTTGAAGTGGTTTCGTTCGCACAGGCCGACGGATGGATACCTCTAGTAGCGCCAGGTTCCGACCTTATAGACAATGTGAAGGGGAAATTGATAAAAACGGGAGGATTTCCCGCAAGAGTAAAGGAATCAAAACAGTTCGGAACGATAACGCTTAAAGCTAAATCTGTCGGCACAGCAACATTGAATACCGCGGAAGATTCTATGTTGCTTGATAGCGCAAACGCGAATAAGTATACAAGTTCTGCCGGTGCTAACTTCGCCATTGTAGCGCCCGTTCCGGCTCCGACGGTAACCGGACAAATTGCTCCGACTCCATCGACCCAGACGACTCCTGCGCCAGAACCAACTGAAGAAGGAGCTGTTTTAGGAGAAGAAGCACCAGTCGTTCAAGAGCCGACAATCGCATCGCAGCCAATAGTGGCACAATCCATGTTGGCCGCAGTCGGTAGCATCGTAACACTCGGTACCGGTAATTGGCTGGTATCCCTTATCGTAGTTCTTGTCATAGCGTACGGCGCGTATTGGCTCGTTAAACGAAAGCTCAAAAAATAAAGTAACTCAAAACAAAAAGCTTCCCAAAAATGGGAGCTTTTTGTTTGTGCCAGATCATATATTTGATTAGAATATTAATTACCAACTTCTAACCCTTCAACTTTGTTCCTTTGACTCTGCTCAGGACAAGTCGAGGCAGGCAACTCCAAACAGCGAAATTAAATAACGCGGGTTTCGCCCGGCCTTAAATTTCCTATTTTGATATTACCGATTCTTATTCTCTTCAAGCTGGTTATCGTGTAGTTGAATTCGCCTAACATCACTCTTATTTGATGGCGTTTGCCTTCGTTCAGGATTATCTGCAGAGTGTTGCTTTTGATTATCTTCGCTTTAGCGGGAAGAAGCTTGCCCAAGGATTTGGTTTTCATTCCCGCTTGGAAGATGCGGACGATGCCCGGACGGAGCGTTTCTTTGACGGTTACAATATATTCTTTTTCGTATTTAGAATTTTCCGATAATACTTCAGTCACGAATCTGCCGTCGTTGGTTAAAAGCAAAAGCCCTTCAGATTCTTTATCCAGTCGTCCGATCGGGTAGAGCCCTTTGTCTCTCCATTCCAAGACCACGCTTTTCTTGCCGGCCAAGTCCTGTGTGGCCAAGCCACATGGTTTGTAATATGCCAGATATTTATTCTCTTTTTGCTTGCCTCTCACCTCTACTTTATCGCTCTTGTTCACAAGCATTCCATTCTTGGCTTTCTCGCCGTTTATAAAAACACTCCCATCCTCAATGAGCTTGTCTGCTTCCCGCCTTGAGGCAAGACCCTTATCCCTCAAATATTTATTGATCCTAATTGGATATTCCATAAATTTATAATAATATATCTAATATCTATGAAAAAGTCCAAAAAACCGAAAACAAACCAAAAGAGGCCGAGTTGGGATGAGTATTTTTTGAATATCGCTGAAATGGCCGCTTCAAGGTCAACTTGTGACAGATGTCATATCGGAGCGGTTATAGTTAAAAACAGAGCTATTCTCTCCACGGGATATAACGGCGCTCCGCGGGGGATGCCTCATTGCGATAGCGCGGGACATGAAATAGTTGACGGCCATTGCATTCGGACCATTCACGCCGAAGCGAACGCTATTGCCCAAGCAGCAAAGCACGGTGTGTCGGTCGCTGACGGTTCAATTTATCTCACAAACTCCCCCTGTTATGACTGCTTCAAAATGATGATAAACGCCGGCATTAAAGAGGTGGTGTACAAGGAATTTTATATGAGCAGGTATGAGGCGTCCGGAGCGGTTTTGAGATTAGCTAAAAAGGCGGGCATAAAGATAACTAAATTCAAGAGTGGATAAATAACTCAATGGCTCACCGCCGTTGAGTTATTTAGATAGAAACTCTACACTTATTATCATGGAATGGCGGGTTTTAAAACACAATAAATTATTTGTTGTTTTTAGGAACCTTATTGTTGTTGAGACGCTTTTTTATTTAACTTTTTTGATTCTCGCTTTGTCTGCTGACTGGGGAAATGTGTATGAGGGCTTTGCCGTATCCGGCTATATTAGATTTGAAGTAGTTGAGTTTTTTCTGCTAATTTTGTCTCAACTGGGATTGATTATTTTTGTATTTGCCAAGTCCTTGAATGAAGAAAAAGACATTGAAGAAATAATTAAATCCGGCGAACACGAAAAGTTAGAGTTTAAGACATCTCTCCGCTGGGATGCTAAACGAAACATGGTAAATAAGGAGCTGGAAAAAGCGGTTATGAAAACCATTGCCGCTTTTTTAAATTCAGATGGCGGACGATTATTGGTTGGCATTGATGATGGCGGTGAACCGGTGGGGCTGGAAAATGACATTGCCACTCTCGTCAGACAAGATATCGACGGATTTGAAAATCATTTTAACAATATTTTTAATGGTATGATTGGAGCTGAATTTAGATGGTTTGTTAAGCTGAAATTTGATAGCGTAAACGACAAGGTGGTTTGTTTGGCAAATGTAGAGCCAAGTCACAAGCCGGTGTATTTGAAAACGGGGGATGGCGAGAATTTCTATATTCGCACCGGGAATGTTACAACTCCTCTCAAAATGAGCGAAGTTGCCACATATATCTCCTCGTGGTGGCAAAAGTAAAAATGTCGGCCGCTAGAGCCGTTATTAATAAGATAAGATATAGCGATATTTTTCTCATTATTTATGAAAGTATATCAGGAAATCGGCTATTTTAAAACAGACCGCCCTAAAACTAGCAATTGCTAGTTTTAGGGCGGTCTGTTTGTCAATTGATTTTTGAGATAGAAAATGGTATATTTTAATCAAGATTATGGATAACATTAAGGTTATTGCGCTTAATTTTTTCGGCGCCATTCTCTAATTATTTTTTGCTTATGAATTTAAAAAACGCTGTTTTTTACAATATACTGATTGACCGTTTTTCTAGGGGAAAGGAATTGGATAAAGAAAACTGGAACTGTGATGGTCCCAGTTTTTGCGGCGGAAACTTAAAGGGCATAACGGAGCGCCTGGATTACCTCCAAGATTTGGGGGTTGATATTTTGCTACTGACTCCATTCAATAAGGGCATAGAATATCACGGCTACCATACGACCGATCTTTTTTCGATTGATTCGAGATTTGGTAATTTAGATGATCTTAAGAATTTAATATCAGAAGCTCACAAAAGAGACATGAAAGTAATAATGGATTGGACCATAAATCATGTTTCCTGGAGTCATCCTTACTTTATAGAGGCCCTGCAAAATGAAAACAGCGAATACCGCAAGTGGTTTCATTTTTATAAATCTTCTGATAAATATGGATATTTATGTTTTTTGGATGTGGTTACGTTGCCAAAGTTAAGATTAGAATATCCTCCGGTTAAAAAGTACATACACGAAGTAACCAGGTTTTGGCTTAATCAAGGAGTTGACGGAATGCGCCTAGATCACGTTATTGGAATTTCTCATGATTTTTGGAAAGAATTTACGGGTTTTGTTAGAAAAGAGTTCCCGAACGTGATTTTGATTGGCGAAGCGGTGAAAAACAGGATCAGGTGGGTAGAGCTTCCGACATTGAAGATTAAACATAAATATTTGGCTTATTTATTTTCAATTTTTAGATCTCACCATAACGAGACGCTTATGCGCCAATATGTGCAGTATTTTGACGCGATGCTTGATTTTAGGTTTAGGGATATCGTTATAAATCAGATTGCGGCAAAAAAGAGTCCGGATATCGGTCTGGCTAAATTTTTGATTAAGTTTCATTATAAACTTTACCCGAATAAATATCCGCTCATATCAATATTGGACAACCCGGATCATAATCGGTTAATTTTCGAATGCGGTTATGACATGGAAAAGTTTAAGCAGATAATAAGATTACAAATGGAGCAAACCAATCCTGTCCTTATTTACTATGGAACAGAGGCGGGAATTTCTCAAGATCGTGCTAAAACGAGAAAAGAATACAGCGATATTGATATCAGGCGACCAATGCCGTGGAATAATATTAATAAGGACATTTTGAATTTTTATAAACAAATTATCTCTGAAAGAAAAAACAGAAAATAACCCATTCCCACCCTGTTCTTCTTAAGAGAAAGATGATATAATTAAAAGGATGAATCCCGTTAGAGATATCCCTAGCGGGATTAACAAACAAGAGTATAATTTATTGATATATTGTATCGTAAGCCACAATGCGGTGATAGTGGCTGCTCTGCAGTATCTCTAACGGGATGAATTTATTCAATAAGACGGGAAAATATAAGATACTTTTTGTCGCATCGGAGGCGGCGCCTTTTGTTAAAGTTGGAGGTCTTGGAGAGGTTATGTATTCTTTGCCTAAAGCGATGCGCGAGCTTGGTTATGACGCGAGAGTTATGATACCCAAATATGCCACAATGGATATTGATAAATTTCCCGTTCACTTGGAATATCACGGCCTTGCGCTGGAAAAGGAAAACAACGACCCAAACGGACTGCTTGTTTCAAATGTTTTAAAGCATGAAAGCGAGGAAGACGGAACGGTTACGTATTTCCTTGAGAATATGGAGTATTACGAAAAGAGGGCCAATGTTTATGGCTATGGCGACGATACGACCAGGTGGGTCTTACTTTCTCGTGGAGTGCTCGAATTTATTAAGGTTTCCGACTGGAAGCCGGATATAGTAGTTGCCGCCGACTGGCAAACTGGTTTCATCCCGAATTTAATGCATACGGAATATAAAGATGACCCCGTTATTTCTAAAATTACTGATGTTTTTTCGATACACAACTTGAAACACCAAGGCACTTTTGACCCTTCTTTGGTGTCGGAGATGGATATGGATGCCGGTCAAGGTCCGGTTCCGGAGTTTTTTGATCCTCGTATGAAATATATGAACGGTATGAGGCGGGGAATAAAGTATGCAGACGCCATAATTACCGTTTCGCCGACCTATGCCAAAGAAGTTATGACAGAAAAGTTCGGCGAAAAACTGGATAAATTATTGAATGAACGTAAAGAGCGCCTTTTCGGTATTTTAAACGGCATAGATATGGAATCATTTAATCCGGAAACAGATGAAACACTGATTGCAAATTATTCGCCAAAATTATTAGAAAAACGTTCTGAAAATAAAATTGCTCTTCAAAAACAATTCGGCCTGCCGATTGATAAAGATAAGTTTATTGTTGGAATGGTAACTAGGATAGCCACGCAGAAAGGATTTGATCTTTTGGAGGAGGGGCTGGATTCACTAATGGATAATCTTGACTTCCAGTTTATTCTTGTCGGTGAAGGAGAATCAAAATATCGAAAAATTATAGACGACCTCAAAATCAAATATCCTGATAGGTTCGGGACTCATTATACCTTTGACTCTGTTCTCCCAAGATTGATATTTGGCGGAGCCGATGCGGTTCTGATACCGTCTAAATATGAACCGTCCGGTCTTGTTCAACTGGAAGCGATGAGATACGGATGTATTCCAATAGTCAGGAAAGTAGGGGGGTTGGCCGACTCTGTTGAAGATTTTGACCCGAAAAACAACAAGGGAACAGGATTTATTTTTGAAAAATATGATACTATGGCGCTTATCATAACTTTTGTTCGGGCCTTTGAGATATCCAAACAAAAAAAAGAATGGGAAAAACTTATGAAAAGAGCTATGGCTAAGGATTTCTCTTGGGAAAAATCAGCTAAAGAGTATCTCAAAATATTTAATTTGGCAGTCCGGCTTCACAAAGGTGACAAAACCCAGTTTTATAAAAGACCCTAAGTTACTAAATATAAAAGGCCGCTAACGCGGTCTGTTTTTATTTATTGTATCGCAAGCATTCTTTCGATTGGAATTCTGGCTCTTTCGGCAAGTTCGGGATCGACGGTTATTTCATGTTTCATGTCCCGCAAGGACTCATACAAATTGCGGAGAGTGTTTTGTTCCATAAATTCGCAGCGAGCATCCGGATTTGCCGGAATAAATTCTTTATCCGGCGCGGCTTTTTGCATTGGGTAAATATTTGTCACCGTAGTTGCTACGATTATCTTCTTGGCCGGAGTTTGTTTTACGAATTCCAGCATTCCCCAAGTTGAGCGAAGTTGCATCATTTCCTCGGATACAAGGCCCTGATCCAACAGCATTGAGCATTTGGATATACAACCGCATTCCGGATGAGCGGTGACCGCCGCGTCGGGGTGTAGGGCCATCTGTCTCATTACGTGGTGAGCGGTTATTTTTTCGTGGACATGACAAGCGCCCATCATCAGCCAAAGGTTATCGATTGATCGGCCCATTTTCTTGAGCACGGTCGTTGCGAAATATCCGAGAAAAACATCCGGCAAGAAAAGTAGCGGACTGTCGGGATGTCGTTCGGCCATATACTGAATAACCTTGGCGGCATTAGCCGAGGCACAGCAGATGTCAGTTTCAGCTTTTATGTCCAAATAAGTATTAACATAACTTATTACTTTTCCGTTAGGGTGTTCGTGTTTCCAGTCGAGGATTTTATTTACATCCGCGTGAGCGGCAAGGGAACAAAGCGCTTTCAAGCTGGGGGCAAGAATTATTTGGCCGGGCTGTTTCATAACAGCCAATATCTGGTTCATGAAAAGCACCGATGCTTCCACGATAACTTTTTTATTGGAGTCCCTGCCTATTTTGGCAAGATGAATGGAGTTGCCGATGAAATCCGCTTCGTCCTGAACGTCAGGGGGTTCATAGTTGTGAGCCAGAAGAAGCGCATCTATCTCTTTCTTACGACTTTTTATCCCGTTCTTTAGAAATTGTCTTTCTTCTTCGGAGATGTTTTTAGGATTTGCTTCGGCCGGAATAGGTGGTACTTCTATCGGCGGACCCAGATCAACTTCAGGTATCATTTCTATTGCTTCTCTTGCGCGGAGGATATCCCCGGGCAGTACCAGTTTGTTCATTTGAACTATCCCTCCTGCCCTTCGTAGTTTTATACGAAGAAGGGTTGTTAGGGTACTGTATATATTATATACTGATAACTGCATGAATAGTCAATCCCGCCCTTGAAAAAAAGTTATCTGGCAAGGCGATGGAGATTTTAAGATACTAAATTTAACTTATTAATTATGTCTAAAAATTTATTAAAAACTTCTTCTTTTCAAGGGCGGGATCAACCTCTCAAAATAAATTTTTTCTACAAAAAGAGGAATAGGGTTGCTTTGTTTTGGGCGAATAAGATAAAAGTCCATATAAAGAAAAAATATCCACACGCTTCTTTTGTCGGTAAAAACCCCGATGTTTTAATGATTCTTGGCGGTGATGGCACAATACTTGAAGCGGCAAGGCGGTATCACCACAAAACAACCTCGCACCAATTTTTTCCGCTAGGCCGCCACTCGCCTTTGACGAGGAGGGGCGGGATTGGTGCGGGGCCAAGTCCGCTGATACTTGGCTTAAACCTCGGTAACATTGGTTTTCTTGCTTCGGTGAGGGAATCGAAAAATTTTGTAAAAGATATTGACCGATTTCTGAACGGTAAGTTCTCTGTTTCGGAAAGGATAATTTTAAATGCCCAGATCTTAAGGGGCGGTAAGAATGTCTTCAGCGGCGAGATCTTAAACGAAGTTGTCGCGCAGAGCATTCTCGGGATGGTTGATTTGGAGGTTATGATCGGCGGTACCGGTATACGCAAAATAAGAGGTAGCGGGGTTCTTGTCGCGACCGCTACCGGCTCTACCGCTTTCAATCTATCGGCGCATGGTCCAATAGTGATGCCTGATATTAAGTGCCTCATTATAACGGAAATAATGGACCACAACGTGCCGACCCCGAGTATTGTTGTTAAATATAACGAAGAGGTGACGATAAAAATAAACGGCTTCAGGCAAAAAGGCGTTCTGTCAATTTCTAATAGCAAAAAGAAAGCCGATGTGGTTCTTGTCGCTGACGGTGATAAGATTTTCCCGCTGGAGAAAGGGGATATTATCAAGATAAAAAGTTCAGATCATTTGGTAAAATTCGTTGAGGTGGAGCCAAACTACTTTTTCAAGAGTTTAAAGGATAAGTTCTCGGTCAGATAGTCGCTCAATCCCATCCCTATTTTCAGTTACCCCGTGCTGTGGTCACGAGGCCGTCAGGTAATTTTTAACATTGAAATCCTTTAACAAATCCGTCGATATTTGTTCATAATGCGGATAAAAATTCAGCAACCGTTCCTCTTCCGTGAAATAAAACAAAGTGTACTATAAAATTAGCATATGCTAATTTTATAGTACACTTTGTTCACTCCAGATTTTCCGGCTAAATTTTTATTACCCCGCATTATTTCTCAAATATCTTAGTATTTGTGCCAAAGGATTTCAGTTGCTAAAAATTACCCAACGGCCTCGCTCCCTGGATGGTTCAACTTAATCGATAAAGCCAGAGAGAAACTGTGTTACAAGGAAGGAAGTTTCTCTAAATTTTGAGAATAAACAGTTTGCTTCTTTGCGCTTAACTTTGTCGGTTAAATCAAAACACCCAGAGAGCGAAATCCCTTGTTTCTTTTTATCACTTGATGACGAGTAGTTAGCAGTTGCAGATGAGCGACGCTATTTTTCTGGGTACCAATTGGGGTGACCCGGTTCGGTCCCGCCTTGGCGGGATCCGCATGGCCGGGTCGGGGTGTCCCCAATTGGTCTGATAAAATTAGGAGTGAGTCGCAACTGCTCTAGGGAAGCAGAACTCAAACTATCATCAACTTGAGAAGCTCAAAAATGAGGTGATTTCTTTGGTGCTATGACCTGCCTGCCGGCAGGCAGGCGAAGATGTAGTTTAACACTACTTCAAGGAGGAGCAACAAAGAAATCAGCCATTTTTGAGTTTCCCCTAGGGGCGGGGCAGGTTTGCTTATCTGCGTCGTTGCTTGTCACTCACGTACATAAAGTACGCATCACTCCTCGACGCCTAGCATATAAGCAAACCTGCTCCCGCTCAAGTGATGCTAGTTTGAGTGCTGCTTCCCAAGGAGACGGTGAGAAAAAGAAGCAAGGTTTCGCTCTCACGCGAGAATGCGTCCCCTCTCAAAATTTAGCGGGGTTGAGCGACTATTCGCCACACACTAAATTGCAATTTGGGGGGATGCTAGTGGGGTCTGGTTCGTTAGCTGGCGAGGATTCGGTGTCCAGATTAAACACCTTCTCAATGAGGGCTTTGGTTATACTCTTGTCGTTCTTGGTCAGATTTTCTATTTTTGAGACGAGGTCTTTTGAACTGCCGAAGGATTGGATGGCGGTTTGAATGATTTTTTTATCTTCGGTGGAAATATTCTTATTTTGAAGCAAATCCAGCGCTGTATCGGAGAAAAATCCGTCCAGCAAACTATATTGGGAATTCAAATTATCTATAACTATTTCTTTTTGCGATTTCGGGAAAGTGAATTCACTGACTCGATTCGTCATCTTATTCCACAGGTCACCCGCGAAATTAACTCCAGTCGTAGCCGAAAAAATCAGACCCAGTATTAAAATCAAGCCGAATATATAAGCCATATTATCTTACACAGCTTAATGGAATATCACCGCTGAATTCCACTATCTCTGACCCGGCCTCTCTTAGAGGCGTATTTCCAGCTCCGACTCCAGCTACTACGTCATATCGTTCAACTGTTGAATCACTATTTTTCCAAACAGCGACAAGATCGCCTTGGTTTGGATTATCATTACCATTTAGGACATCAGTCGTAGCATTGAATCCGTTAGCTTGCAGTTCTTGAACCACGAAGCCCAAGAAGGTAAACGAATTACTTGTGGTGTTCAGGGCATTGGCTATGCCTCCCTGATTGGCATTGATAACAGCGTCAAGAGCGTTTTTCAATGCTCCTGAATAATTTGCCGTTCCTCCGGCATTTCTGCATGCACCCGTTCCTCCTCCGCCACCACCGCCGGTTCCACCACCACCGCCGCTAGTCCCTGTTGTTGTGGTTCCTATCCCCGGCAAAGTAAAAGTCCCTCCCACCAGATCCGGGTTGATTGTATACAAGATTATCCAAGCCGCAAGAAGTATAATGGCTCCGGTGACGGCATTGGTTATCTGGCTTTTGGCTTCATTCAATTTAGCGGTATTGCCGGCGGCCGTGAACAATTTAAATCCGGCAAAGAATATCATTACAAAAACCACGATCCCAAGGATATTGAGAGACCATGTAAATATCGTTTCCACCAGCGCGCCGAATGTAGGTAGTCCTTCGGTGGGGATTTCCGGCCGAATAGGTTGGCCGAAAGAAGATCCTCCTCTCCGTATCGTTAAATTTTGAGGGCTTTCTGTCGATCCCTGGGGTCCTGAAACAGAAATTTTATAAACACCTCCCGCAATATCGGGAACTTGAAATGAAGCAATTGTTGCCCCTGCTCTCACATCCGCTATAACAGAATGGGGTTCCCCTCCTGATAAGTTTTCTAAACGCACGGAATCAACCAGATTTGTGCCGAAAATTTCTACATTTTCACCAATTGCGGCTGTTTGAGGAGCTATCTCGTCTATTGTTGGCGGTCCGGTTGGAGTTGTCGGTTGGCCTGAACATGCCACCGGAGAAGGCAATGACCCGCCGGCGTTTCTCGGATAGAGATAAGCGACTTCAACTACGCCTGACTGTCTGTATGGCCAATCAGCAACTATCCAATTCGAAGTCGTATTTGAAGGATTTGCGCAGTCCTGGTGAGCGATGTCAACCGCGAAGACCTCATAATTTGTCATGCTTCCGGTTTGAGGAGCGTTACCCGTTCCGTAATAGTAAGATATTCCTTCTTTCCACGGGTCATTTAAATCAGCCCGCTTACCTTCAAAGGCCCACTTTGTCCCTCCAGTCCCTGTTCTTAGGCGTCTTACCACTTCATCCAAGTATCGGTAGTCATTACAGGAGCTTGTAAGCCAGTCCGGATGTTCAGAAGCAACTTGATTAACAACGGCGGACATATCGGGAACGGTTGAAGTGGCCGGAGCGGAATTGACACAAGATCCTCCTGTTGGAGTAAGGGCTGACGCCGAATTTATTAAAAAGAGGAAAAATAAAACTACCGGAATAAAACAGATAAAAAATCCGAGATTTCTTTTTGTATTTTGCATCAATTTAATTATAACTTAGCTAATAGCTTTTGTCATGGTATAATATCAACAGTTAAGACGGTGATAAGTAGTAAGTAGTAAGTAGTAAGTAGTAAGTAGCAGGGGAATGAAGGATTATATAAAATTTCTGATCATTTTTTTGGCAGTTCTATCACTGTCAATTTTCGTATCGGACGGAAAAGCAGATGTGC
>Ga0210057_1004814_pt1 | contig 17675 bp, 11 predicted proteins | sample CryGeyCG2114_010_2_FD_183968 | JGI IMG/M metagenome (GOLD analysis project Ga0210057, IMG submission 183968) | Groundwater microbial communities from aquifer - Crystal Geyser CG10_big_fil_rev_8/21/14_0.10 (SPAdes) (version 2) | ecosystem: Environmental > Aquatic > Deep subsurface > Groundwater ...
AACAAAGCTTCCCTACCTATAAAAACTGGTGTATAATACTCCTAATATGAAAAATTTAATTTATGTCGTAATTGCGATTATTGTCATTATCCTTCTTGTTGTTTTCTTGGGAGGAAATGGTGATAGCAAGCCAAGTTTAAGTGGCGACACAGAAACTTTTGAAGTTTCTATGGGGGAAACCTCTGGAGTAGAAGGTCTTTCTATAAATCCAATTGAAGTACAGGAAGACAGTCGATGTCAAGAGGATGTTGAGTGTATTCAAGCCGGGACAGTTGTTATAAAAGCAAACTTGATTGTAGGGGATGCCGAAGGAATCAATGATGTTAGAATTTTTCAATTAGGAAAAATCTCTATTGTTGAGGATAATGCAGTTCTGCTTTCTAAAGTTTCTCCAAACACGAACTCACAGAATGTCATAAATCCTGAAGACTATGTATTTACATTTGAGGTTGGGGAAGCCTCGGAAAATCCTGAAGCAAATTAAAAAACTCATCGATAAAAGAGCCTCATTAATGAGGCTCTTTTATATTGATAAATTAAGAGCATTATAATATTCTTTCTTTTGTCGCCACCTTAGCTCAGTTGGTAGAGCGCATCCATGGTAAGGATGAGGTCCGCGGTTCAATCCCGCGAGGTGGCTCAAAGCGTTAAGAAAAAGAGTCCGTTTGGACTCTTTTTTAGCTTTGAGAGGCGGAGCCATGTCGATTTATCGACAGGCGAGCCGGGGTCGAGAGTTCTTATGAGCGTAGCGAATTAGAAACTCGTGACCAGAGCTTAAGAAAAAGAGTCCGTTTGGACTCTTTTTAGTTTTGGAGCCGAGAGCGAGAGTCGAACTCGCGACCTATGGTTTACGATACCATTGCTCTACCAACTGAGCTATCTCGGCCTTATCTTACTGTGGTAAAATCATTATATGCGAAAAAAGGAGGAAATAGAAAAAGAGATACTTGAGACAGAAAAATTGATGCAGACACCAGACTTTTGGGAAAATAAAGTCGAAGCTCAGGAAATAATTAAAAAATATAATGAGTTAAAAGACGAGCTTCAGGGTGTAGGAAAGTATGATAGAGGAAATGCTATAATCACCATTTTTTCTGGTGCCGGAGGAACAGATTCAGAGGACTTCTCCGCCATGCTTTTTCGAATGTATTCTAAATATATAGAAGATAAAGGCTGGAACTTGAATTTATTGCACGAAAATCAAAATGAACTTGGTGGGTATAGAAATATTACTTTTGAAGTAGATGGCAAAGATGCTTATGGAACTTTGAAAAATGAATCAGGAGTTCACCGACTTGTCCGCATTTCTCCATTTAATTCTCAAAGTCAAAGACACACCTCTTTTTCGATGGTTGAAGTTATTCCAAAATTACCAGATGTGAAAGAAGTTGAATTAAATGAAGATGATTTGGAAATTACTTTTACAAAGTCTAGTGGTCCAGGTGGGCAAAATGTAAATAAGAGAGAAACGGCTGTTAGAATTGTTCATAAACCTACAAAATTATCTGTTCATGTTGATTCCGAAAGAAGTCAAGAAAGAAATAGGGAAAAGGCGCTGGAAATTCTTTGCGGAAAGATTTATCATATAAAGGAGGAAGAAAGAAAGAAGAAAGAAAAAGGTCTTTATATTAGTGGAACGACAGATATTGAATGGGGGAATCAGATTAGGTCTTATGTGTTGCACCCTTATAAAATGGTGAAAGATCATCGGACCGATGTAGAGGTAAGAGATGTTGAGTCGGTCCTCGAAGGTGAGTTAGAAGAATTTATAAAAGCAGAAAAAGAGATAGAATAAACTTGTGATTCATTTTGATAATGTAAGTAAAATATATGACGATGACTCTATTGCGCTTGATGGAGTATCTTTCTCTATTAACCCTCAAGAGTTTGTTTCTATTGTCGGGCACTCGGGAGCTGGTAAGTCCACTTTATTAAAAATGCTTTTGGCAGAAGAGAGACCCTCAGAAGGATCAGTTTTTTTTGAGTCCGTTGATATTCATAATCTTTCAAAAAGAGATATTTTAAATTTAAGAAGAAGGATAGGAACAGTTTTTCAGGATTTTAGATTATTGCCCCACAAGACAGCTTATGAAAATATTGCTTTTGCTATGGAGGCTGCTGGGCGCTCTGATGAGGAGATTGAGGAAGATGTGCCACATGCTCTAGAATTGGTTGATCTAACTAATAAAATTTGGAATTTTCCGCACGAACTTTCTGGAGGTCAGAAACAAAGACTAGCTATTGCACGAGCTATTATTAATCAACCAGATATATTGATTGCAGATGAGCCCACAGGAAATTTGGACCCAGTAAATACTCATGAAATTATTCAAATTTTAAAGAAAATCAACGATTTAGGGACTACTGTTATTCTTACTACACACAATAAAAGTGTTGTAGACGCACTTGGAAAAAGAGTTATCACAATAGAAGATGGGCGAATTGTTCGAGATGATAGAGAAGGGAAATATTCGATTTAAATCCCAAGTCCAAATATCAAATTTCAAAAATATAGAATATTATTTAAAAAACTAGAATCTTATATTAATCAACAATTTAACTTTAAACTTTAAAAACTTTACGAACTAAAATTATGCTTTGGCTAAACATTAAAAGAATATTACGATCAGGTTTTGTTGATTTTTGGAGGAATGCTTTTGTTTCTCTGGCTTCTACTTTAGTTCTAACTTTTACATTATTTGTAATAGGCTCTCTGATTTTTTTAGGAGCTATGCTCGATTCTTCTCTTAGTCAAATAAAAGACAAAGTTGATATAAATGTTTATTTTATTACTTCAGCCATCGAGTCTGATATTTTAGCTATTAAAGACAAAGTAGAAAATCTGTCAGAAGTTACGTCTGTAGAATATGTTTCTAGAGAACAAGCAATCGCTGACTTTAGAGAGAGACACGCTGACGATCAACTCATAATCCAGTCCCTAGAAGAGTTAAGTGACAATCCTCTTGGAGCACAATTAAATATTAAAGCTACAGACCCATCTCAATATGAATCAATCGCCAAATTTCTAGATAGTGGTAGTGCTCTAGGTGCGAGTGACGGTTCTGAGATTATTGACAGAATAAATTTCTTTCAAAATCAAACAGCTATCGAAAAACTTACTGATATTATAAATTCTATGGAAACTCTCAGTTTTTTCATAGCCTTAGTTCTGGTTGTTATTTCTGTTTTGATTACTTTTAATACTATTCGACTCGCCATTTTTACTGCAAAAGAAGAGATTGCTGTCATGAAACTTGTTGGCGCTTCTAATATTTATGTTAGAGGGCCTTTTGTTGTAGAGGGCACGATGTCAGGAGCTATCTCCGCTATTGTTGCTGTGATATTGTTTTACCCACTTACTTTATGGCTTGGTCCATCAACAGAAACGTTTTTTGGTGGGGTTAGTATTTTTGAATATTACTTAAATAATTTCGGTCAAATTTTTCTAATGATGATGTTTTTTGGCGTCCTTCTCGGAGGAGGGTCAAGTTACTTGGCCGTCAGAAAATATCTCCAAGTTTAAAGCCTCGCACCTTGGAGCAATCTTGCTTTTATTCGATTTTGTTTAGGAATTAGACATTACAAATTAGGATTTACACCACGAAGTCCTATTTTAGGGTAGGAGGTTTTCCACCCCTCACCCAAAAATAGTATTGTTCTAAATTAAAAGAGCTTAGATTCTTGATATTTCTAAGAAAATCCAATCTAGTTTTCATACTGAACTAAATCAAGAACGTAATAATACTATTTATTATGTAGAGAGGGTTTTCCACATTTTTGAAGAGGCTTTTTTGTCTTGTATAATGGCTTTAATCAAATGCCTAAGAATCTCTCAAAAAGTAGAGCAAAAAACTCTACTAATAGAAAGTTTTTATTTGTAGTTGGCGGTGTCCTCTCTGGAGTCGGTAAAGGTATTACAACCTCTTCGATTGCGAAAGTTCTTCAAGCAAGAGGTTATAGAACTACTTGTGTTAAAGCTGATCCTTATGTGAATGTGGACGCTGGCACCATGAACCCCACTGAGCACGGGGAAGTTTTTGTTATGGATGATGGATACGAAACAGATCAGGATATGGGGAATTATGAGAGATTTTTAAACACGACTTTACCGAGCGTTAACTATATGACAACAGGGAGAGTTTATAGATCAGTTATCGAAAAAGAAAGAAATCTTGAATATAAAGGAAAGTGTGTAGAGGTGGTGCCACATGTTCCGCTTGAAATCATAAGAAGAATAAAAGAGGCCGCTGAAACTACAAATTCAGAAATTACTATTATTGAGATTGGAGGAACAATAGGGGAGTATCAAAATATTTTGTTCCTTGAAGCCGCAAGGATGATGAAGATTGAGAACCCTCTCGATGTTGGCTTTGTTATGGTTTCTTATTTACCCATACCATCAAAATTAGGAGAAATGAAAACAAAGCCAACTCAGTATGCAGTTCGTACATTAAACTCTGCCGGGATACATCCAGATATTATTGTGGCGAGGAGTGGTGTTCCGCTTGATAAAAAAAGGAAAGAGAAATTAGCTATGTTTTGCAATATTGGTATTCAAAATGTTATATCTGCTCCAGACATAGAAAGTATTTATGAAGTACCAATAAATTTTGAAAAAGACGGTTTAACAGAAACAGTTTTGAGCTTCCTTAATCTCAAACCAAAGAAAAGAGATATGAAGGAGTGGCGAAAATTAGTTTCTAATATAAAAAATCCAAAAGGTGAAATAAATATAGCAATAATTGGAAAATATTTTGATACAGGAGACTTCGTTCTCGCAGATGCTTATATTTCGGTCATTGAGGCTGTTAAATTTTCAGCTTATAAATTTAATCTTGAGTCCAAAATACACTGGCTAAATTCCAAGGATATTGAGAATGGCAAAGTGAAAGTCAGCGACCTTAAAAAATATGATGGAGTTATTGTGCCGGGCGGTTTTGGTTCGAGTGGTGTTGAGGGAAAAATTAAAGCCATAAAATATGCTCGAGAAAATAAAATTCCTTTTCTTGGATTATGTTATGGAATGCAGTTGGCAGTTATAGAATATGCTCGAAATGTTCTCGGTTGGAAGGATGCACACACTAGAGAAATTAATCCAAAATCAAAGCATTTAGTTATTGATTTTATGCCTGATCAAAAGAAAAAAGTGGAAGAGAAACAGTATGGGGGCACTATGAGATTGGGAGCCTATCCTTGTGTATTAAAGAAGGGGAGTGTGGCTCGGGGCGCTTATGGAGAAGATAAAATAAGTGAGAGACATAGGCATAGGTATGAGGTAAATCCAGAATATGTAGATGAAATAGAAAAAGCGGGGTTGGTTTTCTCTGGCAAGTCTCCAGATGGTAGATTGATGGAAATAGCTGAACTACCAAAGAAAGAACATCCTTTTTTCTTGGGGACACAATTTCATCCAGAGTTTTTGGCGAGGCCCCTCTCTCCACACCCCCTTTTCACTGCTTTTGTTAAGGTAGCAAAGTCTAGAAAGCTCAAAACCTAAGAAGTCTAAAAATTTTCTATAATAATTTAGCCTGGTAACACTGTATGTTGACATACAGTGTTACCAGGCTGTGTTTTGCAGACATTTAGGGTCTGCAAGAAGCCTGTTTTTATACCTGTAGAATGGCTATGTATAGCCCCGCTAAACGGCTCACAAGGTGAGCCGTTTAGCGGGGCTTTGTTGAGCCATGAAAATACATAACTATTATCAAATGATCGTGGAATAATAGTTGTGTATTTTACTCATATATTCATTCATGATAAATGACTTTAGATAATGTATCATTAAGCAAATAGTAGAAATATTTTAGTAAACTAAGATAGTAAGAGAAAATTATGAATTTTGAAAAACCAAACAATAAATCAGAGGCTGGTTACGGTCTGCGAGAAGCCTTTGAAAAAGCAGGTTTTAAGGAGAATGAAGAGATTTCTGATAACAAAAAGATAGAAAGTAAGAGCGAAGGGGAAATAGCGGAAGAGGTTTCTAGAATAAGAAATATTGATGATTTAAAAACATTTTTATCTACATTTATAGACGGGACTTATTCTTCTGGCGAAGAAATTAATGGAGAAGATTTGTTGGGAATTGTTAATAGTTTAGATGAAAATGATCCTACAAGAGCTGACGAGCCTTTTAAAAAAACACCTAGTTTAGCTGATAAAAAACTTTCTCTGCGGATGGGTGGCCGTTATTTTACTAGAAAGTATGGACTACGAGATAAATTCTACGAAGTTTTTGGTTTCACTACAGATGAGATAGATGGAGGGTGGGAAATAAGTAAGGATAGAATTAAAACAAAAACAGAAAAAGAAGTTTCAGAGTTAGAAAAATATTTTAACGAAAATTATGGAGATTTAGATCTACTCCCAGAAGATAAAAAGGGAGAACTTTTAGATTATGGTATCAGAGCACTTAATTCAGGAAAAACATTGGAGGATGCAAAAAGTGTTATTGAGGAGTCTGCTTTGAAAATAGCTTCTGAAGATAATAATGAGATCGAGAAAGAAGAGAGCCTAGAATCTAAAGAAAAAAAGACCGCTGAGGAGACATCCGAGCCACCTTCAGAGAAAAGACTGGAGGACATAGTCGATAATTTATCAGAAGATTATCGTGATTTACTTTCAAAATCCGGAATCAGTGTTGGTAGTGATGGTCGAGTCAGGATAAAAATTCCGGATGCTAAGGTTCCCGGTATATATGTGTCTGAAGAAAAGAGGGAAACGGTCAAGGATATAATCGAAAAAATTTCTAAGAGTGGCGAAGATTATCTTCCTGAGGCACGACACAGAATGTTTGAAATATTTGGAAGTACTCCTAGGGAGAGTGAAGGAGAGGTAGTAACAAAGGAAGAGAAAGATGTTTCAGAAATATTACCAGACTCAGAAATAGAGGCAAAAATCAGTAAAAGCAAGACTCTTCAGGAATTTATAGACACCCTTGAGGGTGTCGGCCAAATTCCTCTAAGCGATGGAGAGGTTGTCTCTACGGAAGAGGTTGTGGAGGCTCTCCGTACGGCTCTGGAGAGGTCTGACGAAGTAAGTCCTGAAGTATTTAAAGATTTTCTGGACAGGTTCCAATTTAGGCTTACTCGAAGAAATAACATGAGGTCAAAATTTGTCGATTTAGCAAATGAATTTATATTAAAAAAATGGTCAGAGCCTGCTCAGGAAGTATCAGAAGATAAGAAATTACCAGAAGATACTAAACTTCTTACAGATTTACTTGATGCTATTGAGCGCGCTGATGGCGAAGATCGCCCTCAAAAGTTAAAAGTTCTAGAAGAGGCCTCCAAAGTACTTGGAGATCCTAAGTTTGCTGAGGCGGTTGTGAGGCTGAAGGCAGAGAGACCTGGGGCACCAGATGAATACACAGTGCCACAGGCCATGAAGGATGCATACGAGCTTGCCGAAAAGAGGTTGCGTGAAGCAGAAAAGGAAAAGGCAGATGTAGAGAAGGATCACCTTGAAGCAGAAAAAATGGAGAAAGATTTGGAAGAGATAAAAGACTTAAGAGATCTACTAGAGTATCTCAATAAGGCACGCCAAGATGCGCGAGAAGCACGTAATGTGTATAGGTATGTTATGGGTTCAAAAAATACTCTCGGCGATTTTCCAAGCTTTTTAAAACAACGTCCTGACCTTGTGGAAAAATTTGGAATTGGTGTTGAGGAAGAGTATCAAAGAGAGGCAGAGGCAGCTCATGATTTGATTGAGTTTTTGGCAAATGAAGCTGAGGCAAAGATCAGAGAGCTTGGAAATGAGGATGGTCCAGAAGTCGGACCAAAACCAGAAGAAGCGGAAGAAGGTGGAGGTGAAGATGATCCTGAAAAAGAAGAGATTTTGAAAGATGATTTTGATTCTTATGATAAAAACGAGAAAAGAGAAAAATTTGAAAAGAGATGGGATGAGATGTCTGATGAAGAGAGAGAAGAGAAATACGGCGAAAGCTTTGAAATAAGAGAGAAAATAATGACTTTGCGCGGAGCCAGAAACAAACTTGCAATCATTCATGAAAAGAGACAAGGTTTTCTAGGCAAGAGATACGAGGAAGCTTATCAAGAGGCCCTAGCTGATTATGAAGCAAAAAGAGCCGAATATGTGGGGGCAAAAGCTTGGAGAGTATTAAAGGAGAAGAAATCATTGGCGGAGGAAAAGGCAGAAGTTCATGCTGGTGGAAAGTTTGAGAAAGTTAGGAAGGCTTGGCGCTGGATGGGAGATAAGAACCTCGATAACTTTTTGAAGGGCACAAAATTTGAGGCAAAGAGTAGGCCTGTGAAGTTTTTGGCTCGTGTCGCTTCTCTCCGAACAGCTGCGAGCTTGTCTCTTCTAGGTGTTGGCGCTTGGGCGGGAGCCGGTATTGCCTCTCTTGGTGCTCTTTCAGCTCGGAGAGCTTTTTCAGGAACCTCAACTGGACTGGCTTCATATGATTTGATGAGAAATATTTCTGATAATCGAGCCCTTTCCTTCAAAGAGGAGGATTTAGCTCGTATGTCGGTTGATGATATGCAACAAAGAATGAGTATTTTTGAGGCTCGCGCAAGGTTGTCGGGGAAGAGGATTGTTCGTTCTGAAGACTATCAATCTTTAAGAAGGGCTATGCATAAAAGATTAAAGGAAGGAGAAACCGAAGGTGATTTGGGGGAAGAATATCAGAATCTCTTAGATATGACTAAGGATGAGTTCTTGGAATACTTGGATGATAATTTGAGTAAAGAAGAAACCTCTCTTAGCAAAAGTGACAAAAGAAAGAAAATAACCGCTACTGCAATCGGTCTCTTTGTGGGTTCTGGAATGCTCGGAAAAATGTTTGGAGATAAAGAAGGTGTTCCTGAAGGAGTCTCAGGAGATAGTCCTGACATTCCTAATGAAGTTCTTGAAGAAGCTCAGTCCGGTCCAGAATTGGTTATGGAGAGACCTGGTCTTGTAAGAGCCCCGGATCTCTCTGACCCATCCGAGACACTGTCTCAAGTCAAAGAGGGTGGTTTTCAAGGTTTTGATGTCTTTGGAGAGGAAGTAAAGCCTGGCTTTAGTCCTGATTTTGGAGAGAAATTGTCTGCCGTTGCCGAGAATATGCCAGAGAATATAGAAGGTATAGCTTCTACCATAAAAGAGGGTGGTAGTTTGTGGCAGGCAGGAAAAGAGCTTGTTAAAGGAGGGCATATTACAAATGAACAGTTTGCAGAGGCTTGGTCTAGCTCCGAGTCGGTTGTAAATCTTGCGAGCGGAGAGACTGTCCATATTTCTGAAGCAGGGCTTTCTCATGCTGGAGATCAGATAGTTTATGTAGCGGCTACCGATTCTGTGCCAGCACATTTTGAAGTTGTTGATTATGTTAAAGACGGACTTCATATAGGAAGCAATGAAGATTTAGTAGAAGCCTTTACCTCGCAAGGTAAGGATGTGCCAGAGTGGTTGAAAGGTGCGACAGAGAGTGTTGGCTTAGATGAAGATGCAGAAGAGGCTATCTCAAAGATAATAGAAGATGGCGATGTGCCAGAGAATATGATAAGCGAAGAATCTTTTGACCGGATTAATAGTTTCAGAGAAGAGTTAGGAGAGGAATTAGCGGAAGAGCCAGAAGTGGTAAAAGAAAGTATTGATAAAACTGTAGAAGAAAACAATACTCTGGTGGAGGAGGCTCTTGAGGGCTCGCTAGAGGGACTTTCTACAGTAGAACTCGTAAATGGAAGCGCTGAGTTTATTGTGAATGATAAAGGCAAAATTGTAGATGTTGTTATTAGGGACTCATTTTCACTAGGACAAAGAGAAGTTTTTGTAAGTGAAGCTGTCTCACAAATACTAAGACCAAATTATGGAAATATTATTATGTCTGATGTTACAAAAATGTATGATATTTCTAGCTCACTTCTTGCTGATGTTGTACCAAATAAGATGGCCCTTGCTAAAGAAGCCGCTTGGGAGGTTTTCCGACTAAGAGAACTTATGTTAAAACTAGAGCCTCAGAGCGAAGCTTGGTTAGTGATTCGAGATTCAATAAATAAAATAATTAAACCCTCACCTATTCTTGGAAACAGGGTTATATATAATAACAACTTCTTAAACACAGAAATGTTTCAGGATATTAAGTTACCACAATAAATAAAAGCAATATGGCAAACAATAAAATTGGATTAAAACACGCAAATATAATAGAGATTTTAGGTATCGAGTCTTTGCCTGAAGATCAGCGTATTGAAATATTAAATAGAGCTCTTGAAGTAGTGGAAGCGGAGTCATTGAATCGTATTCTAGAGAGCCTTAGTGATGAGGATAAAGAAAAATTCCTTAATCTTATGGAGGAGGAAAGCAGTGAGAAAGTTGGAAATTTTTTTGAGGAGAAGGATATAGATTTATTACAGATTATGGAGGAAGAAACAGAGAAGGTGAAGGAGTTACTAGTAAAAGAGACTCGAATTTGATTGTATATCTAGTATTGTACTCATTTAAAGATATTAAAGATAAATGATGTGCGTATTTGATATGTGCACTCTTTTGATACAATTAAAATATGGCAATAGAGGGATTTAAACCTGAATCTGAAGAAAACATAGAAGAATTAGGAGGCCGTGTCCAAGATAATGAGACAAGGTTTGTTGAAGATGTGGAGAGAAGGGAACGGCTTTTAGGTATAGAAATGAAGATGCAGAATACAGTTGAATCTTTTAGAGACTTCCAAAAAGCCAAAGAATCAGCTGAAAAGATCTCCAATAATTCTTCTCGCTCAAGAGCCTTCAGAGAAATAGCTAAAGCAGAAGCTGAGGCAGGGCTTTTTAAAGAAGCCAAAGAATCAGCTGGAAAGATCTCCGATGATTCTTCTCGCTCAATAGCCTTCAGTGAAATAGCTAAAGCAGAAGCTGAGGCAGGGCTTTCACCAAAGGAATCAATACAGAAAGCCAAAGAATCAGCTGAAAAGATCTCCAATGATTCTTCTCGCTCAATAGCCTTCAGTGAAATAGCTAAAGCAGAAGCTGAGGCAGGGCTTTCACCAAAGGAATCAATACAGAAAGCCAAAGAATCAGCTGAAAAGATCTCTGATGATTATTATCGCTCAAGAGCCTTCAGAGAAATAGCTAAAGCAGAAGCTGAGGCAGGGCTTTCACTAGAGGAAATAGAAGAAATACCAAGAGATGACCTAGTATCTATTCTCAGGGCAGGAAGAGATAAAAGTGCTCATGCCATAGGGTATTTTCGTTCCGATATCAGAGAAGATATCCCAGAGGATATACCAAAACACATACTGGATTCTTTTAGGTTAGGAGTCTCTGAGAGAAAAGACAATACAAAAGAAGTCTTCGAAGTCTCAAGTGGAATATCAAATAACTCATCATATATAGAGAAGAGAGCTCTGAGCAGGTCTCTTCTAAACCTTGATTATTCACTAGTCTCAGACCAGCTCATACAAAAGGTTAATGCCGAGAAAGACTTAAAGTCAGGTCTCAGATACCTAAAGACCTTAATTGAAATAGAGAACCCCAAAGGCCGGACAATAGCCACAAGGCTATACATACATCCTAAGATATCAGATGGACATAAAGAATACCTCCTACGAAAATTAATATCATCAGGTCACTGGGGTGAATCTCTTGGAGAGTATCTTAAAGAAAGTCTCAAAGAAGGAAAGTCAAAAGAGGAAATAGACAATATCGTCACCGCTATTATCAAAGACCTCAACCTTATCCCCGACGAGACAGTATATAGAGCTCTTGAAGAGCCAGGTCTTCTAGAAGGAAAGACTCTAGAGGAAAGAGTCTTAGAGATTAAGGAGAAGAAAGATAAATTTGATGGCCTAAACAGAGACGAGCTTCTCTTGCTCTTCCGTGAAGATGAAGATGCTATGAAGATATATTATCTCTTAAATGGTGGAGAATACCGATATTCTCTGATTAATGACTATACATATGACAAATTCAAACTCATTATCAGAAAGATAAACGAGGTTGACCTTGATGAGAGGAAGATTAATAGATTCAAGCATATATTGGAAGAGTCTCTTGGTGATGAGGAAGAAGCGGAATATATTTTGAAGAATCTCAGAGAAGGACGGTTTCCATATATGGAGGAAGGAAGAACTTTCTCTATTAACACCATGGTTGAGGAGGGAGGTGAATACAGCAAAGCTCTCCATAGATTGCAAGAAACCTGGAACCTTGAGTTAAAGAGAGCCCTCCTAGCTTCCTTAATTGGAGAGAGACCGTCTAATGCCAGAGAGCTTCAGAACCTTGAATTGAAGGAGGAAGAGATACTCCAAGGAAAGAGCGGGAAGGTTAAAAGAATAAGGCGATACATAGACAATTTTAATATAGGAGAAAAGCAGTCAGAGGAGAAAGTTTTGTTTTCCATAGAATTAATGAGAAAAGAACTCATCCAGAGAGCAAGACAAATGAAAGATAAAGAAGAGAGAGACAAACTACAAAACACTCCTTCATCTGATATTGCTCTCTTATATTTCAAAACCTTCATCCCAGAACTGGAAGACTCAACTTTCTTTATAGAGGAATGGAAGAGCCATATTAAAGAAGTCTTAACAGCTCTTGAAAAGAATAGGTCAGAAGAAAAAAAGGAAGGGAAAGATATGACAATTGAAGCTACCTTTCTTGACAAAGGAGAAGATTTTATCAGATCTGTTCGTTTTGCTGATGGTCAGCAGTGTTGTTTTAATAGTGGAAACTATACATTAGAGGGAGACCTTGGAAGCGCTGATTGGATAGCCAGACTCAACAAAGACCCACTTTCTTTTTTGATAGATCTAAAACCTGAAGGATCAAATGAAATAACAGGCTTTGTCTTTGGCAGAATGGGTATTGATGAAGAGAGCGGAAGACTAATTGTTATGCTCAATGGTATATATTCTCAGTATTCAAGCCCTGCTTTTGTCAACAACCTATTAGAATTGATTAAAGAAAAGTTTGCTGAGAGAATTGGGGCTGAGTCTATTCTTCTTGCTTCAAAGTATGGTGGGACTCTAACAGCTCTACCTGATGGTTATAGAGAGACAAAAAGAAAAGTTGAGGCTATTAGAGGTATAGATGAAGAACAAGTTTATGACGATATTGGCAATACAGCTAACGGAACCTTTACTTTTGAAGGTTATGAAAAAAGTATTCTTTGATACAATTAAAATATGGCAATAGAGGGATTTAAACCTGAAAAAATTTTTGAAAGACCGGAGGAAGAACTCGAGTATCTTCGAGAGCGTTTGCGTCAAAAAGAGGAAGAGCTTTCAGCTAAAGGCGAAGCTACTGACGCAGACAGGCATATTTCCGATGATATTTCTGAATATAAGAAAATTCAAAGTTCTGATGTTTTGTCAGACGATTTTAAAGTTAAGGAAAAAGAAGCAGAAAAAATTACTCTAAACCTCTCACCGGAAGAACATGATGAGAAGATGAGCGAGCTCTTAGGGATTCTCCAAGAAAAAGGTATCAAAAATACCTTGTCTATTATTTCTAAGTTGAATGACCCACATATTGAAGACGATTTTCATCGATTCCTTGTGCAATACATTAAGGGCGGATATTCGGTTGATGGATTGAAAGAGAAATCTCCACTTTGGAAAAGTCTTAATATGACTTTATATGAAGTTTCTTTACCTAGAAGTAAAAAAGAAGAAGGTGATATAAAAAACCTCATTTCGTCAATGGAACAGTTTTATTCGGGTATGCTTTCGGTTTCTAAAACAGAAAAAGAGAATAATTATTTCACTCTTGAAATTGCAGTTAGCGAAGACTCAGAGGAGATAGTGATGTATATGGCAGTACCAGATGGGAAAAAATCTCTTTTCCAAAAACAACTACATTCTATTTTTCCAGATGCTCAAATTATGGAAGAAAATGATGATTATAATATTTTTATAGACGGCGGAGAGACCGTCGGAGCTGTGGCTACTCTTTCAAAAAATGCAGTTTTTCCACTCAAGACCTATGAAGATTTTGACTATGACCCACTAAACATTATATTGAATGCTTTTTCAAAAATACCAAAATATGAGTCAGGAGCATCACTACAGATAGTTTTTCGGCCACGAGGAGATTATTATACTGATAAATTCAGTAAGGCTCTGAAGGACATATTGAAAGGTAAGTCGGTGAGTGAAGCCATAGATATTACTTATGGAATAGGGGATGAAATAAAAAAAGGCTTTAAGGATTTGGCGATAGGCTTGCTTAATTCTGGAAATAAGAAAAAAGATGAGATAGAAAAACCAAAGGAGGTTGATACAGAGACAGCCGAGAGCATAAAGAAGAAAGTGAGTAGTCCTATTGTAGCTACAAATATTAGGATATTAGCCTCATCTAAATCACCTGGTGAATGTGATCTTATCTTGAATTCTCTCGAAGCGACCTTTAATCAGTTTGAAAATACTCCAAGAAATGCCATCAAATTTAAAACCTTAAAAGGCAAGAAACTTGATAATTTAATTGAAGATTTTTCGTATAGACGCTATCTTGAAAAAGATGCTATACCTCTTAATCTAAAGGAAATCACTTCAGTTATACACCTACCTCTTTCTGGTATCAAGTCGTCACCTGAATTAAAACAGTCTGGGACAAAAAGTGTACCAGCTCCTGTTGGTGTCGCACAAGAAGGGACTCTTTTGGGGGTAAACATCTCAAGAGGGGAAGAAAAGAAAATATATCTGACGGACGAGGATAGATTAAGACATTTTTATGTTATTGGTCAGACTGGTACCGGAAAGACAAGCATTTTGAAAAATATGATTATTCAGGATATGGAAGCTGGTAAGGGTGTTTGTTATATAGATCCTCATGGTTCTGATGTGCAGGATGTTTTGGCGAATGTTCCTGCAGACAGAATGAAAGATGTTATCTATTTTGATCCAGGTTATACAAAGAGGGTCATGGGCCTTAATATGCTTGAGTATGATGAGCGTTATCCTGAGCAGAAGACCTTTGTGGTTAACGAGCTCTTTAGTATCTTTCAGAAACTTTATGGCGGTGTGCCAGAGTCTATGGGCCCTATGTTTGAGCAGTATTTTAGAAATGCCGCTACTTTGGTATTAGAGCACCCTGAGTCGGGGAGTACTCTTCTTGATATTTCTCGTGTTTTAGCTGATTCAAAATTTAGAGAATTAAAATTATCTCATAGTAAAAATCCGGTAGTAAATCAATTCTGGAAAGAAATTGCCTCAAAAGCTAAAGGAGAAGGACAACTTGAAAATATTGTGCCTTACATTACTAGCAAATTCGATGTTTTCCTGGCCAATGAGATTATGAGGCCGATTGTGGCTCAACAAAAATCGACTTTTAACTTTAGAAAGATAATGGATGAGAAAAAGATTCTTTTGGTTAATCTTTCTAAAGGTAAATTAGGCGACATAAACTCTAGCCTTCTTGGTCTTATTTTAGTCGGTAAGATTCTTATCGCCGCTCTTTCAAGAACAGAAACTTCAGAAGGCTCAGATAACCCATTTTACCTCTACATTGATGAGTTTCAGAATGTGACGACGGATTCTATTTCAACTATTCTCTCTGAAGCGAGGAAGTATAAATTGAGTCTAAATGTGGCTCACCAGTTTGTTGCTCAACTTGATGAGGGAATTAAAGACTCTGTCTTTGGCAACATTGGCTCCATTGCATCATTTAGAGTGGGCTCCGAGGATGCCGAATTTCTGGAAAAGCAATTTGAGCCAGAATTTACTGCAAATGACTTAATAAATATTGATAACTTTAATGCCTATGTCAGGATTCTTTCTGACGGTCGCCCACTTAAGCCATTTAATATCAAAACCTTGAAACCAAAAGAGGGGAGTAAGGATATGGCAGAAAAGGTTAAAGAGCTATCATATATGAAATATGGTGAACCTAGAGAAGAGGTTGAGAAGAGAGTTTTAGATAAGTATCAGGAAATGCTGTGATTAGGCGACTAGGAGCTAGGAAGCTAGGCGGTTAGGATCAAAACAATTAGTATATTTGTATTATTCGTAGAGATTAGTAATTAGGTATTTATGACCTTTGAAGATAATTTAATTAAAGGAATAGATCATAATCAAGAGAGATTGTCGCCACTGATGAAAGAAGCGCATGAGAGAGCGAAGAGTCTCTTTAGTGATTATCAAATTCAAGAAAGTGATTTTGTTGACACTTATGGACAAGAAACAATTGGTAGAGATTTGAGCAGAATATCATCTGCCGAGAAATCTTTTGGCGAACCAGACTCATTAAAGCAAGTATCAGAAGTTCTAGAGGGAATTATTTTAAAAGAAGGAGAGATGAGCGAATGGTTTGGGCCCGGAGTAGAGACGATGAAGACCTCTAGATTTGATGATTATTTTAACGGGACAGATCTTATATTGGAAATTGTTGAGGACACAGAGGATACAACAGCGACGAATCTTGCGTTGGGAGTTGATGTTACTTTTACAACAAGCGGATCTTTAGGTGAAAAGATAGATAGGATTATGGGGGAGATAGAGGAAGGCAAATCTGGGACAATAAAATATTTTAAATCAGATAGATTAGGGTTTGAAGGCAGAATGATCAGAGTCCCACATATCGTTATTGGTCTTGAGAAAGGAAATGTAGAAAGGCTGGCTCAATTATGGGTTAACGGTAATAAAAAAGATATGGCCGAGCATCCTGCTCAGAGAGTTATTCTTGAAGAGATTAAACTTGCGTTGGAGAGCTTTAGTGAATATGCCGAATCTATTAGGCAAGAAGAAATAGCTCTTGCGTATAAAAAAGCTTTAGCTGTGGTGAATATAATTATTGAGGGTAAAGAGGTAATAGATTTTGGAGATCTTGCTAATGATAGAGTATTTAATTTGATTAGGGCACAGATGTTGAATATAAAAGATATGGCAGATAAGAGAATGCGATATAGGCCCAAAGGTAGATTATATTAGTTTTGAAGGCTAATATTAGCCCCAAAAAACGGCTCATCTTGTGAGCCGTTTAGCGGGGCTAATTAAGGCCATCTAAAAGTATCTTTAATTATTATCTAATCTAATGTAATCTAATTTTATATTGCCGGACCCGCCTTACTGAGACACAAGTTGAGGTGGGTCGTCTGAGCAGTTTTTATTGCCGGATCGTCCCTCGGCTGTAGCCTATGGGCGAAGCCCTCGGCTGTAGCCTATGGGCGAGGCTAATGGTAGGACAATTATGTATGTATTATGTATATACTTTAAAAAGTAGAAAAGATGGTAATTTATACATTGGGTGTACTAAAGATATTGAAAAGAGACTAAAAGTACACAATTCTGGAGGTGTTCTTTCTACAAAATCTCGCAGACCCTTGATACTTGTCTACAAAGAGCTGTTTGCTGACAAATATCAGGCGTTTAAAGCAGAGAAATTTTACAAAACGCCGACTGGTAAAAGAAAACTTTTATCAAAAATGAAATGCCGGATCGTCTAATGGTAGGACACGCCCCTCTGGAGGGTGGTATCTAGGTTCGAGCCCTAGTCCGGCAGCCAACTAGTGAGAGTGACCGAGACGGGTCAAATCACCAGTTTCTATTCCGAAAATTGCATACCTGCTGAGTGCGGTAGCCAGAGAGAAAAACCACCCGATAGGGTGGTTTTTCTCTGACGGGCTTATTGATAAACAAATATTTGAACGACTACCGTGGCTAGTACTAGAATTGATAAACCGCTTGTTATCGCAAGTGGTTTATTGTGAATATACAAACCATATAAAAACCACGAACAGACTGCAAA
>Ga0210057_1004817_pt1 | contig 17674 bp, 12 predicted proteins | sample CryGeyCG2114_010_2_FD_183968 | JGI IMG/M metagenome (GOLD analysis project Ga0210057, IMG submission 183968) | Groundwater microbial communities from aquifer - Crystal Geyser CG10_big_fil_rev_8/21/14_0.10 (SPAdes) (version 2) | ecosystem: Environmental > Aquatic > Deep subsurface > Groundwater ...
ATCCCCACATTCCCACCGTAGGGAGCCAAAAGAACGTCATTCGTGGTGCCCGAGCCGGAGATGATGATGTCGCCGGAGACATGCTCAATTGGTCCGGCGAATGTCGATGTGGCACCAGAGCCGCTAATAGTGGTACTTGAGGTGCGGCCGACAGTTAGGTAGTCGAGGGTGGAGAGAGCAGTGGAGGAGGCGGTGGTGAGGGTTGTTTGACCAGAAACCGTAAGCGTGGAGAGTGTACCTAGAGATGTTACGTTGGATAGGGTGGTAACACTGTCTAACGTAGTACTCGCGTTCCAGAATGAATCCCATCTTGATTGTGTTGCATACCAGTTTGTAGAACCTTCATCTAGTGCGTCTGTAGTTGTGGCGTTGAAGAATGTGTAGAATTGGTTACCGAAGTTGGTGAGATTATCAGCGTCTAGATAGTAGGAGCCTTCTTGGTTGTCAAAGGTTCCTGTCCAGTTTCCTGATTTGGTTAGATAAGCATCTCCAATCGCGGTACCATTCCATATTCCAACTGTAACTGTTCCAAGCTCGCTTGTACCTGAGACTTGTATGTCGGTTACGTCTAGTTGAGGCAAAGTACTTGTTCCTGATCCTACAACAGTTACTGTACCGGTTGCGTTTACATTCCCTACATTGCTTATATTCCCACTGAAGTACGCATTACCTTGAACCGCAAATTGCGCCGAGGGGGATGTGGTACCCACCCCCACACCGAGAGAATCGCGAAGGACGGTAAGGCGTTCGCTATATCCATCCGAGCCGTTTCCTGTTTTTATATAAAACTTGGTGTTTGAGTCATCGTACTCAAGGAGAGCTCCCTGATCAAATGCCGTGTCGGTCTCACCCGACTGATCACCCACAAGAAATACGCGCGCCGCACCCGCATTGTTGCCCTCACCCTCAATGTAGAGCGTAGCAGATCCTGCACGCGGACCTGTTCCCGCGTAGAGATGCGTCATAAATTGCGGTAGGCTGGTACCGATTCCAAGCCTGCCATTATCTGTGATGGAGGCAATGGAAGATGAGGCATTGTCGGTGACTTCAAATAGTTTGGCTCCAGACGATCCCTTGCCCCAGATAGAAAATCTGCTGTATGCCGTACTCGTTCCTAGTCCGATATTCCCTCCGTATGGTTGCAAGACGATATTGTTGTTTGTGGATGGAGTCTGTATGGTTAGATTGCCGAATACAGAGCTTATGTTGCTCGCGAAGGTGGACGTGGCGCTATCACCAACTATGGTGGTAGTCGCCTCACGACCAACTGCCATATAATCCAGCGTAGAGATAGCGCTCGTGGAGGCAAGCCCACCCGGAGCGAGATAATCCACACCAGAAACCGCCGCAGTGAAAGCAGAAGTACCATTGCCCTTCAAAAGTCCTGTGAGAGTCTCCGCTCCTGTACCACCCTTGGAAACCGTGAGCGTCCCCGAAATATTCGCCAGTGTGGTCGTAGACTGCCAAGTAGGCACTCCGTTATACAGCGCAAGTACCTGACCGTCTAGACCAGCGGAAGTAGTCGCGATAGCTCCGGTGCTGTTGCCCAAAAGGACGGTGTTCGCCTCAAATCCTGTAAGCCATCCTGTACCGCCCTGATCGACAGCAAGCGCGGTCGTAAGTCCGGTGATGGAAGTGATGTCCGAGTTCGCGCCACTCGCGGCGGCGGAGAGATTGCCTCTCGCGGTTGCCACATTTGAAACATCACTTAGATTGTTGGTGGCTTGCAAAAAGGCGGCGCTTGAAATGCCGTCCAAAAGATCGGCGTTTAGATTATCAACTTTTGTGTTGCTGGATATTATAAACGGCGCGGTGCCTGAGGTTACGTTGGATGTTATCTGTCCGCCAAATGTCGAGTCATTGCTTACGATAAGGGCGGACGTGCTCGCCGTATCAGTTATGGCGAGATTTGTAGTCGTCGCGTTTGTGGTAGTTGAGTTTGTGTAAACCAAACTTGTACCTGATAGCGTGTCCAGTACGGCGGTGGTAGCGCGCAAAACTGTCGCAAAAAATGATCCAGTGGATGTCGCGTTTGTGGTCGTAGCTTCAAGCGCCGTAAAGTCGTGCAAGGTCGTGCTTCCAGTCGCCAGAAAGTTGCCCGCCTGCACGAGACCGGTTGCTGATATAGCGGTGGAGCTTGCAAATGGAATGAGTGCTCGTCCACTTCCTCGCACTTCCAAGACTTGGTCATCCCAAGAAGAAGACGTGGCGGATGCTCCGATTACAAACACATGCCCCGTATCCAATGGGAAGAGGGCGAGATTGTCCGATGATGTGGCAAAAAATCCACCATCGGCGCCGCCACCGCCGGCATTGTCTGCTCCCCATCCGAGTACACCGCCCTCTATTTTCAATACCTGATTATTGGAACCGGCGACCAGTCTCTGCACCACCCCGTTCGTGTCCGTGTAAAGCACCTGATTGGCGCCCGCTCCAATCAATCTCAAAATGCTGGCTACGGTGAGATTTGTGGTGCTCGCCGTCTCCGCCGAAAGCACGGTAGTGGTGGCGTGAGTCGTGGTTGAACGAACGATCTCTATATCCGTAAGTCCGGCGAGCGTAGTTAGATTCGGGAGTGTGGTGGTGGCGGATAGTCGGGAATCAAACTCATTTGGAAATACGGAGGCGAAGCGAGTATCAAAGAGAGAGTTGCTAAAAAACTGTTTGGCGCCTTCCACGATGTTGTCGCTCAAGATATTTAGGGTGGAAGTGCTCGTCGTGGCGAAATTTGAGCCATCGTAGAAAAGCAGGTCTCCGTAAACGTTTGGTCCCGTGAACGATACATCACTTAGATCGGACATAGCGGACGCGCCACCACCGCCACTGCCCGCGCAGGTACCGTCCGGCAAACGAAAACATCCGGAGGTGAGCTCTATACCGTTTGCAAATGTAGACGTGGCGCTTCCGGTTTGATTTATGGAAAATACATCTATGCCACCCGCGAAGGTGGACGTGGCACTTGTAGTCGCCACAAATCGCGCGCCTACCACATCACCCACTACAGAAAGCGCGGCATAAGGTGAACTCGTACCAATACCGAGACGTGTATTGGTCGCGTCAAACACAAAGCCTTCGGTGGAAGTCGCTCCTGTACCAAGAGCATTGACATGCAAAATAGTGTTTGCGAGAAATACAGCAGGTGTATCGGTAAGGTCAAGAAAAGTGGTAGAACCACCTCCCCCACCCCCACCAGATATACAAGTGCCGTTTATGGAAAAACATCCAGCTGAAATATCTATACCGTTTGACGCGGTGCTTGTCGCCGAACCGGTGAGCGAGAGCGCGCTTGCGGAGATACCTCCAGAATATGTAGATGTACCTGAAGCGGTTACTGTGAGTGTGCCAGTCATCGTACCGCCTGCAAGTGGGAGGTAGTTTGAAGTAGTGATATCATCCGGCACCAAGTCGTCTGTGATGTTTATACTCGCTACGCTAGACACCGCCCGACCCACAGACACAATCTGACGAGTGCTAGATTGTGAAGCTCCGGAAATCGCGCTGTAAAGCTCGCTCTTGATTGCGTTTATGGAAGCAGCAAGATCGTCAAATGATACTCCTCCGACTGTCGCCACTTGTGTCTGCGTAACAATCGGACGCTCCACTACACGCTCTACCACACGCTCCACCACTCTCGGCTGAGACGGTGACGCCTGTACAGAGAGACCGCTCCTTTGAAGTTTCAACAGCTCCGCACGAAGATCACTGATCGCGCTCTCGGACTCACTCGCTTTTATCCTCGCGCTCTCTTCTGCTAATCGTGCCTCCCGGCGCAATATTTCAGCTTCGGTGGACGAGATAGAAGGCAGACCTTTCTCCACGGAAGTTGTGCTATTTCTAAACCACGGAAAAAGTATCTTTGTGGTAGTCTGACCGATACCGGACAGTGTGTCACCCACCGCCTCCGGGAGAGCCGCAAGCACAGAACGCACGGATACGCTACTTACAATCTCTCTATCAATTGAAAAGAGAGAGTTAAATTCAAAAGCAAGTGATTTGTAAGGCGAGGCAAAAGCGCCCAAAAATAAAGCAGAAAACAACACAAAACTGCCTACGAGCATAGCTTTACGCCAACCAAATTTCATAAGATAGATTTTACCCCAGAAAACACCTCAAATCCTTTTATTTTTAGTCAAAAAGTGGATAACTGCTATGGCTAAACGTACTCTATGGTCAAGATAAATGTGTGAATAAACACTTTACAAGTACTACTTTTCGTTGTGACATGGTTTTCTTTGAATTTTATGGCTTAAAACAAACACTTTGGAAGTTTATAGATATGGGTCTATAATAGACTTCATTCAAAAGTGGATGTGGGTGTGCCTGTTGGAAGAATTTTGGGAAATTAATGGGGTCTGACCCCTTAAATTTCCCAAAATTCTGAAAAAGGTGCAGATGCGCCACTTTTGAAAGAAGTATAATTTGTATATGTTTGTTGTTACTGTAATACCAATATGCAGGGTGCTTGGGAAGACTGAGCTATCTTATGTTGCAAATTTTGAGCCTACTCTCGGCTCTCTGATGAAAGTGAAAGTACGCAACAAAGAACAAAATGCCATCGTTGTAAAGGTGCGGGATGTACGAAGCTTAAAGACCGAGATAAAGGGCTCACGTTTCCCGCTCAAAAAGCTCGCGCTACAGAAGCCACGACAACTGTTTACTAGGACATTTCTACTTATGGCAGAGGAAATGTGTGACTATTTTCTGACTGGATTCGGCGAGGTTTTGGCAGAATTTATGCCTGCCTTTGCGCGTAAAGATATGGAAGTGAGCTGTACGAACGTTCCCCCAACAGAGCAAGGAATATCTGGCGCGCACAGCCACCGTGCAACTCTACCACTTTGCATACAGACAAATTTTGACGAGCGGCTTCTCTCATACAGAAACACTATTCGCGAGACGTTCGCCCGAGGCAAATCCGTGTTTTTGGTAATACCGACACTTGGAGACTTGGAACGAGTGTTCCCCATAGTTTCTCGCGGCATTATAGAACATTCGTTCTCTTTTCACGGATCATTTACCGCGCGGGATCTCAAAGAAAAGTGGCAAAGCGCCATAGCCTCCAGTCATCCAGTCCTTGTCGTAGCCACATCTCATTTTCTTGGTATACATAGGACTGATTTTGGAGCATACATAATTGAGGGGGAACATAGAAGAAGCTACAAAGGTTTAGTGAGGCCGTTTTTGGACTTTCGGATAGCAGTAGAGTCTCTAGCGAGACACACAAAAGCAGAATTTGTTGTGGGAGATACTTTACTCAGTATAGAAACTTTATATAAACTGGAGCAAAATTTGTTTGCAAGAAGTGGTGCTTTCCGACAAAGGTTAGAGCTACCAATCGCTCCGGAAATTATTTCAGTACCACGGCTCTCTGGTGGGTCAGCGCGCCCTTTTGAGGAAAGGCTTTTCACAAAAAGACTTTTGCAAATACTGGAGGACTATGGCAATACAGGGAAAAAAGCTTTCCTTTTCGCGTCTAGAAAGGGAGTCGCATCCATCACTATTTGTAGGGATTGCGGGGAGACAGTATCTTGTCCAAAGTGCCTCGCCCCGCTACTACTCGCATCCAAAAGTAGGGTTGCCAAACTGAATAAGAGCGGCGGAGAGACTAGGGCTTTTGTATGCGCTAGATGCGAGTGGTCATCCACAAGCTCTGTTCTTTGCAAGAAATGTGAGAGCTGGGATCTTGTCCCACTTGGTATCGGGGTGGAGAGAGTAGCAGAGGGGATAAAAGCTCTTTTCCCAAAGAGGCCGGTATTTATGGTGTCTAGCGATACCACCAAGGGAGTACAGGAAGCGAAAGAGGTACGCGACAAATTTGAAGAAAGTAGTTGCGCGATAATGATAGGAACGGAAACTGGTCTTTATCTTTTGCGCGAACCGGTTGAAACAGTCGCGGTGGTGTCGCTGGACTCCATGTTCTCTATACCGGATTACAGAATGAATGAGAGAATATACGCATTGCTCACGGAGCTTGATGAGCGAGCGAGCGATCATTGCTTGATACAAACAAGGAGACCAAGGGAGCGCGTCTGGGGGCACTTTGAAGAAATGCGTACTTCATCTTTCTACAAAAACGAGCTCTCGGACAGGAGTTCATTTAGATATCCTCCCACAACTGTTCTCATAAAGATACGTTGGCAGGGCAAAAACAAGGAAAAAGATGCCGCCCTTACTTATCTTGAGGAAACACTGGCTCCATACGAACCTATCCAAGTGCCGGTGGGAGTAGCACCGGTGAGCACTTTGCAAAAGATCATAATGCTTATCCGCATAGATAGACACCTGTGGCCACCTTGTTTGCACAAAGAAGATTCCGCGCACCAAACAGAAGAACAGTCAGAAACAAATCCTGACTATCACAAGCTTTCCCTTATTCTCCGCAGACTTCCGTCGGACTTCACCATAGACATACATCCCGAAGACCTCCTCAGTTAATGTTACAGCGCAGTGGTGAATTAGCGCAGTAGGGACGAGCTTTTAGGAGCTAGCTTGCCTGCCCGACAGGCTCGTCGTCAGCCTACTGCGCTACCATCCTACCGCGCTAACATGTTGCAATTTGTTTGAAAATGTTGGAAGATATGAGAGATGATGGAGATTGTGCAAAATGGAGATCCGGTACTACGGGAAGTAGCGCAAGCGCTTTCGGAGACTGATATCGGTTCGCCCAAGATAAACAAAGTCTTGGTGAAAATGAGAAGCGCGCTTGACACCTGTGAAGACGGGGTGGCGCTCGCGGCACCACAGATAGGCGAGGCACTGCGGATATTTATAGTTCATCCACGTGCATGGAAAGATAGTGTTGTCCCGGACGGAGAAACGCTTGTCTATATCAATCCACAAATTGTGCGAAAATCAAAGGAGAAACAACTGATGGACGAGGGTTGCCTCTCCGTGCGTGGATTCTACGGTAAAACGTACCGCCATGCGCGGGTGAGTGTGGAGGCGTGCGATATCTTTGGCAAAAAGTTCAAACGTGGAGCGAGCGGACTTCTGGCGCAAATTTTTCAGCACGAGATTGATCATCTTGATGGAATTTTGTTTATTGACCATGCAAGCGATCTAAAGAAAGCTATCACTGATATTTAATCTTATGAACTTTATTTTCTTCGGAACCTCAAACTTTGCCGTAGACGTTCTTCGTATTCTCATAGATTCCAACTATACGCCTTCACTTGTAGTCACCATGCCGGATGCCCCGTCGGGAAGGAACAATATAATGACTCCCCCACCTGTTAAAGTAATGTGTATCCAGCAAGGCATTTCTTTTATACAGCCAATTTCACTTAAAAAAATCGACGACTATGGTTTAGATATCTTGACGGAGACGAGACGAGATCTTTTCATAGTCGTAGACTATGGAAATATAATACCAAGTAAATTATTAAATCTACCTAAGAAAAGTTCTCTTAACGTGCATGTTTCCCTACTACCAAAATATAGAGGAGCTTCTCCAATGCAGAGTGCGTTACTCTCAGGTGACAGTAAGACAGGCGTAACAATAATGGAAGTAGTAGAAAAGATGGATGAGGGCAAGATAGTAGCGCAGAGAGAGATTGACCTTTCTCAAAAAAAATTAACTTTTTCCGAACTTGCCGAAATATCAGCAAAAATAGGGGGAGAACTGTTGGTCTCTTCTATACCTAACTGGTTAGAAGATACAAACAAAGGAATTATACAAGACGAAAGCCTGGCAACTTACACAGTTAAATTTGATTCCAACGATGGTTTTATAGACTCAAGCATTGTCCAAGGAATATCAACCGGTAATGTTGCAAAAGAGGCGGAGAGAAAAGTGAGAGCACTTAACCCAAGCCCTGGAACATGGACTTTAATTACTGCGAGGGATAAAGAGATCAGATTAAAAATACTGTCATCTCATTTAGAAGGCGACACCTTTATACCCGATAAGGTCATACCGGCAGGCAAGAAGGAAATGAATTGGAAAGACTTTCAAAGAGGCAATTTGAGACAATAGTCAAATCTCCTCTCTCATTATCTTTTTGATTTTGCTAGCACCTTTTTTTGCTTCAGCTTCTTTTTTTCCCTTTACACTCTTAATCTCTCGCATAAGTTCGTCTTTGACAATATCTATAGCGGCATACAGATCAGATGCTTTCGCGCTCGCGGTAAATTCATTTTTGCGATGCGACATATGTACTTCCACTGCGAATATAATCCCCTTTGATTGTCGCTTCGTAACTTTGCCGAGCTCTACCTTTGTCTTTATCTCCTTATCCTTTGTCGTGTCGAGCAATCTCTCTACGGACTTAAGTTTTTTCAAAACATATGCCTTTATTGCCTCCGTAAGCTCTATGTTCGTAGCTACAATGTTTACATTCATATAATGATCTTGGCTTCCCCCAAAAGTGGATGTAGACGCGCCATTTTTGGAAGAGGTTTTTTATTGTTAATCCCTAGTACTAAAAATCTTTGACCTAGAAGTATGTCCGGAAATTAGACGAACACTTGGTAATGGTACTCCGATAAAATCTGCTAAAACTTCGCGAATTCTCTGGTTTGCGAGACCTCTTTCTGCCGGCTCCCGCACTCGTATTTCGTACGATTCTTCAGAGAGTCTCTGTACAGACTCTCTTTTTGAACTCGGCACTGCCCTTACCTTGATATACACCCATATATGGTATCATGACTAGTAATATGAGCAAAACATTACAACAACTGATCGCGATAGTTGGACCAACCGCCTCAGGAAAGAGCGATCTTGCTGTGAATTTAGCACTGCAAATAGGTGGCGAAGTCATCTCCGCGGATTCAAGGCAAGTCTACCGTGGACTGGATATCGGCAGTGGAAAAATAACCCAAGATGAGATGCGACACATTCCGCACCACTTGCTGGATGTCACGGACCCTCTTGAATACTACTCTGTGTCGCAGTATAGGACTCTAGCATCTAAGATAATTTCAGAGATTGATAATCGTCGGAAATCAATAATAATCTGTGGAGGTACTGCTCAATATGTAAACAGTTTAATCTATGATATCCGTATCCCAGATGTACCACCAGATGAGATTCTCCGACAGAAACTTGCGAGCATGAGTAAAGAAGAACTTTTCATCAAACTGACAAATCTTGATCCGCGAAGAGCACAAAACATAGAGAGTAAAAATCCAAGACGACTAATACGTGCCATAGAAATAATAGAGGCAATAGGCAAAATACCACCTCAGTCAACTTCAATATCCAGTCGTGCAAATGCCATCATCTGTCTAAATCCACCAAAAGAAGAACTGCAAGAGCGTATAAAAGTGAGATTGCGAAAAAGAATTGAAATTGGAATGATTGAAGAGGTGAAGCATCTGCGCGAGGACGTAGGTCTATCATGGAAACGTCTGGACGATCTTGGCTTGGATTATAGATATTTGGCAAAACATTTACGGGGAGAGCTCACAGAAGGTGAAATGGTACGAGAACTGGAGATCAAGATCTGGCAATATGCCCGCCGTCAGATGACATGGTGGAAAAGAGATCCAAATGTCCACTTCGTCTGGCACACAGACCCAAAGTGCCTTCTCCAACAAACCTTCCAAATTATCGGAGTTTAACTTACACAATTTTAGAAATTCACTCTCAAAATTGACACAACACAACCAAGCAACGCAAAACAACATCCTTACAAACGCCCCTCCTTCGCGTAAAGCTATGGAAGGGCACGGCAAGTTTGTAAGGATGTTGTTTTGAGTGTTGACGAGTAGACTTCGGTGAAGAGGATCCTCGTTGAAAAAAGTAAACTTTTACAAGCCCACCACCCAACCTTTTCCATTATCCATTTTCTCTAATTTCTATTCCACAACTAAGTCTTTTTTGATCTCCTCAAATTCGTTTTCCACTTCTTTGAGCTCGGCGCGAAGTTCGCGCACAATTAACGCTCCTTCTTTGACTTTGGAAAGCCCTTCTTCCACATCTATATCCTTCTCTTTCTCAAACCACCCTGCGATAGACTCTAGCTTGTCCAACAGTTGTTTTATACTCTGTTTTTTCATAAATTGAAAATTCTCAAATTGAAAATTAATAATTCGTCAATATTCTTAATTCTTAACTCTTAATTCATACACATATTTCTTCATCAATCTTTCACCTTTCACCTAATATCTCGTCCACCGTGCCAGACACCTCACCATCGGAAAGCTTAGAGCGAAGTGTGTCGCCTTTCCTTACGCTTTCAATGCTCTTTAGCACCTTGCCTCCACTGTCAAAAATGATACTGTAACCAAGACGGAGGTTGCGCCCCGGGTCGGCAAGTGTGAGTAGGCGAGATACACGACTAACGGAATCATTGGCTCTTATGATCGCGTTTCCGAGCCTGTCTGCACAGCGCAAAAGCGCATGCTCTAGCTTGTTTACCTCTTGGAAAAGACGCGAATAGGCGTTCATAATTCTAGACGCATACAATGTCCCGTGATGAGAAAAATTTGAGAGGACCGCTCCAAATCTTGTAAGCATCCGCTCTACCGCTCTTTCTACTCTCTCTTTCGGAAGTGATACAGCATATCTCTCTACTATTTTACTCGCAAGTACGGGAAGCCCGATTGAGAGTCTGTCCCAGCTCTGATTTAGAGCGATGGCGGCGGCAGTGGGTGTGGACACTTCCCTGTCCGCAACCATTGCCACAAGTGGCACGTTTACATCATGACCGATGGCGGCGACTGTTGGGATTGGTACTGCAAATAGCGCCCTTACAACAGCTTCGTTATTAAACGCCTGCATGCTCTCCAGTGAACCGCCACCGCGCATGACCACAAGGACATCAAATCTGCCGTCTGTCTTGGAAACAAACTCTATGCAAGAGAGGAGCCCCGGTACCGCGCTTTGACCCTCCACACGAGTATCTAGAAGTGATACTTTGATTCCTCGCTTAATCAAATTTTTTTTAAAATCTTGTATCACCACACCATCTCTAGACGTGATAACCACCACAGAACGCACAAACTCAGACAAGGCTCTCTTTCTATTGAATAGCCCTTCCATTGCAAGCTGTTTTTGTAAAAGTTCGTATGCACGCTTTAGAGAGCCCTCTCCTAGCGGCTCTATTTCCTCCACCCAAAAACCAAACGACCCAAAGCGTTTGGATATGCTTGGGTTGCCTTTGACTCTGATCTCCATGCCATCCTCAAGACGGACACCGATACGTCTGTACTGCCAAACACCAAGTACACATTTCAAGATAGCCTCTTCTTCCTTGTCTTTCAGCGTAAAAGACACCCACTTGCTCGATTCTTTGACTTCCACAACCTCACCATAAACTGAAGCCGGCGACCCGCGCAGTGCAATATTGACCACATCCAAAAACTGCCCCACCGAAAGCGGTATCACATCAAATGGCGAAAGAATCGGCTCCTCACTCATACACCCATTCTAACACATCCTCCAAATCATTATACCCCGAAACCAGGTATTGGGGTATAATGATTGACAAACTGGAGGCGACGTTGTATTGTCCAGAATACTCGTTCCGCTCGCGACGGGGATAAGACGGACGACCGACTTCATTCTTTTTTTATATGACAGTTTGGATTTGTCTTTTTGTCTAATACCTGCTATACTAGTATTAATATGGGAATACAAGAACACATGCTCAAAATGGCTTGCACGAAGTGTAAGCGCATCAATTACTGGACACGAAAGCATCGCAAGCGCGTAGAGCGCAAGCTTGAATACAAGAAGCACTGCAGGTGGTGTAAGACAAGCACTACACACAAGGAAAAGAAAAAATAGTAGAACTTACGAAAATGGCGCATTTCTGCGTTGCTTCGCCCGACTTTCTCCCGCGCTGTAGGTCTGTCTACAGCTTGGTCGCAAGTCGGTCTCGCGCCTTAAACTGCACTCATTTTCGTAAGTTCTACCAGAAATACAAAACTGGCGCATCTGTGCTGGCTTCATAATTAAATGGGTCACACCCCCCCTAATTTCTTTGTGATTTGGGGAGAACGCGATATAATCTCTTTCTAGAGTTAGGGGAGCTTAGTTAAGTGGTATAACGGCGGTCTCCAAAACCGCGGTCGGAAGTTCGATTCTTCCAGCTCCCGCCCTCGCCTCGCAGAAGCTCGGCTACGGCGGGCAAACCCGCTTAGAAGAGCGAAGGCGGGTTCGCATTGCGATAATCCATATTCAAGATTTATGTTTGTCGCTACAAATTGGGAAGATTATGAGCTAGTTGATGCCGGTGGGGGCGAAAAACTGGAAAGATGGGGGTCTTTTTTGTTGCGCAGACCAGACCCTGAAGCATTCTGGAGTAAGACACTTCCTACGTCCGAATGGGACAAGGCAGACGGATACTACAATCGGAAAGACGGTGCCGGAAAATGGCACTGGAAAAATAAAGTGCCTGAAAGCTGGCAAATAAGACGCAAGGATTTAGGCTTTGTTATAAGAACAAAGGGGTTCAAGCACACGGGACTTTTCCCAGAGCAAGCCATCCATTGGGAATGGCTTCAGAGCATTCTTACACCAGCCTCCATTGTGTCCACAAGGGAGACTGGTGCGAAAGTGCTTAATTTGTTTGGGTATACGGGTGGTTCTACGCTAGCCTGCGCGAGCGTAGGGGCGAATGTTACACATGTGGACGCTTCCAAGGGAATAGTGTCGTGGGCAAAGGAAAATCTAATAGCTTCGGGGCTCGGAAATGCTCCTGTGCGCTTCATCGTGGATGATGTTTTCAAGTTTGTAGCTCGCGAGGAGAGGCGTGGCAATCGCTACCACGGTATCATCATGGATCCACCTGTATATGGGCGGGGCACCAAAGGCGAAGCATGGAAAATAGACGAGATGCTTCTGCCCCTCGTTAAGAGGTGCAAGCGTCTTTTGACGGATAAGCCGTTATTCTTTTTGCTAAATACCTATGTATCAGGTATATCCCCTACCACACTACACAATATTATGAGAACTGAGTTTCCAGAATTCAATAATATTCAATCAGGTGAACTCGGTCTAGTTATGAAATCAAACGGACTTACGCTTCCCGCAGGTTCCTTTGTTAGATGGACAACCATTTAAAAGTAAAGTAGCGATGGCGAGCATCTTCATGTCTTCATGGTAATGGAGTCATTCTGCATATAAGTAGTTTAACGCAACCACCCTCACATAAGTTACCTCTAACGAACAGTGTGAACGGCTCAACGACGTTTGCCGTTGAGCCGTTCACGATATCGGGGGGACCATACAGAAGTGACTCCTCTAGGAGCACTATGTGTGCGTTAACGGCAGTAGTTACCCTCGACGACCATGGCATCTCCCATAAGATAGAAGCTCCCGGGCGAACCGTCTGCTTGGTTCATATTGACGCAGGCCTTGCTGGTCGTGAGACCAAGCTCTCCCACGGATACTGTAGTCGTGGCACTCGCGCCCGATGAGACATGCAGGCGCGTGTTAGGAGTAGTCGTCCCGATGCCGACGTTGCCGGAAGAATCAATCGTAAGACGTACTGTTCCCGCATACGAATCATCTATAGAGCCTATGAGGAAATTGCCCGCATAAGAGTTCATGTACCAGTGCTTCAAGTCTGCTCCTGCTGTATTGTCTGTAAGAACATAGTTAATCAACAGAGATGGAAAGTTTGTGGTAGACTGCACTAAACCTATAGGAGTGCTTGTACCGATGCCCACAAGACCTGACTCAGTAATCCTCATCCTCTCCGGTTCTCCGGCGCCGGCAGAGAAGCGGATGTCGCCCACATTAGAAGAGCCGTCTCCAAGTCCTGCGGTAAACTGGATAGAACCTTTGTTAGCGTCCACATCTACCTGGTTGCCAAAGAGCCCTAGAAAAGCCCCACGAGTGATGTTAGCCGCATTACCACCGCCACCCGAAAGGAATAGTGATTTCGTATTATCGCCGTCCGAGGTGTCTGTGGTGATAAGTGGCGTCCCACCGATAGAGAGAATGGAGCTAGGTGAGGATGTGCCGATGCCGACGTTGCCGTTAGCCAGGATAGTAAAGTGCGTAGATGTGGCGGTGCCGGCGGTGGTCGAGGCCACGGTGAAAAGAGGTGTGTTGGCGGTGGTGTTTAGATTGTTGGAGAGGGAGAAGAGAGAATATGGCGAGGTGGTGCCGATGCCGACATTGCCGTCGCTTGTGATGCGCATCCACTCGTTCATCCCTGATGCGTTGCGCGTCCCTAGCGCGATGTCGCCATAGTTGTTTGTTCTATCCCTGAACTGCACGCCGATCTTCGCGGAAGGAGAACCCATTGGGTCGGTACCGAAGCCGATTACTCCCCAATTATCAGTCGTCGTGTCCGTGTTTGTTATGTGCAGGGCAGACTTTGTGCCAAGCGAGGTAGAGTCGTTTGTCTGATTCAATACCATCGCACTGTCATCATTAGGAGCGTGTGTAATCTGAAAGGCACCTGCCGGAGTGGTTGTCCCAATACCCACCGCTCCGGTGAGATAACTTGCCCCCGTCACGGTGAGCGTCCCACCGGTGGAGATGTTCGTGCTAATGGTGGTAGCAGCAATCGCCGAACCCGCAAAGCCAAGCGACACTCCGAGCACGAGGGCGACAATCTGTCTGCCAAACATTTTGATAGAAGTATTCATGTAATAAATCTTTATTTTAATATCTATATGATAGCAACAAATTGCGAAAGTCTGAAATAAAGTCGGTCGTCCGTATTATCCCCGCCGCAAGCGGACGGGGTATTTCGCGGACGACACCGTGGCGACTATATCGGTAGGGAGCGTCCCACCGGACGCACATCTCTGATTTGCATCCATTCATCCTCGCGGCAGAGCCGACGAGGTTTTCTGGACGCTTCCGATAAAAACACTCGCCTTATCCACATGTAAGAAAGACACAAAGCGTATTTAGATAAATGGCGAGCTTTCGGTGAAGCGGCTTTCAAATTAAGAACCAATTGCCTGTTTGACAGCGTCCTCAAGTTTTTTCGGCTCGTCCGTACCGATGCGATAGATTTTTCCGTTTTTCATGCGAAGTTCAACTGCGTCAAAGCCGGATACAGCATAGATCCACATCTTCGGCCAGAGCCATAATTTTATACCCAAGCCGTAATACCAATGATTTTTTACTCTGCCGACATTGGCGATATCGGCAAGCGAAAACTTTTTGCGGAAAATGCCCCAGCCAAAACGGATTTTCAAAAACTGCTCGTCGGTGGAGACAGTAAGTGTCCAAAACGACGTGAGAGTAAATAAGATAAGTGCCATCATGGCGGTCATGGCAAAGTTGGCGCCGGAGTCGTACGAAGGAGGTTCTGCCCTGGCTGTAATTTGAATCCACGCGAAGAGCACCAGCACAACGAGCGTGATAAAAATCATCAAGTAACCAATTTGTGTATGTTTGTAGGTGGGCATAGGTTTATTATACACTGTGAATTACGAAACTAACCACATTGTCGCCATTCTGAGGACGAGAGTCCGAAGCCTGCCCGCCCAGAATATCAACTCAAGAAAAACGTAAATTATGCCTAAAAGTAGCCCAGATTTACGTTTTTTACAACTCCCCCTTAAGCGATTAATGAGAGTCAGCCTCATTCTCCGCCTTCAAATCTCCTTCGGCGTTCGTCCAACGTCTCGCCTTCGTACATCCAATAGTCTGTCCCCGCCACTCCGTAGTTTACGCCCAGAAGCTCCCGCGCCGAATCAGAGAGACTGGTGATTTTTCCGTTGAGTTCTACGTCAGAATCAAAGGTTCCTGACACCTTTATTCTACTCGAGGGGATTGGGGATCAGGTTCTATGTCACGCTGTGCCACTTGGATGTGTAAAACTTAAGAGATACCCCCGTCAATAGTGATGCTTGTTGACTTGTCCCCATATCATATTGATTTTTTATCCTGAACCTGCTACTATGAGTAAGTAAAAGTGATAAAGCCTTAGTTCGCAAGGGTTTTGTACCAAAAGAGCGTGTCCTAGGTCTAGGGCCCGCTCTTTTGGTTTCTAGTATATCTTGTAAAGGTGTTTTTTGTTAATCACACTTCGCAATTCTTTATTTTTACCAGTAAAGTAATCCTTCACGGCACCGCTTATCAGATCAGAAATTTGCATAGCGTTTACGTACTCCGAGTTTACGTGGGTAACGTGCTGTACACGAATAATGGTTTTTGTGTTCACCTTGCCAAACAGATACTTATCGAAACTGGCGAAGTAGTCCCTGTTGTACATGCGGCGGTCTGCTCGATCTATGACGACCTCCGTATGTAGGAGCCCGAGCATCTTTGTGCAAAGAAGCACAACTTTCCCCAGATTATAATCGTCGAAAATATTATGGAGCCTCGCGTGACCTGCTGTGGCGAACTGACCTTTATATTTTCTTTTGTCGATGAGTCGGTAGTATATAGGAATCTCAAGGGTGTTGATCACTTCTAGTAGCTCCTTGTACATCGTTAGTGGAATGGTGGTGGATTTGAGCTCACTTCTCCATCCGAATTTTTCCCGAATACGCATTATCTCATGCTCCAGAGCGAACAGTTTTTGAGAGTCTAAATATATGGCGGTGAGAATGTAGAACAGACTCGCTCCAGTAGGGATTTTATCTCCGTTCCTATCAGTTTCAAAAGGCTTCCCCGGATCGCCTGATTCATCTATAAAAATGTAATGCTGTCTGTTTGCCATAAATTCATTCACAATGAGAGGGTAGGACTATTTTATCAAAAAAATTGACATCTTACGACTACGTCAAGCGTCTGACACATCCACACAACATTCTCATAAACTCCCCGCGCCCTTCCGTAGCTTCATGCGAAGGAGGGAGTTTGTGAGGATGTTGTGGTGGTTTGGGGAATGTTTTATTTTTTTTGGGGGGGGTGGAGAGGGTCGCGCAAATGGGCAAGACGTCTTGCCCATTTATTTATGAGCCGAGTTTGCTTGGGTGGAATGTTCGAAGCTAGGGGCCACTTTACTCTCCGCCTTCAAATCTCCTTCGGCGTTCATCCAACGTCTCGCCTTCGTACATCCAATAATCCGTCCCCGCCACCCCGTAGTTTACCCCCAAAAGCTCCCTCGCCGAATCAGAAAGACTGGTGGTTTTTCCGTTTAGCTTTACGGTCCCGGTCAAAGGTTCCTGGCACCTTTGATTTTTCTTTGAAAAAATTTTTACAATTTGGGCATATAGTGTCTTGCATATTGATTATTTAATTTTGTTATAATTTACCGCCTGAAATATCAAAAAATCTCTCAAAGAAACTCGTCAATTTATAGAGTACACTTTCTCGTTTCTTCGTACGCTCGCCTCCTGGCGAAAAGCGTGATACAGGTGGTAAAACTTTGGCAATAGCAGTGCCGGTTGGTGAAACGTTTCCATTTCTGAACGCATTTCTTACAAATTTATAGGTTTCTTCATGGTCAAGATTTTCACTCTCTATGATTCGTTCCAGTTCATCAATTTTTTTCTTCTCAACAAATTTCTGCCAATCATCATCGACCACTGAATTGATATCAAGCGAAGCGATAAACTGATTGATAAGATCTTTTTTATTCCGCAGTTCAACGCTTGAATCGATTGCTTTGTTAATATCAACCAAAAGATCCTTATTTTTAACATGATCTTCGTGATAGGTTTTTACGAGCGTGAGGACATAATCAATGTTGATCTCTATTTGTTTGATCAGTTCCATTTCAAACACAATATCGTCGTTGATGTTTTCTTTTTCGGCATCATCGCCTTTGCGAAATTCGTTATAGATGTCGATATATGCGCTGTGATAATC
>Ga0210057_1004819_pt1 | contig 17671 bp, 18 predicted proteins | sample CryGeyCG2114_010_2_FD_183968 | JGI IMG/M metagenome (GOLD analysis project Ga0210057, IMG submission 183968) | Groundwater microbial communities from aquifer - Crystal Geyser CG10_big_fil_rev_8/21/14_0.10 (SPAdes) (version 2) | ecosystem: Environmental > Aquatic > Deep subsurface > Groundwater ...
TAAAGTCCAGCCCCGAGCTGGTTTCGTCGGCTGATCACTGGATTTTACAGCGGCTGGACAGGGTAAGCAGTGAGGTTGCCAAGGCCATGGAAGCTTACCGCCTAAGTGAAGCCTGGGAGCTGGTCTACCATTTTGTCTGGCACGACCTTGCTGACTGGTACGTAGAAGCCAGTAAGTCCGAGCCTAATACTGGGGTTATGGCTTACGCGTTGGAATCCGCACTTAAGCTGACACATCCATTCGCGCCGTTTGTAACAGAGACAATTTGGCAAACATTAGCCTGGGAGCAGGGAACGATGCTGGCAACCCAGAGCTGGCCACAGACAGTCCAAACCAATCCTAGCCTTGCCCAAAATTTTGAATCAATCATGGAAGTAGTTAGTGAGGCCCGCCAGATAGCCAACACTCTGGGAGTCAGTAAACCGAAACTTTACTACCGCAGTGCTCCTCAGCTAGCTAGCGAAGCTGAGTTGGTCACTCGCCTGGCCCGCTTGGGTGGTGTGATAGAAGCCAGGGCAGGGGACCCCAAAGGCTTACGCCTGACTCAGACTCAGCTGGTCTGTTGGTTGGACATAGACCATGCTACCGCCCAAAAATATCTAGTAAAATTGCAAGCCCGCAAAGATGACAGGCAGGCAGCTGTAAGGAATCTCGAAAATCGCCTGGCTAATAAGAGTTACGTGGCTAATGCTCCACCAGCAGTAGTCAACCAAACTCGCCAGCAGCTGGATGCTGAAATGCGACTTTTAACTTCTCTCCAGGAAGAGTTGGACTCTTTCAAAAAATCTATCAGTTAAAAGTTCTACCCCTATTTACAAGGAGCCTCCTTGTAAATGGTAAATATGTGTTGAAGTATGGTTTTTTAGAACTCTAGGCTCTGCTTGATTCGCTTAATACTCTCATCCGGGCGGTAGTCGTCAAACCACAGCACGCGCCAGCCAGCCTTGTCGGCGACTGTCAGGTTAGCCCGGCTGTCATCAATCAGTAAAATCTCGTTTGGTTTAACAGCTGCCAACTGTGAAGCGGTTTGGTAAATACGCGGGTCGGGCTTTATGGCGCCTACCCGTGACGAGTCCACAACAGAGGTGTAATTGATGTCAGGTATGAGCCCTTTGCTTCTTAGCTCCTCTATGAAACCAAGCATGCTGTTGCTTAGCAGGCCGACTTCGTAGTGTTTGGCCGCCCAGTCGACCAGCTCTTTCATTCCGGGCATCGGTTCGGCGCCTTCAAGATAATACTTTAGCCAATCAAAATTTTTAAGGCCAAGTTCTTTGCCAAGCGAGGCGCTAAAGTCCTGAGGGCTCATGATGCCCTTGCAGGCCGCGTCATTATGTCGCCAAAAAAGGGTTTCAACTATATCGGATGGTTTGCCACTGTCCCTGGCAATGTGGGTAAAGGCTCTGTGGTAAAAACGAACCAATGTGCCATTAACATCAAAATAAACAAATTTTACCCCTGTTTTGGATACTTTTTTGGGTTCCGCGCCAGCCGCTTGAGTACCACCAGCTTTGGATGAGAGGCCTAGCAGACCCTCGACAGTGGTACCGGTAGCCGTAGCTATCGAGCTAACCGTAAAGACCGACGGCGAACGGATGGCACCGCGTTCGATTTTTGCCAGTGTGGAGTAAGAAAGTTTAGCCTTATGACATAACTCCTGTTGCGTTAAACCTGCCCGGCGGCGGGCTAGCTGCAGCCTTTTGCCAAGGGCTTTTTCATCAATAGCAACACCACCATTTGCCGAGCTCATATAGCCTTATGATACCAGACAAACGGCTATTAGCTAATAGCTATAAGCTGTTAGCTAGCCTTAGAGTGCTAGTTTTGCCGCTAAATTTGCCAGTTCTATGTCATCCGCTTGGACTGGGTTGCGGCGTTTGTAGTAGTCCTTAGCGTCGTTGAATGGTACTAAGTGCAGATGGGTGTGCGGCACGTCGGTACCAACCACCTTAACGCCCACGTATTTAACTCTCAAAACCTTGCGCAACTGATTGGCCACTTTTTTGCAGGCTGCCATAACTGCCTGGTAGTCCTCGTCTGGTAAATCCCATAAATACTCAACCTGTTTTTTGGAAACCACCAACACATGCCCGGGCACAATCGGAAAGATATCCAAAAAGGCCAGGGTTTTATCGTCCTCGTAAATCTTGTGGCAAGGGATATCGCCCCTGATAATTTTGATAAAAATGCTGTCGGCCATTAAACGCTCCTTTCAGTCGCTCCAGGTTACAGTGAACAGTTAACAGGTGACAGAAAAGACCGGGCTGCTATAACCTGTAACCTACAACCCGTAACCTTATGACGATTTGTCATTTTAGTATTAAGCTTAGAATACTTAGCATAATTATAAAAAATATTACTCCGGCGATGGCTGACGCGGTAACTGACCGCTGGGTATTATTGCCGCTATTTTTTTGTAACTTTGTATAAAGCCAGGTGGATGCGCCCACCGAAACCATCAATGAAACTAGCCATGCGCTCATAAGTTAATGATAGCAGAACCTGGCGGAAGAGGAGAGGGATAGCGGACTTCGTCCTTTTCCGTTGCGGCGTGCTCGGAGCAAGCTCCTGCGCGCGTCCTCACTCCACCGAACTCTCGGTAGCGTTCTACCATTGGCGGACCGCCCGAGGGCTCAAATCTCTCATCATTAAAGAAAAAACCGACAGAAGCCGATTTTTCTTTAATGGCGGAAGAGGAGGGATTCGAACCCTCGGTACCGTTTCCGATACACTGCTTTTCGAGAGCAGCACCTTAAACCGCTCGGCCACTCTTCCATAAGCTATTTTGCCCCTATTTCAGCCAATCCTCAAGCCGCCCAATTCGTAATTTATCCTGTTGCACTTGGTTGGTAAGCACTTGTATATCCTGTAAAAACTCCGGCCTAAAGTGCATCAGCACAATGTCGCCAGGTTCCAGATGTCCGATATCGTCCTGAAAGTGCATGACGCCTCTGTCCACTGTAGCGTGCCACATCACAATAGCCCGCATACCACACTCGGCGGCGGCTTGACGGGTATCGACATTAAATGCACCATACGGCGGCCTGAACAAAGTTGGGCGGCGGCCAAAAACCTGCGCATAGGTATCCGCCGCGCCACAAATTTCGGTTTTTTGTTGGTCTAGATTAAGCTTGGGCAGGTGCGGATGATTTAGAGTATGGTTTTCTACCGGCAAGCCCGCCGCTTGAAGCTTAGCAAAGTACTGGTAATTATCTTTTATCACCCCGTTATACAGAAACATTGTGAAAGGCAGGTGGTGGCGAGTTAGCCAATCTAGTATCTCCGGAGATTGGACAACGCCGTCATCAATACTCACAAATACCACAGGGTCGGTAGTAGAAACTTTATAGACAACCTGGGCAGCATTGGGTGGTGTGGACTGTGGTTCAACCGGCCCCCGCCATGGCATTAACAAAAGAGGTGATGTTTTGATAGCATGCGGGGCGCGTATAGGCTCGGGTTCGACTCCGTGCTGAGGATAAGCACTAGTTTGAAGCGCAAAGATGGGCTCCGTGCGGTTTGGTGTGTGATTCCGCGGGCTATCCTTATGTATTAGACTAAAGCCTACTATTACTATTACTACGATAACAACCAGGTTTTTTTGCCTGGAAATAATTTTAATAATCAACCGGCCGGCATTCTTTTTCCCAGTAGCCATAGCCGGACTATTATACCTTGGATAACACCTTATAAACAAAACCTCTAAGCTACTTCTGCCAGTAAAATACTTGGTGCGCAAGCCAGATTATCCTACAATAAGCTTATGCATTTTGTGCGCAAAGCTGCGCTGGTGGTTGTGCTGCCGCTGTTTAGCCTGTTGCTATTTGGGTTGGCGGCAGATATTGGTTTCGTGAGAGTAGTAACCCATCCGGAAAAAATCAAACAGATTTTAAATGATAGTGGTGTATACAGCTCCGTGGTCAGCGGGCTTTTAGACCAAGCCAAAACAATTTCTGGCGATAACGGGGGCGATGTTCAGCTTAACAATTCACTGGTCCGTACTGCTGCCAGCGAATCTATCACTCCAGCCTTCCTAAAACAAAACTCCGAAACTTTTATAGACAGTATTTACCGCTGGCTGGACGGCAAAAGCGCTAGCCCGGATTTTCTTATAGATTTAACAAGTGTGAAGACCCAGTTTGCGGACAGTGTCGCGGCAAACTTGCAACAACAACTATCCGGCCTGCCGATCTGTCCCGCGGGGACAAACGTCCAATCTTTTGACGCTTTTAATGCTACCTGTCTGCCCCGAGGCGTTACGGCGGCTCAGGCTGTCGCCAATGTAAAAAGTAATATCTTAAACGGCAAAGGTTTCTTGGACAATCCGACCATAACCGCCAAAGACCTTAAATCTTCAGATTCTAACCAGTCTATCTTTAACGACAGCCTAAAAGACGCCCCTAAAGCCTATCAAAAGGCTAAAAGCAGCCCGGTTGTCCTTGCCATACTAACTCTGCTAATCGCTGCCACGATTATATTTTTGAGCCCCACCAAGCGCAGTGGTTTTAAGAGGGTAGGGATAACTTTGCTGATAATCGGTGTCTTTATGGTGATATTTGCTTGGGGGCTTAACCAGGCAACCGCCAAAGTGCTGCCCAAACTCAAACTCAATAATGTAGTCCTACAAGAAAAAGTTAAAGTTTTGGCCCGCGATATTGTTCAGGAAGTAGACAATACATACTACATCGTAGGTACAGCTTACGCTGTAATTGGTGTTGCCTCCGTAGCCGGAGCAATGTTCTTATTCAAAGACGGACGCTCCAAGTCAGACGATGGCCAAGGTTCGGAGACTTCCGAAACTCCGGCTGCAAATAAGCCTTCTCCCTCAAGCAAACCGCCATCTAAGAGAAGGATACCAATCCAGTAGACTATAACTCCCAGGTTCATACCTTTTTAGTTTGCAGTCGCTTTAAATTATGTTTTCGTCTTGGAGCGAAATTTAAAAGGATGAGTAGCTAGCAAGCCTAGGCAGGTGATTGCCGCGGCGATTATTAAGAGGCCGCTTACGAACATTCCCAGCTGGTTACCGTCCAACCTAACTCCTATATCAACTTCTTTTATTGAGTGGGCCACCGTCCCCATGATCAAGGCACCAGCTCCTAAGCCCAGCCGGTAATAAGTCTGCACGCCACCCATCATCCGTCCACGCATGCTGTCTTTTACCATCGACTGGGCTAAGCTCATCGCCAACGTAATAGAAATGGCAAAAGCCATGCCAAAAGGTATCACCAGCGCAAAGGCCAACAGTATGTGAGAAACCAGCGACATAGATATCAAAATTCCACCACTGGCGGCGATAGAAGCTACAAAAATGTACGGCGCACCACGCCAATCAATAAGTTTCCTGACCAGTAGTAGGCCGATGGCCATCCCGGCGCCCCATAACGAAGCCAGCCAACCGAAGGTTAAATTAGAACCGCCAAGCGTCTCTCTTACGTAAGCTATGCCAATGGCAAACAGGACACCCCCGCCAAACATGGCCATAACGATACCCAAAGACAAAAGGCGCAAAGCCTTATGTTGCCAAACAAACTTAACTCCCTCAACCAGATCGGTTTTAATGGAGCCGTGTTGTGTATAGTGAACTTTTCGGCGTAAGTTGAGGTGATAAATTAAAGAAGCCGATACTAAAAAAGTCAGGGCATCCAAAAAGAAGACAAGCGTAGTTGGCCGTTGGTTAACCAACTGGCTAAGAGGGAAGAAGCTGGGCACTAGGCTGGAAGAGTGGTATATCGCCCCGAATATAGCGCCGGCAATCGGCAGGGAGCCATAATAAGAAGCTAGCATTAAACCATTGGCCTGCGGCAAAAGTTTCTTGGGCGTCAGGTCCGGGATGCTAGCGTCTCTGGCAGGTAGGAAAAATAACGAAAAAAGCTCGTGCACCAGAGCTATCGCGAAAATAAGCCATAAGTTAACGAAGGGCACCAATACAATAAGTACCGCCCTTAATAAGTCGCAAGTGACCATAATGGTCCGGCGCGGAAATCTGTCTGCAAAAACTCCACCTATAGGTGCGGCAAATAACGGAGGTATAAGGCGCAGAATCAAAATCCATGCCACGCTGCTGGTGTTACCGGTTAAATCATAAACTAGAGCAATCAAACCAAAAGTTGCCGCCCAGTCACCCAACCCCGAAATTGACTGGCCGATAAGCAACTTTCTATAGTCGCTGCGGCGCAGCAGCCTTACAAACTCATTCATTGCCTAGCCATATTTTGTCTTCCTATCCTATCACCAAAATAAGCTCGGCATATAGCAAGCAAAAAGGAGCGTTTGGTTTAGCGTTTAGTTTCTAAACTTCCAAGCAGCCGCAGAAATTATACTCAGCAGGCTGCCGCTAGCCAATATCATTAGTTTAGGGTAATCACGGCTAGCGGTAGGGCTGGATGCTGCTGCTTCAACGGTTGAAACACGGGCCGCTACCATATTCTTACTGATACTATCACTCAAAACTTCGGGCTCTAGGGTAGCTGTTTCTTGATTGGTGATAGTAGCCGCTGTAGCAATAACGCTGCTTGGCTCGGCCTGGACTGTTTGAGAGGAGGTGTTTGGCACTAAATTGTCCGCAGGCTGTACATCAGTGTTAATAACCTGTGGGATATCGACTGGCACAGTGGCCGGCTGAAAATCTGGCACAGACTCACTATCGGGTGTTGAGCTGTCAGCAGGAGGGGTTGACTGCTCCTGTTCGTTTTGCGTTGTTGTGGGCTCAGGATCAGCTGGTGTCTCGTCTGCCGGAGAAGTAGGCTCTGTTGTCGGAGGAGGCGTAATCACAGCAGGCGGTTCATCGATAAACCCGTCACAGCTATCATCCAGACTATCTTGGTCATAGTCCTGGTGAAAAACACCGACAAATCCACATGGGTCAATACTGTTGACAATACCATCACCGTCGTAATCATCTTGGCTGGCCGCTACATAAATTATTTTATAGATGTTAACCAATTCCCCGGCGAAGTTTGTACCGGTAACTTGTAGGGTATGGTAACCAGTCGGCACACCGGATGGTATTTGCGCGCTGAAAGACAAATCACCGTTTGCATCCGTGCTAAAACTCCCCAAATTTATGGGATCAGAATGGATAGTGGCGCTATAAGACGACTGAAGTTTAAGTGAGTACTCAAGCCCATCGACATAAATACTCTGCAGAGTGCCTTTATATGCCACGTCGCCGGTCATTTGATTGTTATAATTTAAGTTATAGATGCCTCGGTTGGTATGTGGCATATCCAAAATTGCCAAGCCGGTTTCTGATGGTGGGGCAGCGTTGGGGTTAGCTGTAGGCATAGTTTGGGTCAAGCTTTGAGTAGCGGCAAGTACTGCTTGCTCTAATATTTGGTGCCCCAACTGGTTGGGGTGATAGCTCTCGTTGCCCATTGGTCCATGCAAAAAACTGGGCTTATCATTGCCAGCTGTTAACCCGTTCACCGCCACATCGCTACTCTTTGTCTCGCATAACCGGTGGCCAGCTAGAGCGTTTTCGGTGTCTACGTAGTAAACCCCGGCCTTTGACGCGGCTTGTTTGATAACCAGGTCAAGATAACTGATTATCTGCTGCGAAAACCCTATTTCCTCTGTATTTAAATGGACGTTATTCGCGCAATTGCCGCCTACAAAAGCAATCTGCGGGTAGCCAACGACATAGACTTTCGAATCAGGCGATACATTTTTAATTTTTTTATACGTTTCAACTATTTTTGGGAACTTCGCGTTTATTTGTCTGATGAGTTCCAGCCGGTCTTCGTAAGTGTTATAGCAGGTGTAACTGGCTGTAACGCAGGTTTTTACGATACTGGAAAAACCGATGTCGTTGCCGGATATGGATAGGGTTACTGCTCCTGGACGATATCTTGTAACAAAATCTGATTGATTAATGTAACCGACACTAAATGAGCTCAATATACTTTCTGAGTTTCTTTGATCCCTTGTCTTATTATCCCTTACCTGTCCCTTGTACTGACCGCTACCGTTATTTATGTCATTCATGGTCGCGCCAGAACACGCGACTGAATGGAAACTGTTAAAGCTAAGGCTGACAGCCACTAAATGTGGGTAAGACTTTTGCGACAGATGGCAGTGGTTATTATCTGTATCCGTACCATCCTGGTAATCATATGCTCCCTCGCCGGAGATGTACGAATCTCCCATGGCTAAATATTCAATTCTTTGAGCGGAGCCACCCGCCGAACTCAAAATATACTTAGCTACCTGGTTAGTTGATGATACACCTGCTGTTAAGTAGTAGTTGGCATAAAGGCTTAGGCTATCATCACTCAAAAAACGGATCGCGCTAACACCTTGGAGGTTGGTGATTTTGCTTTGCATAAAGGGTAACAGATCGCGCGATTGGCAAGTTACCGGCGTACTTACACTGTTCGGCACAACGCCGCAAGTGCTTAGATCGTATATCTTGAATAAATTAAATGGCCTGGAAGCCACCACGGCATATCGGCCATCACTACTTACGGCCGTCTGGGCGCCAGGCGCAATACCAATATCGTAATTGAAAGCTGGTGCAAATGGCAAAACTTCGAACGTATCAAGGTTTACGCGTAGCATTGCCCGGTAAGGCGAATCAACAACCATCCACTTACCGTTACTGGAAAAACTTAGTGAGTCTGTTTGGGCGGCTAAGAGAGTGTGCGCCTTATCTCTTAAGCCTACATCCGCGCCCCTGTTAACTTGGTAATTTACCTGATAAGTGACAGGATTAACCGTAGTATTAATGGCGTCCTGTAGGTTTTTTGTAAACCAGAGATACAAACCGGCAGTTGGTGGAGACGTGTAGTTTATGACGGTTGATGAGCTGGGAACGCCAATTATACCCTGCTGGTAGCCATTATAGTTATTCAGTTTCCCAGCGGATTTGGTGTTATTAAGCTGTAAATTACTGTTGGAATCCAATAGCCCAAAGCTGGTTTCTACCCCACAAACATCTTGCTTATTGGTAACAAACGCCATTGTGGTTTGCGTACAATCACGATTACCGTTAACAGAGTAGGGCACTGCGGTTCCTGGTGCCAACTCCGAATCCTTTTGCAAAACCGGATCTGTGACACCTAGCCACGGGGAAGTTGTGTCAGCAGAGGTCTTCAGACCAGACATTGTAAAATTAAGTACTAAAGCAAGGAGTAATCCAGTTAGAAGTGATCCACCACCCCGGCGAAGTAGTTTCCGCTTATGCATATAATTTGACTTACAGTCAAATTATCGCATTCAATTGATAAAATATCAACTGAGTAACTCTAGGTAGAATAGAGGGCTAAGAAGAAGGGTAATAGCCTTTTTTTGCACTCGCATAGCACCCAATAGAAATAAATAAGGGCTTGCTGGTGGACTCTTTGTTTAGTGTGAGGAAAGTGTCAAACGGTGAGTCATATGCATATTTAATAGTACACTCCATCCCACTTTTTGAATCTTTATAATTATCAGATGACACGGTTGAACTAGGTAGAGACCCCTTGTCCTTGCTATCAGCAATTCTTACGAACGAGCTACTTTCCTTCACTATACCGTTTTGAATTGTACTAAAAATATTTGTTGCTGCTTGGATATTGTCGACACCGTATAAAATATCTACTCCGACATTGCACGATAAAGGTCCTTGTTCAAACTTCAGATTAGGCCTGCTACAACTATTTGTTTTTTTATAGTTATCCGGTTGGCCGACTTTAGCTACTATCTCTGAATACAGCTCATTAATACTGGTTTGGGCTTGTTCGAATTTGTGTTTATCTTGCCACTTGGCATAGTTTTGGTATGCAAAAAAGCTCCCACCCAATAAAACCAGAACTGCTAAAAATACTTGGGATCGGTTTTTAGGGTTTTTGAGCCAGGAAAGTTTCTTTTTGGTTTTTCGCTTAGCCATACCGCTAATTCTAATCCCTTGCTAACACGATAGGCAAGTAGCATACTACACCACATTTTCCCTATTTACAGGGTGGCACCCTGTAATCTCTGTAATCTCTCTCTGTAATCTCTATAGCTATACTAGTTTCCGGCTAAGATCCGGTTGATGATAGCGTCAAAGGAAATTCTACTATGTTCAATATGCTTTACAGCGTCAGGCTCCGTGCAACGTACTCGTGCCAGAGCCCCCTGGCAAAAATACCCGGGAATTGAATTAGAACACCGGTTTTGTACACTCCATTCTTATTTTCTGTTACTCCTGATAGAGTTGCCCACTTGAGACGATTCTTTCTCGACTCTTCTACGTTTACATGCTCGCAAGTAAACACTCCTAGTTCAATTAGCGATGATGCATACCTCTCTGGATCTATAACTGCCAGCATTGCTTCTGTTTCAGTGCAATACTCTGAGAGCTCTATAGGTCTTGATGTTGGGGAATCGAGTGAGAGCCCTTGTAACTTCATAGGGTACATCCTAACTATATACATAGTATACGCAATATGGAGAGCCGGTGCTGTGCGGTTGCAATGCTATTGAGTTAGCAGGTCGGCGCTGGCTGCCATAAATACAGTGTCTATTTTGCCGCTGGTGTTAACACCGAACGATACCACGTACTTGTTGGCAGACTGCCCGACTATGGTGGTATCGGCCCCGAAGTACTTACCGTAAGAACCGTTTCCAAACGACGCCAGGGTGGCATCGGACAGCTTGAAATCCCATGGGGAAGTGCCAGAGTTAAGGTAATCCAAGTCTTTAACCGCTTGAGTGGCTGTTTCCGCGCCACCTTTCTCTGAAGCAGCGACTACTACGGTAACCGAGCTGGCCATGTAACCCTCAAGCGCAGCGGTGTTTTGAGATTCTATAGCTGCCGCGGTGTTTTCTTTGAGCGAGTCGGAAATCGTTACCTTGGCCGGAGCGGGAGCAGGTGTGGTAGAGGACTGTTTTTGGTCTGTGGATTTTGTAGATTTTTTTGCGGCCTTTGAAGCTGTGGATAGGCTAGCAGCTTTATTGTAGGCGCTATTGGCATTATTTTTAGCGTGGTACACATACCAACCCACAAAGCCGATAATTGCTAATATTACCAGAATTAGGATTGCCTCTACCGCTGTAAAACCCTGTTGTTTTTTAGTCATTTTAGTAAATCCTCCTTTAGGAATGGAACTTGAGTGTCTGAGTGACCATCAGGTTAAAGTCTGACAAAGCATCAGGGTAAGAAGGCTCCTGGGTGTAGGTAGCTTTATAAGTTTTCCCATTGGTATAAAAAGTGTACTCAACGACCTTTACACCATCGTCTAGAGAGCCCAGTCCGGCTTCTTGCCCGGAGGCAATACCTGATTCTTTTACTCCTGCCACACTATCCACTGTTACCGAACTTTTAGTTACCTGCACATAACCGCTCGAAAAGTTTGAATCTGAGCTATAATCTCCCTCGTTGGAAGTAACTGCTATTTGTCCAAAGCCTTCCGAGGCGCATTTTCCGACAGAGGCAGTGTTGGCGCCGAGTAATAGGATGCCTTCGCTACAAAGCTCAGGGTTAGTGGCAGTTACCCAGCTTTTAGGATACTTAAGCGAAAAATTTCCGGCTTTGTCTGAATATGCGGTCCAATCTGCGGTAGGATCTGTTTTTTGTAGAGTGGAAGAAGGTTTTTTTGCGATTTTACTTACGGTTCCCTGCGATTGGACGGTATCCTGAAGGGTTTTTTCGGTATTATTCTTTGCATGCCACACATACCAGCCTACAAAACCAAGAACTCCTACGATAACCAATATTAAAAGACCCTCAACCAGTGTGAAACCCTGCTGCTTTTTCGGTTTTTTCTTTTCTTTTTTACCCTTGTCTTTGGCCATTTTAGTAAACCCCTTTATTGCATCATCATACCACCATAATGCTTAAGCTAGTATAGGGAATCGAGGCGTTCAATTATTTACAGGGTGTCACCCTGTAGTCCTCTGTAGTTTTTGGGCAGCTTCGTTAGCTAAACGGGCTAGGCTGAAATCATTATCGGTAAGCCCACCTGCCGAGTGAGTTGTGAGGCGTATCGAAACTTTGTTGTACGAATTTGACCAATCGGGATGGTGGTTGATTTTTTCTGCCTCTTTAGCTGCCTCTGCCATGAAACTAAATGCTGTCGTAAAGTCTTTAAAGATAAAATCTTTACAAAGACTGCCTTGTTCAACACGCCAGCCCGATACTTGGCTAAGACGATTTTTTATCTCCTCTTTGGCCAGCCTTTTCATATATTCATCATAACAAAAGAGGCTAATAACCTCTTTATAATGTTTATAAGTGTAGTACAGCACACTGAACGAGGTTAGGCCCATTCTACTTAGAGGTCTTAGAGCTGGGTGCGTCTCAGCAGCTGAGCATTAAGAGCGACAATAATGGTTGAAACAGACATTAAGATAGCGCCGACGGCTGGAGCGAGCACTATACCAGCTTTATAAAGAACACCTGCCGCCAAGGGAATGGCAACCACGTTATAGCCTGTTGCCCAAACTAGGTTTTGGGTCATTTTATTGTAAGTAGCTTTGGATAGTTTGATGACCTTGACCACATCCCTTGGGTCGCTTTTTACAAGGATTATGTCGGCTGATTTAATCGCTACATCTGTACCGGCCCCTATTGCTATTCCAATATCTGCCTGAGTGAGTGCTGGAGCGTCGTTAACACCATCACCTACCATCGCTACGCTTTTACCTTTTGCCTGCAGTTGCTTAACCTTGGTAGCCTTGTCTTCAGGCCGCACTTCTGCAAAGTAGCGCTCCAAGCCAAGTTGTTTTGCCACGTATGCTGCAACATCCTCCGAATCACCGGTTATCATAGCAGTTTTTATACCCAAACTCTTTAAAGCAGCAATCGTTGGTTTTGACTCTTCACGAAGAACGTCTGCTAATGCCAATGCGCCAACAACACTATCATCCCTAATTAAGTAAACCTCCGTCTTACCATCTTTGGCAGCTTGTTTTATATGGTCTTCCAACGCACCAGGAACTGTAAGTTTATTTTCTTCAATGTAGCGGCGGCTAGTAGCTACGTAAGTCTTACTATCTTCTAACGTCCCTCTAACACCTAGCCCTGGCAGAGCTGAGAAGTCTGTGATCTTGCCGATAGATAGCTGTTTCTCTTGAGCCTTTTTAACAATTCCTTTACCCACAATGTGCTCACTGTTCTGTTCAAGATTGGCGGTAAGACGCAGTATGTCATCCTTGCTGTAGCCCTGTGTAGTCCAAATGTCTGTTACACCGTGTTCACCCTTAGTCAGGGTGCCGGTTTTATCAAAAAGTACCCAATCTAGTGTACGAGCGGACTCCAGCGCTAAGCGCTTGCGAATCAGCAGCCCATTGCGAGCAGACAAAGCGGTTGAAATTGCTACTACAAGCGGCACGGCTAATCCTAGGGCATGCGGACAAGCAATAATCAGAACCGTCACAGATCTCTCTAGGGCAAAACTAGCATCTTTAGTAAATACCCAGAACAAGAAAGTTAACAAACCAGCAATGATAGCTATAATCGTCAGTATAAAGGCAGCTTTGTCCGCTAACACTTGAACGTTGGACTTTGAGGCTTGAGCCTCGGCAACTAAGCGCATAATGCCGGCTAATGCTGTATCCTCGCCCAGCTTAGTGACCTTAACAGTCAATGAGCCATCTTGGTTGATTGTACCGGCGACTACTTTGTCATTGACTCTCTTACTGACTGGTTTGGATTCACCGGTGATTGCCGCCTCGTTTACAGACGAAGTACCCTCAGTAATTACGCCATCAACTGGGATACTGGCACCAGGCCGAATCAAAACTAAGTCGTCAATCTTAAGTTCACTTACCAAAACCTTCTGAGGCTTACCGTCAACCAGTTTTTCGGCTTTATCTGGCAGTAACTGTTTAATCGCATCCAGAGCGCTTTCGGCTTTTCTGATTGACGCCATTTCTAGCCAGTGCCCAAGCAGCATGATGGTCACCAGAGTCGATAGCTCCCAGAAGAAACCTTCACCGGAAATAATAAACTGTGTAGCTAGGCTATACACGTAGGCAACTGTGATAGCCATGCTGATTAGAGTCATCATGCCAGGACGACGGGTTTTTAACTCACCTAAAGCACCTTTCAGAAAAACTAAGCCGCCATAAAAGAAGATGATGGTACTTAAAACAAGAGGAATATATTGTGAGCCGCTAAAACTCGGCGGCGTAAAGTGTAGCCAACGTTGAATATTTTCTGAATAGATAAGAACGGGAATCGTCAGTAGTAAGCTAAGCCAGAACTTGTCGCGGAACATGGCCGCAGAATGACCGGCGTGTTTATCATGCTCTACATGTTGCTGATGATTTTGGTGTTCATGCGGCATTATTTATTCCGTTTGTAGGTTTTATACATACCCCTTGGTAAATTGAGTGTTTATCACTTTTCATTTTCTGCCTCTTAGTGACGATTGTGCCTATTGCCCATCATGAACATCATACCAAGCATCATGAGCGGACAAATGAGCAGCAGTAACCCAAAACCTCTGCTGACGTTCCACGACGGAGCGAAAATGATTAAGATAACCGCAGCAGTAGCGAGTACTGTCATGATTATGGTGTGCGCTTTCATAACGTTCTCCTTTATTGTTAATGTCCCATCGTATTCATCATGTTGCCTGATGAACTATCGTAACCCCACTGTTGTTGCCACGACTCCATGTCGTTAATTTCTTTAGTCTGGGCGGAAATAATGTCGCTGGCCAGCTTTTTCATTTCCGGACGGTTGGTGGCAATATCGAGCATGTTTGCCATCATGACCGCCATCTGGTGATGGTCAATCATCTGCGACAAGAAGGCTTTGTCAAAGTCGGTAGCAGCGCTAAGGCTATCAGTACTGGCCTGGCTATTCATCATACTGCCGCCCCACATATTGGTAGTTGTTACCGCCGGCACGTCAGTTCCGTACCAGTCCTTGTACCATTGCTTCATCTTGTTGATCTCGCCAGTCTGGCTGGTGATGACGTTATCGGCCAGTGTTTTTACTTCGGCATGTGCTGATTTTTGCTGGGCTAGCTTCGCCATCGCAATAGCACTTTCGTGGTGGGGGATCATCTGCTCAATAAAGTTACGGTCCATGTCTCCGCTCATCATGCGATTACTGCTTATGCCCATCATATTCATCATACCCGGTTGGTTATTGTTGACGGCATAGGTTGCAAAGAACCCGGTGAGCACAATGCCTGCCAGCAATCCGATAATGACGTATAGTAATGGTTCCTTTTTCATAAAAACTCCTTATTTTCCCCTTATGCTTGATAACTCATACAAGCCAATTAGCTCCTCAACAGCTTTTTCCTTGGCTTTTTCTGATTCGGAACTAAAATTCTCTTTAATATGGGTACGCAGGTGGTTCTCGAGTATCAGTTTGTTGAGCGAACTTAAGGATTTTTGGACGGCCAGGCTTTGGGTCAGGATGTCCATGCAGTATTCTTCTTTTTCAATCATTTTTTGAATACCACGCATCTGACCTTCAAGGATTTTTGCTCGGTGTAGTGCTCGTCGTTTAATATCTGCTATCATACTTGCAGTATATACCCCCAGGGGGTACTATGTAAAGAACAGGCTTAGAAGGAGTACAAAATGAATAAATACGTACAATTTATAAAAGCAAAATGGTTTCTTTTAGGTGTGGGGCTTATAATCGGTGCTCTCATTATTCTTGGCATACGCTTTGCTACGTATAAGCCAGAAGGGGTCCACTACCATGCTACCTTTGTGGTTTATATAAATGGTCAGCGAGAGAAATTTGAGGGATTGAGATATTACGAAGAAACTGAAGCTACGGCGTGTACTCTAGAAAAGGTCGAAACTCCTTCGGAACGTGCACACATGCATGGGAATGTTAGCGATGTAGTGCACGTTGAGGATCATTTAGTGACCTGGGGGCACTTCTTTCAAAATATAGACTGGATTGCCAACCCTGACCTTATTAAAACGCCCGAGCGAATGCTGCAGTCAAATACGCAGGACAAAGTGACCTTCATGCTTAATGGCAAAGTAGTCCCCGACATTACTACACAAGTCATCAAAGACCAGGACCGCCTGCTAGTTGACTTTGGCAACAGCTCCGAACAAACCCTGCAAAGGGAATACAAAACTGTACCAGCCACTGCTCAGAAATATAACGTCGCTCAAGACCCAGCAGGCTGTAGCGGCAATAAACCAACGACTACTTCAGACCGCTTTAAGCACCTGTTTTAATATGCTTATGCTTGGTACACCCGATAGGATTAGCGCACATCCCGCCAGAGTGCCTTTTCAGTAGCTGCCTTGGCGTTTAATAAGATCCAATTTTATGGATTTAGCTTGTACATTTTTACCGCGTTTTGGGTCTTTATTGACGCATTCATGGTATTGCTGGTCATTGGCTCCACCGGCAGCACACGGGTCACCAGCAATAATAGTTTCTCCTGGAGGAGATATTTCAAGAAAGTAAAGATACTTATATTTAGGACTGCCGACACCGTGCAATTCTTGATCACTGCTGTTTTGATGGTCTGCAGGATTTAATCCTAGGCTAGATACCACCTGGTTAAAAACTTCTTCTCTGGTACCCGCTACCCTATAGGTTGCTGTAAGAATAGCGTCGTTATCCAAGCCGCTCGGATCAAAGTGTTTGCCGGTATAAATAAAAGATGATGGCCACTGGATTTTGCTTAATTCATTTTCCATAGACTTTCGCTCCTTGGCAGGCGAAATATATGCAAACCAAACAATTCCAATAACGATAAGTACTGCAAGCAACCCGCCTATAGCACCGGCAATCATTAATAATAATCTCTTGAGATCTATCACTACTTGCAAGTATATGTGAACCGCCCCCTAAACCAAAAAGGAGCATCAGGGAAGTGGCAGAGCATTATTGACCTGGTTAAAACAGATAACAATCAATGAGTCTACTGCTTGTAGTAAAAAGATTTAGCGATGAGGAGTGCTTTTGTGCCATCTGACGAGCTAAACCAATTGTTGGCTTGTTGAGCGCTCAATTCAGCAGAATCTAACTCTTCCACCGAAGAATCGTAAACCGCAAGCGAAAGTTGCGCAGAACCTTTAGTAACTGACAAGGTGGCTACATCTTCTGATGTCTTGCCAGCAGCTAATGCATACTGCTTAACAAGGGATGAGTCAACCAGGTAGTAAATAGGGCCGTTAGACTTTGTGTAGTAGCCTCCCACAACTTTTAGTGATGAGTTAGCGGTAACTAGTGAGTCTACGCTAGCACTGTAAAAACTATCAGGACCACAAAAACAGTCATAATTCGTCGAATATACCACCTTAACTTTTTTTTCTGGACTTAGGACTTGAGTATTGATAGAAGGCCCAGAGTCTAGAGCCCAGTCTGCTGGATACTTGAAGCATCCATTAGTTTCTGTATCGCAGTAGGTCTTCCAGCCAGCATATGGGTCTACCGCAGTATCGTTTTTGGCTGTTGTCGGCCGAGAGGCTGATGAGGTCGTTTTATCTGTTTTATCTTTATCATTAGAGTGCCACACATACCAGCCAACAAAGCCGACAAGCGTAATAAATATAAGGACCAGCATGACTTCGACAAAGCTAAAGCCTTTTTGGTTCTTTTTCATAGACTAAGAATATCTATAAAGTGGCATTCTTACAATAAGCTGTATAGGTTCACTACATACCGTACACATTAGGCGGTGTTTAATTGCTTTAAATAATACTCGTTTGGCGTCAGTAGGTCGAGAGCGTCATGCGGCCGGATATGGTTGTAGGTATAGTCCTGCTCAAC
>Ga0210057_1004820_pt1 | contig 17671 bp, 29 predicted proteins | sample CryGeyCG2114_010_2_FD_183968 | JGI IMG/M metagenome (GOLD analysis project Ga0210057, IMG submission 183968) | Groundwater microbial communities from aquifer - Crystal Geyser CG10_big_fil_rev_8/21/14_0.10 (SPAdes) (version 2) | ecosystem: Environmental > Aquatic > Deep subsurface > Groundwater ...
AGGGGTTAATTGCCCAAAATAAAAATACCCCGCCTGGGCGGCGGGAGTATTTTTATTTTTTATTTTTGAGCAGGATTTTACTCGTTAGTCGCGTATCCGGATGGATAAAAATTATATGGGGATTACCAAATCTTTTACCCGCAACCTTATCTTCCCGATTATATTCAAATTCAATTGGCCTTCTTAACTTAATAGCTTTTTTTAATACTATAATTTTATCCATAATTATTTTCTGCTATTTAGTGTTTTTTCCTATTATCACGATTAATCCTAAAACCTCATTCGACCTCGGATTAACATTCTCATAAATATGAAGTATTTGCCACTGGCCGGTTTTTAACTTGTTTCTTAAGGCAGATTCGAGTCTTTTATCCTCGTCAGTTTTACTATTACCAACCCTTTTCGGAAACTTAAATTTTTCTATATCATATATTGCCCTTGATTTATGCCAACCTTTGGCTGAAACAATAATGGCAATTATTGAAATAGAAATTGCGATAATCGATAATACTAATTCCATAATTTTATTAGTGGATTTTTATTAAATTATTCCGGTGATCCAAAAACAAAGATGCTAAATTTATCGCTTAAATTATTGCCCTCTACCAGCGGGCTGTCAAAAAAGATGATAAATTTATTATTTTTAACCCAATAGCCCTCGGGCCAATCACCCTTTCTTACGCCAGAATTTTGAGTGTCCGAAAATACATTTTGGCAAAATTCTTTTTCGGCGTTATCGGTTTGGCGATCAGCGCATAAACGGCCGTCAAAAACTTCTATATTTAAAATATCACCCGTCATCACCAATTCGCCCCGGCCGCCAAAAAAGCTGTCGGTGGGTGTGAAGCGGCTGTTATCCGAAGCAATAGCGATTGACGTTTTGCTGTTATAAGCTTTGTCTATCTGGGACCAGTTATATTCTTTTTTCTCCCAGCGGCCACCAGACAAAATATCATCTTTAAATTGTACCGAAAAACCATAGACTTTATTTGTATAAATTAACTTATCTTTGGTCTCCGGCACCCATTTAAAATAAAAAATAAGCGAAATGACAACAACAATTAAAAATAAAATTGGCCAAAAAATCTTTTTCATTTTTTTATTTTTCCACAATTTTTAATTACATATTAATTCGCCAGCGGCAGTACATAATTTTTTTCTAATCATATAATTTTTAAACAACTGTGTAAATAAAAATTGCCCCGGCTGGTCGCTGGGACAATTTCGCATATTAAAGCCGAGGTAAGGCCTCCCGGACAATATGCACCATCGGTCCAAAAAGTTGGCTCATATGGAAGCCGATTTCTAGTCCAGTTTGGTAGTAAAAATCAAGATACAAAGCGCCGCCCATTTGAAAAAAATAGTCGCGGCTCAGAGTTCGCCTGCTGGCCCAGTTGGGAAAAACAGCGCAAATTAGAAAACAAACATCCCCGCCATTTTTTAGGAATTCGGCCTGACGGGTTTTTTCGTGTGCTAAAAGATAATCTACGGCCCAAAAGCCGATTTTAACCCCCCCGATGTTTTCCACAATAACGCCAGCAACGTATAAGGAGCAAAAAAAGAAATCTGAACTTAGCGCGCCGACCAACTTGAGCTGTTCAAAAAGCTTGACGGCTAAAAGTTGTTTGAGCTCGTGTTTGTCAGCAATCCTTCTAACCACATCGGTGGCTGGCTTTTTTTTAGCAAGCATTGTCGCTTGCTTTAAAAAACCAGTTAAGTCGGTTTTGGATAGAACGCTTTTTTTTCTTTCCGAAAGAACAATTATATCACCCACATAGACCTCCTTTGCCTACCGGCCTGTTTTAATCATAAAATTTTAACGCCTAGTTGGCAATAAAATTGGCCAAACGAGATTTTTGCTTCCTCCGTGGCCCGCCTAATGTGCCGCATCGGTCTGGCCACGGAGATTTAATAATAAAAAGGGCCGTTAGACGCGGACCTCGCCAATCAACCAATTAACTAATTAACCAATAAACCGCTTTACCGCGTCAAAACTTCCGCCCCCTTTTTGGTTACCACTACGGTGTGTTCGAAATGAGCGGCCAGCGAGCCGTCGGCGGTTTCGTAACCGCTGTAACCAAATTCGGCTTTTGATTTTTTAATTTTAGCACCGCCCAAAGTAACCATCGGCTCAACCGCCAGCACCATGCCTTCTTTAAGTTCTTCGCCCTGGCCCGGCTGGCCAAAATTAGGAATTTCTGGGTCCTCGTGCACCGCGTACCCCACCCCATGGCCAACCAAGTCGCGAATAACCGCCAAGCCCTGACTTTCCACATATTGCTGGATAGCCGCTGAAACATCGCCAAGATGATTGCCGGGCCGCACTTGTGCTGTGGCTAAATCCAGCGCTTTTTTGGTAGCCGCAATCAGTTTTTTGGCTTTGTCGGATATTTGACCAACCGGCACGGTAATGGCCGCGTCAGTAAACAAACCTGGCTCCAGCCCACAACCGCCGCCAGCTGACGGGCAGCCACGGCAGTTTTCGGGCGGGTAAAGCACGCCCAAATCAAGACCCAAAATATCGCCCTTTTTTAATTTCCGCTCACTGGGCACGCCGTGCACAATCTGCTGGTTAACCGAAGTACACAAGGAAGCCGGAAAATTTTCATAGCCCAAAAAAGAAGGTATGGCGCCCGCCTCCAGTACCAGTTGCGTGGCCAAGTCGTTTAATTCTTGCGTGGTAACCCCGGGCCGGGCTTTGGCCGCCACCTTTTTTAAAACACCGGCTAAGATTTGGCCACCGGCCTTTAGTTTTTGTGTTTCGTCCTTTGATTTAAGAGTTATCATAATAATTTACATCTCACAAATAAAATAACAGTTTAAATTTTCAATTACCAATTTACAATTTTCATTAAATTTTCAATTTGTTAATTTCCAAATTAAAAACGCTGTGTTTGAAAATTGAAAAAATGATAATTGATCATTGGTTTTCTATCTTCGATAAAAGCTCATCAAAAACCTTTTTGATTGGCTGTTCACCGTTGATTTTAATTAACGCGCCCTGCTGTTCGTAGTAATCAACCGCTGGCTGGACATGTTTTTCGTAATAATCCAGGCGCTTTTTGATGGCGGTGGTTTCGTCATCTGATCGGTGTATCAACTCGCCGCCGCACCGATCGCATTTTTTTATCTTTTTATATTGACCGACAAATGGAATTAATTGGCCGCAATTCTGGCAAATTCGCCGGCGAATCAACCGGTTTTCCGCTTCCTGGCGGGAAATATCAATCAAAATGGGAAAAGCTTGCCATTCATACCAACCAAAGGCCTCTTGCAGGAGCTGGGCTTCGGTGAGCGTGCGCGGACTGCCGTCCATAATTATGCCCGCAAAACCGGAATTGTCTTTTAACTCTTCAAATTTGCGCACCCACAGCTGGAAAATATAAAAAGTGGGCGCCAGTTGGCCCCCCTCAATCACCTTTTTTAATTTGCGGGCCGTAAAATCGGTCTCTTGCAGTTTAGCCCGCAGCATATCGCCGCTACTGAAGGTGGGCAAATTTAATTTTTTGGCTAGCAGTTCGGCTTGCGTGCCTTTGCCGCAACCCGAACGGCCAAAAAGCAGATAAATTTTCTGTTCCATTAAAATAAGTTGGTTTATTGTGCATACAAAAAATTTTATTAACCACCAGCGGTAAGCCACGCGTTAAAAAACCATTGACGGAGACCTGTCAGCCGCGACTGACAGGCCGAGTTTAAGAAATGACTTTTAGCGAGGTGAACCGCTGGCGGATTAAAATTTAGAGTTGCCCAAAGCTTCTTTTGCTACCCTTCTTGGCTACAAGAAAAGTAAGGGTGGGAGTTTATAAAATTATATTTAATATCTAAACTCTACCCCAAAAAAAAGAACAGGGCAAGTCCCCGTTCTTTCTCTTTATAATTGAAATAAAAAAATTTAAAACCCCTCGTAGTCACGCATCGTCAGCTGTGATTCCAGCTGGCGCATCATTTCTAAAACGACCGAAACGACAATCAGCACGGAAGTGCCGCCCACCGTAAAGGTGGCAATGCCGGTGGCATTTTGCACCAGCGTGGGCGCCACCGCAATTAGTCCCAAAAACAAGGCGCCGATCAGCAAAACCCGGTTCAAAATGAAATATAAAAAATCAGAGGTCGGCTTGCCCGGCCGGATACCGGGGACAAAACCGCCCATCCGCTGCAGGTTCCCGGAAACGTTCTTAGGATCAAAAGTGACGGCGGTGTAAAGATAAGTAAACAGTACCACTAAAATAAAATAGATTAAAATATAAGCAACTCCCTGCTGGCTGACAATTCCCACTAAAAATTCACCGGCTTTAGCCACCCAGGGCGTAGCCGCGTTGCGCAAAAAGCTGCCCACCATGCTGGGAAACAACATAAAAGAAATGGCAAAAATAATGGGAATTACGCCCGCTGGGTTAACATTGAGCGGCAGATAAGTGGAAACGCCCCCGTAAACCCGATTGCCTCGCACCCTTTTGGCGTAAGAAATAGGAATATTGCGCCGGCCCTCGGTGATAATCACTACGCCCACGATCACCAGCAGCGCGATCACCACAAAACCCAGATATGAAGGGATTTGGGAAGAATCGTAGGTGGCCAGCGTCTGACGCAGGGCGGTCGGGAAACCGGCCACAATACCGGCAAAAATCAACAGCGACACGCCGTTGCCCAGCCCTTTTTCGGAAATTAATTCACCCAACCACATTAAAAAGACGGTGCCCGCGGTAATGGTAATTAAAATAATAAAGGTTTGCAGCGAAGAGAGAACCCCCACCACCCCCTGGCGAGAAAGCAGAGCAATCATCGCGTAGCCCTGTAAAAAAGCAAACGGCACGGTTAGCAGGCGGCCGTACTGGTTAAATTTTTGCCGTCCCTTCTCGCCTTCTTCTTTGTAGAGTTGTTCCAGGCGCGGGAAAATCATCGTCAGCAGCTGCATCACAATCACCGCGGTAATGTAAGGCCCCAGCCCCAGCATAACCAGCGACAGTTTGCTTAACGCCCCACCGGTAAAAATATTCAGCAGTCCCAAAAATTGGTTACCCTCAAAAAACAAACGCAGTTTTTCCAAATCAATTCCAGGAATAGGAATATTGGCAGTCAGTCGGAAAATGACAAAAATCCCTAAAATATACAGGATCTTTTGCCGTACTTCTTTGATTTTAAAAACTTGAATTAGCTTCTCCATGTTGGCACCCAACGAAATTAATAATCGGTACAAATATTACTAATAAATATAAGTACAATTAGTAAAAAATTCGTAATTTAGTAGGGTTATTATATTACCCGGCCCCCAGCTTTTTCTATTTTTTGCCGGGCGGTTTGAGAAACCGGCAGTCCCCGCACGGTTAATTTTTTATTTAATTCGCCCTGGCCTAAAATTTTGACTTTGGCGGGGCGGCTCTTTTTTGTCCACACTAAACCCAGCGCCTTGATTTTGGCCAAATCAACAATATCACCAGCGGAAAACTTTTTCTCCAAAACGGCCAGATTGAGCGCGTGCGGTTTTTGTTTGATAGACGCAAAGCGGTAACCGCGTTGTTTGGGCAGTTTTTTCACCAAATCGCGCCATTGCGGCCGCGGGCGGCCACCGGAACGCGCCTTTTGTCCTTTCAACCCTCGTCCACTGTAGGTGCCGCGTTTGCCACCGCGACCCACCCGCTTTTTTTTCTTAAGACCACTTGGTTTTTTTAAGGTGTGCAGTTGCATAAGCTTTTAAACGGAAAATTCGCGCAAAGCTTCAAGTGTCGCTTTGGCGTTATTAATTTTATTAGTCGTCCGCCCCAAAATTTTACCGGTAATATCCTGCAAGCCAACCAGTTCGCAAATAATCCGGACTACCGAACCAGCTACCACACCGCGGCCTGGCGCCGCTGGCTTCAGAAAAACTTTGGCCGCGCCGTATTTGGCCGTAATTTCGAAGGGAATCGTGTTGCCAGCCATTTTTATCTGCAGCATACTTTTTTTAGCCCGATTCACCGCTTTGTCTACCGCTTGGGAAACATCTTGCCCTTTGGCGGTGCCCACGCCTACTCGGCCACGCCGGTCGCCAATGGCTACCGTCGCCCGAAAACTAAAGCGACGGCCACCGGCCACCACCCGTACCACGCGGGCCACATCCAAAAGCCGTTGGTCAAATTCTGGTTTTTCCCTTTTTTCCGCCCGAAATTTTCTTGGTCTTGGTTTTATTTCTGTCATAGTTTTAATTAAAATACAAGCCCACCCTGGCGCGCGCCCTCGGCCGCCGCTTTGACCCGGCCGTGAAAGCGGTAACCGCCCCGGTCAAAAACAACTTGTTTGATTTTTTTGGCTTGGGCAAGTTTGGCTAATTCGGCGCCAACCATTTGCGCCCGCTGCATTTTATTTTTCCCTTTCATTTTGGCGTCAGAAGCCGCTACCAATGTTTGGCCGCGCTGGTCGTCAATCAATTGTAAAAAAATCGCCCGGTTGCTGCGAAAAACCGACAAGCGTGGCCGCTGCGCCGTCCCTAAAATCCGGCTGCGTACCCGGCCGGCCCTTCTTTGCCTGTTTTCTTTTTTATTAAGCTTTTTTTCCATATCAATATTTTATTCGGCGGCGGCCGCTTTTTTACCAGCTTTTTTCCGCACTACTTCGCCCTGGTAGCGAATGCCTGTCCCTTTGTAGGGCTCTGGTTTTTTAATCGCCCGAATTTTAGCGGCTGTTTGGCCAACCATCTGTTTGTCAACGCCACTTATCGTAATCACATTTTTTTCCACCGCCAACGTAATGCCGGCCGGCGCCTCAATTTCCACTGGGTGGGAAAAGCCCACTTCCAGCACCAGTTTGTTGCCCTGGACTTGAGCCTTAAAACCAACTCCGTTAAATTCCAGTTTTTTTTCAAAGCCAGCGGTGACGCCCTCCACCATGTTGGCGATCAGACTGCGAAATAAGCCCCACAGCGCCCGGTTTTCCTTGGTTTCTTTTTGTGGCCGGACAGAAATTTCTTCCGGCTTAATCGTAACCAAGATTTGCGGGTGGACCGCCAGGATTAATTCACCCTTTGGCCCCTTGACCTGAAGGTTTTTTTCTTGCAACCGGACATCAACGCCGGTTGGAATTTTAATTGGTTGTTTGCCTATTCTGGACATAATCTTTTGTTTATCTTACAAAACCTCTGGGGCCAAAGAAATAATTTTGTCAAATCCCTTTTCTTTTAATTCTCTAGCCACCGGGCCAAAAATACGCCCGCCCTTGGGCTCTTTGCCGTCAACAATTACGGCGGCGTTTTCGTCAAAACGGATGTATGATCCATCTTGGCGGCGCAACGCTTTTTTCTGCCGAACAATCACGGCTTTAACCACATCGCCCTTTTTGACCTGTTTTCTGGGTTCGGCCGCCTTGACCGCCGCCACCACAATATCGCCAATTTGCGCGTAACGTCTTTTTGAGCCGCCCAAAACCTTAAAACACTGGATCATTTTGGCGCCAGAATTATCAGCTACTTTCAATTTTGTTTGCACTTGGATCATACTAATTTACAAATTTACAGATTATACAGATTTACCGATAGATGGTCTTCGGCATACCGGCATTTCTTGGTAATTATTTAAAATTTACCAGATTTCGCACAGAATTTCCCCGCCCACCTTTTGTTTTTTGGCTTCCCGGTCCGTCAACAGCCCCCGCGGTGTGGATAAAACAGCCAAGCCGTGGCCCTGTTTAACCGGGCGCAGATCTTGATATGAGCTGTACCGGCGGCAACCGGGGGTGCTGATTCTTTTCAAACCAGCAATCGCCGGCTTATTTTGGTTATATTTTAAATCAAGCAAAAGCATTTTTTTGCTTGTGGCTTCGCTTGTTTTTACCGCCGCTAAAAAGCCGTTTTTTTGTAAAATTTTAGCCAGTTCTATTTTAATCCGAGAAAAAGGCACCGCCACCGTCTGGTGACCGACGGCTTGGGCATTTCTTATTTGGGTTAACATGTTGGCAATATTGTCCATAGGTTTTTGCTTATTACCAGGATGATTTTTTAATTCCAGGTACTTCGCCGCGGTTGGCCAGCTCCCGAAAGCAGATCCGGCACAGATTAAAATCGCGCATAAAACCGCGCGCCCGGCCGCACCGGAAACAGCGCCGCACAACGCGGGTGGAATATTTGGGTTTTTTTTGTGCTTTAGCAATTTGTGATTTTTTAGCCATATGAATTATTTAAGCTGCTAGGCGTTCTTTTTGGCTACCCGGAAAGGAACGCCCAAAAGCCGAAAAAGGGCCAGTGCCTCCTGGCGGCTGCGGGCGCTGGAAACCAGCACCACCTCTAAACTAAAAATAAAACGAACGTTTTCGTGGGAGATTTCCGGAAAAACAATGTGTTCTTTAATGCCCAGTGTCAAATTGCCGGCCTGGTCAACACTTTTTTCGGGCAACCCGCGGAAATCACGCGTGCGAGGCAGGGATAGATTAAATAAACGGGAGATAAAATCATACATTTTCCGACCCCGTAAGGTAATTTTATAGCCCACGTGCGAACCCCGCCTGATTTTAAAGCCGGCAATCGCCTGACGGGCAAAAGTTTTTTGGGGCTGCTGCCCCGTCAGTAAAGCCAGATCGTGGACAATCGCTTTTTGGGCCTCTTGGTCATCACGGTATTTGCCCACGCCAATATTAACCACTGCTTTAACCGGGGCCGGAACGGCCAGCTGATTGGTTAGTTTTAATTGCTCCTGCAGGGCTGGCTTAATTTCTCGGTTGTATTTTTCTTTTAAATTCATTGTTTTTAAATTTCCTGTTGGCACCGGCGACAGAAACGCGCCTTTTTTTGGTCGGTTTCTTTTTTGTAGCCCACGCGCGTCGGGCGGCCACAGCCGGCACAAAGCAGTCCCACGTTGGAAACGTCAACCGAGCGCGGGATTTCCACAATTTGCCCTTTTTCTCCTTGCCGCCGCGGCTTTTGGTGTTTTTTGACCAAATTCAAGCCGTCCACCACCACCCGGCCGGTTACGGGCAACACTTTTAAAATCTTACCTTCTTTGCCCTTGTCTTTGCCCGCCAACATTATTATTTTGTCGCCTTTTTTAATTTTCATGATACAGACACTAAATTTAACAGATATTTACGGTTTGGACCAGCCCTCCTTGTCTGGCGCCACTTCTTTTTTAGAATCGGCGCTGGATTTGCTAACAGGGCTTTTAGGATAAATCACCCGCCATTTTTTGTCCCTGCTCAACGGCCGGCATTCAATAATTTCCACCCGGTCGCCTGCCTGGCATTGTTCTTGCTGGTCGTGAGCCTTATATTTTTGAGTAAAACGGTAACGTTTTTGGTATTTGGGGTGTTTTTTTAGGGTGCTTACTGCCACCACCACCGTTTTCTGCATTTTGGCCGAAACCACAATACCCCGCAACCTTTTCTTAAAAATATTGCTGGGTTGAAACTTTTTTTTGGCTGGTGAAGTGTTTTTTTGTTCGGCCATATTTTTTTATTGTTTGGTCTGTAAAATAGTTAAAATTCGAGCCACCACCCGGCGCAGCTCTTTTAATTGGCTGGCGTTGCGTAACTTTTTAATCGCGGTCTGGAAACGCAGCTCGCGCAATTTATCGCGAGTTTGTGCCAGCGTCGTGCGTAATTCTTTTTCCGATAAGTTTTTTAATTCTTTAAATTTCATCCTAATTATCTCTTTTAACAAATTTTGTCTTAATTGGCAACTTGTGGGCCGCCCGGCGCATCGCCTCTTTGGCCACTTCTTCGGCTACCCCCTCCATTTCAAAGATAATCCGACCGGGCCTAATGGGAAAAATATAATGGTCAACCGAGCCCTTGCCGCCGCCCATCGGGGTTTCTGCCCCCTTTTTAGTCACCGGCTTGTCTGGAAAAATACGAATCCAAATTTTACCGCCGCGCTGGATATAACGGGTCATGGCACGGCGCGCCGCTTCAATCTGCCGGGCAGTTATCCATTTAGTGCCCAGCGCCTTTAAACCGTAAGCACCAAAAGCCACTGTGGTTCCTTTGCGGGCTAGACCGGTTGATCGGCCCCGAAAGGCCTTGCGGTATTTTGTCTTTTTTGGTTGCAGCATGCTTTTGTTTTACTTTCTTTTAGGCGGCATTTCTGGCTCGGCCGGTTTGCTGACCGGCTCAAAAACCTCGCCCTTATAAATCCAAACCTTAACCCCAATTGTGCCATAAGTAGTGAAAGCGGTCGCGGTGGCGTAATCAATATTAGCCCGCAGGGTTTGCAGGGGAATTTTTCCTTTGGACAGCCATTCTCGCCGGGCAATTTCCGCGCCATTTAAACGGCCCGCCACCGCGATTTTAACGCCCAACACGCCTTTGCTCTGGGCTACTTTTTCCAGGGTTTGTTTTAAAACACGGCGAAAAGGCATTCTTTTTTCGATCTGCTCAACAATTTGGCCAGCCACCACCATAGCTTTGGCGTTAACATCACGCACCTCCTCAATGTTTAGTTTCACCGTCTGTTTTTGGGCTGTGCTTTTTTTATCAACAATTTTTTGCAGCGTTTTTCTCAATTCTTCCACGCCGCTGCCACCCCGACCGATGATTAGCCCAGGTCGCGCCGAAAAAACGTGTACATCTATTTTTCCAGCCGACCGTTCGATTTCCACCCGGTCTAGTCCGGCCCGTTTTAATTTTTTCTCCAAAAAATCACGCATCCGCACGTCTTGTTCCAAAAACAAAGCATAGTTTTTTTGCAAAAACCACCTTGATTTCCAGTTGGTCGTCTGGCCGATCCTAAAGATAAATGGATGAACTTTTCTGCCCATAAAGATTATTAATTAAATGCTTTTACGCTGAAAAATTTTCTTGCCCAAATTGCCACCCGCTGTTTGCCGCGAAAAAAATCTTTTTTTGGCCCGTGGCGATGAGCCATACGGCCTTTTTTCCGTCTGTTTGGGCAGCTTTTCTTTTTCAATCGGAGCAACCGGACTGCTCTTTTTTGGTTTTTCTTTCAGTTTGTCTTGGGTAACAGCCGGCTGACTCGCTGGTTTTTTAATTGCTTTGGTGGTTAGTGGCTGGCTGGCGCTGATCAGGGTTAATTCAATCTGGCAGGTTCTTTTGCGGATTGCGGTTGCCCGACCCATGGCCCGGGGCAACCATCTTTTCATGGTGGGGCCAGCATTTACTAAAATCGTTTCTACTTTTAAAGTATCCTTGGGTAAACTAAAATTGTTTTCCGCATTAGCCACCGCTGAACGCAAAAGTTTGCCCAGCGGCAACGCCGCTTTTTTATTTAAAAATTGCAGTTGTTTTTGCGCTTCCACCACCGACAGACCGGCAATTAGCCGGGTGGCTAACCTGACCTTGCGGGGCGACAGGCGCAAATGATTCAATTTTGCCTTGATTTTAGTATCGGCCATAAAAATTTTTAACTGCTTTTAGTGCTTTCTGTTTTTCGCTGCTCCAACTCTTTTTGCATTTTACCTCCGTGCCGCACAAATTTCCGGGTTGGGGAAAATTCGCCCAACTTGTGCCCGACCATATCTTCGGTAACAAAAACCGGCACGTGCTCTCTGCCATTATGTACGCCAAAAGTAAAACCGACCATTTCCGGCGCAATTGTGCAAGCGCGCGACCAAGTTTTAACAATGGTTTTATCGCCTGGTTTCAAATTTTTTATTTTTTTCAGGACCCGCGGATCAACGTATGGTCCTTTTTTTAGGCTTCGAGCCATAAATTTACTATAATTTAACTTTTAACAAATTGGCTTTATTTTCGTTTCTTTTTCTTGCGTCGTTGTAAGATAAACTTGCTGGACGGCTTTTTGCGACGCCTGGTTTTGACGCCCAAGGCCTGTTTGCCCCAAGGTGTTTTCGGCCCTCGACGCAAACCGATGCCCGACCGGCCTTCGCCGCCGCCGTGCGGATGGTCAACTGGGTTCATAGCTGAACCCCGTACCGTCGGGCGCACGCCGCGCCAACGCTGGCGGCCAGCTTTGCCCAAAACTTCCAGGTTGTGCTCGGAATTGCTAACCGCTCCGACCGTAGCCAAACAAGTTTCTTTAATCAGCCGAATTTCAGTGGAGGGCAGTTTCAGTTGGACATAGCCTTTGTCGTGCGACATCACCAACGCGCCCGCTCCCGCCGCTCGGACAATGCGACTACCGCTTTGCGGGTAAAGCTCGATGTCGTGGACGGTTGTCCCCGGCGGCACTTTTTTTAGCGGCAGCCGGTTACCGACTTTTACGGCCGCCCGCGGGGAGCTGATAACTTCCGCCCCAACCTGCAAGCCCTCCGACGCCAAAATATACCTTTTTTCTCCGTCTGTATAGGCCAACAAAGCGATAAAGCAAGTCCGATTAGGATCATATTCTAACGCTCGCACTTTAGCCGGAATGTCAATTTTTTCTCTTTTAAAATCGATCACGCGGTATTTTTTCTTGGCGCCACCGCCTTTGTGCCGCGTGGTAATCCGCCCGGTGGCGCCACTGCGGCCGCCCAGGCGAGTTTTTTTTCGCAATAGTTTCTTTTCGGGTTTCTTCTTGGTCAAGCCGGCGTAATCAATTAAAATCGTCCCTCGCTGTCCCGGTGTATTCGGTTTTTTTCTTTTCAGAGCCATATAATTTTAGACCGAAAAAATATCCAGGGTTTGCCCGGGCGCTAACTTGACCAGCGCCTTTTTAGTCCCCTGTTTAAAACCACTTTGTCGTCCCAAGCGCCTTTTTTTGGGGGCCGTACGACAGACATTAACACTAACTACTTTTACTTTATATAAATTCTGGACTGCTTTTTTGATATTATTTTTATTCGCTTTTTGGTTAACGGCAAAAAGATACCAACCCTCTTCCGCCAGGCGTGTCCCTTTTTCGGTCACGTGCGGTCGGAGCAAAAAAGCCGAAGCGAGGCCACTTTGGTCTTGTGGTTTTTGTTTGGCCGACTGGCTCTTAGCGGCCGCCGGTTGACCAGGCGCTTTTGGGGACAAGGCCGGTTCTTTCACCGCCGGCCTGGCGGATTTTGTTCTGGCCGCTTGGCTTCTTTTAGTTTTCAGTTTGTCAAAAATAGCCATATTTATACACGGTGATAAAGTTGGTTGATACTCTTGATTGTTTCTTTCAGCAACACTAAACGCACTGCTTTTAGCAAATCTGGCATATTTAAATTATTAGCGGAAATAACCCTAATTTTTTTTAAATTGCGACTCGCCCGAATTAAATCGCTGCTTTTTTGCGGTAAGACCAGCAGTAAATTCTGCGCTTTTTTTTCCTGAAAAATTCGCTGGCGCAACATTTGTAAAATAGCGGCAAATTCTTTGGTTTTGTGGTCGGCTAACTCAATTTTATCCAAAACGGTTAAATTCCGGTCTTGGTGTTTTTGGGAAAGAAGCATCAGCAGCGCTTTCTGGCGCATTTTTTTATTAATTTTTTTGGAAAAATTCCGTTGCCGGGTCGGACCGAAAGTGACACCCCCACCTACCCACAAAGGTGAACGAATAGAGCCATGACGGGCTCGGCCAGTCCCCTTTTGCCGCCAAGGCTTTTTGCCGCCGCCCGCAACTGCTGCCCGGTCTTTGGTGTGGGCCAGATTTTTCCGGCTGGCCGCTTGGGCCGCCACCAACGCCTGGTAAATCAAATCATTTTGGGGCGCCACGGAAAAGAGGCGGGCTGGCAAAACAACCTCGCCCACACCTTCCCCCCGCTGATTGAAAACTTTAACTTTAGCCATAGGTTTACTTGGCGGTAATCTCTACCACGGTACCGGGCCGCCCGGGAATCGCGCCGCCCAGCGCCAAAATATTTTGCTTGGCATCAACAGCCACCACGGGTAAATTCTGCACGCTTATCCTTTCGCCGCCCAGACGACCGCCCATGCGCAACCCCTTCCACACTCGCTGTGGCCAACCAGCCCCAATGGAACCGGGCGCCCGCAAAGAGTGTTTTTGACCGTGCGAGGCCGGGCCACCGGCAAAACCGTGTCTTTTGACCACTCCGGCAAAACCCTTACCTTTAGAAATCGCCGAAACGCGCACCCGATCACCGGGTGTAAAAATATCAATTTTTATTTCATCGCCTCGTTTAAAGGACGCTGCCTTTTTGTCGTTGGTAGCCGCGGCCGCCTTAAATTCCCGGAGGGGCGAAAGTATTGGCAGATTTTTCTGATGGCCGGCTTGCGGCTTATTTAGTTTTTTCTTAGCCACCAGGCCAATTTGCACCGCGTCATAACCATCGCTTTCTTTGGTTTTGATTTGGGCAACAAAACAAGGGCCCGCTTCCACCAAAGTAACGGGAACGGCTCTTTTCTGCTCGTTAAAAATCCGAGACATGCCTAATTTTTTACCTAAAATAAATTTCATTTATCGCCAAGCGACACTAATACACAAATTACACATAAATGACCCGAATAAATTAGTGTCATTCGTGTAAATTCGTAAATTAGTATCGCTACTAAACAAAAACCGAGAAGAAGCCTCAAGCTTCCGCTCGGCCTTTGTCAAAAAAATTACTCAATCCCAAAATTACATTTTAACTTCAATATCCACGCCCGCCGGCAGATTTAACCCCATCAGCGCGTCAATCACTTTGGCCCCCGGATTTAAAATATCCATTAGCCGCTTGTGAATGCGCATCTCAAATTGCTCGCGGGCATCTTTGTGCACAAAAGTAGAGCGGTTGACCGTATATTTTTTCTTTTCGGTCGGTAAGGGTACCGGCCCAATTACCTCGCTGCCGTAACGTTGGGCGGTTTCCACGATTTGTTTAACCGACTGGTCAATTAGCTTGCTGTCGTAGGCCTTAACCTTAATGCGAATTTTGCTTTTTGGCTCCTGGCTCTCTTTTACTGCGGACATAGGTTTATTTAATAATTTTGGTAACCGCGCCCGCGCCGACGGTTTTGCCGCCTTCGCGGATAGCGAATCGCTGCTTTTCCTCTAGCGCTACCGGCACCATTAATTTAATTTTTAAATTAACGGTATCACCGGGCATAACCATCTCGGTGCCTTCGGGCAATTCAACGTCTCCGGTAATATCGGTGGTTTTGACATAAAACTGCGGTTTATAGCCCTTGAAAAACGGCGTGTGCCGCCCGCCCTCTTCTTTGGTTAAAATATAAACCTGGGCTTCAAATTCGGTGTGCGGCGTAACCGAACCTGGCTTGGCCAGCACTTGGCCTCTTTCCACGTCTTCTTTTTTCAACCCGCGCAGCAAAACGCCGGCATTATCGCCCGCCCGGCCTTCGTCCAGCTGTTTATTAAACATCTCAATACCGGTCACCACGGTTTTTTGGGTGTCGCGCAAACCAATAATTTCTACTTCTTCGTTAACTTTAACTACGCCTCGTTCAATTCGACCAGTCACCACCGTACCACGGCCCTCAATGGAGAAGATGTCTTCAATCGGCATCAAAAACGGCTTGTCGGTTTCCCGCTGCGGCTCCGGAATAGCTTCGTCCAAAGCGTTAAGCAATTCCAAAACCGATTTAACCGCTTCGTCATCTTTAGAGCTGGCTTCCAGCGCTTTTAGGGCCGACCCGCGGATAATTTTGGCGTTATCGCCATCAAATTCATACTTATTTAACAATTCGCGCACTTCCTGCTCGACCAAATCAATTAGTTCCGGATCGTCCACCTGGTCTGTTTTGTTAATAAACACCACGATTTGTGGCACACCAACTTGCTTGGCCAGCAAAATGTGTTCTCTGGTCTGCGGCATTGGCCCGTCGGTAGCGGCCACCACTAAAATTGCGCCGTCCATTTGGGCCGCCCCCGTAATCATATTTTTTATGTAGTCGGCGTGCCCCGGACAATCAACGTGGGCGTAGTGCCGTTTTTCGGTTTCGTATTCCACGTGACAGGTGGCGATAGTGATGCCGCGCTGTTTTTCTTCGGGAGCCGAATCAATTTGGTCGACGCCTTTTTGGGAGGCCGACCAACCAGCCAAAGCAGCCGTTTTCAAAATAGCCGCTGTCAGGGTGGTTTTACCATGGTCAACGTGGCCAATGGTGCCAACGTTGACGTGCGGTTTTGTACGGTTAAATTTTTCTGCCATATTATTTTGGTTTTTACAAGTTGGTCCAACCAATACTAATAAAAAGCAAGGGGCTTTTTATTAGGATTGGTTATGGTCTTGTAAAATTTTTGAATTTAACGTTTTTTATTTTAATGCTAATTTTTTAAATTGTCAATCCCGTCAAATGCTTTTTTTAAAAAATCAAAGCGGCACTTTATTTGACAAGGTCCGCCGCCCCCGAATCAAGACCGGGTCCGTTGGCTTAGTTGACTGTTGTTTTAGTAGGGAATTTTTTCAATCGTAATCTCGTTAGGATCGGTTGGCTGTTCATCGACCAGGGTCTCCTTATCTTTCTGGGCCGCTTTCCAAATTTCAATGTCTTTGTTGATTTTTTCCAGCAAACTAACTTCGGTTAAATCGCCCTGGTCTTTGTTTTTATCCGGTAGCGGCTGATTGACCGCCACTCCCGTTTGCTCAGAAACCATTTGTTGGTATTGCGCAAACGGTAAGACGACATAAGCGGGGCGACCGTCCTCGACTAAAATAACCGTGTTGTTGTTTTTTTTAATAATTTGGGCCAGCCAGGTAAACATTTTATTTCCCCCCACTGGTTAATTTTTCAGTTAGGTTAGGCGGAACTTCTTCGTACTTCTCAAATTCCATGGTAAAAATCGCCCGACCTTGGGTCATAGAACGCAGTGAGGTAGCATAGCCAAACATTTCGGACAATGGCACCAGGGCGTCCACCACCTTCATTTTGGCCGTTCCTTCGCCCCGATCTTCCATGCTTAAAATTTGTCCTCTTTTAGAATTAATATCGCCAATAACATCGCCCATAAATTCTTCCTGGGTAATAACTTGCAGTTGCATAATTGGCTCCAGCAATACTAATTTAGCCCGCCGCGCCGCCTCTTGGGTCGCCATCGAACCAGCAATTTTGAAAGCGATTTCCGAAGAGTCCACTTCATGGTACGAGCCGTCAAAAAGGGCCACGCCCACGTCCACTACCGGATAGCCGGCTAAAATTCCCTTGTCTAAAGCTTCGCGCACGCCTTTTTCCACCGCCGGAATGTATTCTTGTGGAATAAGTCCGCCCTTAATTTCATTATTAAATTCAAAGCCCGTGCCAGCTTGTAGCGGTTCCAGCCGCAACTTAACGTGGCCGTATTGTCCGCGACCGCCCGTCTGACGCACATATTTACCCTCAGCTTCGGCTGGTCCCTTAATTGTTTCGCGATAGGCGACCCGCGGCCGACCGATATTGGCTTCCACCTTGAACTCGCGCAGCATGCGGTCAACAATAATCTCTAAATGCAGCTCGCCCATACCTTCAATAATGGTCTGGCCGGTTTCTTCATCGGTCCGCACCCGAAAAGTTGGGTCTTCTTCGGCCAAACGCTTGAGCGCCAGTCCCATTTTTTCCTGGTCGGCCTTAGTTTTGGGTTCAATGGCGATACCGATAACCGGTTCGGGAAATTCAATTTTTTCCAAAATAATCGGCTGGTCCGGAGCGCACAAAGTATCACCAGTGGTTGTTTTTTTCAAACCAACCGTGGCGGCAATTTCACCCGCAAACATTTCTTTGACTTCCTCGCGGTGGTTAGAATGCATCCGCAAGATCCGGCCGATTCTTTCTTTCTCGCCCGTGCTGGCATTCAGCACATAAGACCCCGCCTGCAGAATGCCCGCGTAAATGCGAAAAAAAGTTAGCTGGCCAACAAACGGGTCGCTGGCCACTTTAAAAGCCAAAGCGCAAAACGGCTCGCTGTCTTTTGCTTG
>Ga0210057_1004821_pt1 | contig 17667 bp, 17 predicted proteins | sample CryGeyCG2114_010_2_FD_183968 | JGI IMG/M metagenome (GOLD analysis project Ga0210057, IMG submission 183968) | Groundwater microbial communities from aquifer - Crystal Geyser CG10_big_fil_rev_8/21/14_0.10 (SPAdes) (version 2) | ecosystem: Environmental > Aquatic > Deep subsurface > Groundwater ...
GACTTGCCACTGATAGGTCTGTTGGTCCTGAATCAATTGGGCTTCTTTGAGATAGCGGCCGGTCAACTGGGTTGGTTTAAAATAGGGGTCTTCGAATAGGCGGATTTGTTCTTCGGCGGTTATTTCCATCCCTTGGTTTATTTTTTCCTGAATTTCTTTCTGGTCGGCTAAAATGCTTTCCATCTCCGCTTCGTCTTTTTTCTCTCGAAAATCCAAAGCAGGCGTTTGGCCAATCATCTTAATCGCTTCTTGAACATCTTTAATGCCGGCCAGTTCAACGATTAAACGGTAATCTGAACCGGCCTTATTAATCTGGACAACCGGCTCGGCTACGCCAAAGAGGTTTACTCTTCGCTCAATAACGTCGCGGACTCCCTGCATTGAATCCAGAGCATTGTCCTGCTCAATATTGGCCAGGTCGGCTTGATAAACCAAGTGAGTCCCGCCCTGCAAATCAAGGCCTAATTTAAACGGCCGTTGATAAAAATGGGGTAAGAAATCAAAACCGGCTCGTTGATTAAGCCAATCAACTCCTTTATCCCAAAAAAACGGAGCATCTAAGAAAGCGGCCAAGAAGCTGATTAGGAAAATAAAAAAAACAGTCCAGCGAATCTTGCTGTTCTTTCTTCTTTGCGGAGCTTCGCTCGCTTTTTTGGTAAAAATTCCCATTGCTCTTAATTTAATTTAATTTCTCCTTTTTGTCAAAACCCTGATTTTAAATTCTTAATTCCTTTTTCAATTCCTCAAGAATGTCTTCCGGAATAGGAATCGGTTCGCCTTTGGGACTAACCCCCGGATAACGCCAAGCCGAAATCATTCTTTTCTTCCGGCCGATTTGTTGATACATCAACCAGATTTCAGTCGGCTTTTTAGTGCCGGCCGACTGCATCAGAGCAATTGTCTCCGGCGCGATTCCCCTTTCCCGACGTTGAGAGCTTTTCAAAATACGGCGCAACCGTCCCTCGCTTAAAGCATAATAACGCATCTTTTCTTTGACGTGCCGCGTCCAATAAATCTCCTTGGTATTTTTCGGCTCTTTCAAAAACATAAATATCTTGCGACATCGGATGTCACAATCATTTTATTATCGGATGAGTCAAGATTTGAACAATTTTTCTTTTTGGCCGGCCGGTTTTGGTTTGGCCATAAGTGAAATGATGAATTGCCGGAGCGCCTTTTTTATAATCGTTGCTGATTGCTTTCTTCTGGTCCAGATAAAATCCAAGATGCTTATGGATTATCCCACTAGAAAATTTTTTCTCTTGCCAAACTAAAATACTGCCGGGTTTCAGGTTTTTAGTCGGCCGCCAGCCGTTCTTAAGCATATCTCCAAGAGCGCTTCTAACTGTAGCGTGCGGTTGAGAAATCAAATCAAAGATTTTTAAAATTGAAGAGACGTAATAAGCGCAGGAAAGTTCGCCGTTCTTTAAGATATCTCTTTTTTGATTATTTTCTAAAACATAAAGCCGCCGGAACATCGGACTGCCCTGACTATTTTTAATCATTTGTAAATAATTTTGGTAAGTGAGGATTTTGGGTTTTGGATTTGTCATTTTAGTATTGACAAATTCAGAAATAAGCGGTAATCTGTTGATATAGTTCTTACCTTAAAAGGAGGGGAGTCTTATGAAGAAAACTCGGGAACAGAATGAATTAGAGAACCGGGAAAAGGTTCAAATTTTCTTTAGACTAATAGTCAATTCTTGGACAATTAGTCAGTTGAGAAAAGAGGTTGCCCCAAAACTGATAAAAAAGGAATTTATCGCCCATTGTCGAAAGGCCAGGGTGCCTTTCCTCGAAGCAAGGAGGATGTTAGATTATCTTGTGAGTGAAGTACAGAGAATATCAGCCTAGGAAAACTCACAAACGGCCAGAACAAGAATATGAGCCTTCATCAGGGACCATCAGTGGTCCCTTTTTTTATCGACCATATTTGGGATAGCAGCAATTTTTATAGATCCTGGCTAAGAAAACGCAATGGTCTTTAGCCGTTGCGATGAATTAGCCAATGTGATAAAATATAATTGTCTGGTTTTGGAATGCAATCGGACATTAAACAAAAACTCGGTGAGGCGTTGACATTAGTCAAGTCTATGAAACGAGAAGCCACTTGGTCTTTAGCCAAGAGGTAGTTCACATTTCCTAGCGAGGCCACGCGAAAACTTGTTTTCGTGATGGCCGAGCGACAGAAATTCAAGAAATGCCGTGGCATTTCTTATATTTCATCGGCTTGCCTGTTTTAGGATTAATTTTCCCGCAAGGACAGGGGTCATTGCGGCCGATTTTTTTGCCCGTTGGCAGTTTTTCAACAACAGCCGGTCTGGCCGGTCGGGCAGCAATACTCCCAGCCGGGGCTAAAGCGACTTTGTAAATTGTATTAACCATTGTTGATTGGATAGCCGCTAATAACCTTTGGAATAATTTTATCCCCTCGTTTGGCAAATTGTATAGATATACTATGCCTCATACTCATCCTGCGCCACCTTCTTATGGTGGTTTTTTTATCTACCACAGCATTTCTTGAACTTCAACGGCTAACCGCGGGGATTCTATATTTTATCGCTTTATGTTATTCTGAATTTGCGGTGGGGGTGGCGTAGTGCGAGTTCAGGATTATCACCCATGATCTCCGGGGTGCGATTCCCCGCACCTCCACCGCCTAAAGATATTCACACCCAAAACTATTGACAGGATATACTGGTTTGCTATAATACAATCAGGTGATAATCCTGATTCTCGTATTACGTTGAGATCAGGCAGAAGTCTCGCTTTTGCGGGGCTTTTGTTTTTAGTCATTTCTCTGAAACTATGCTTAAAACTTCCTTTCGTTCTCTTCCTCTTAAATCTCGGATTGCGTACAAAATAATTATAGAATTCACTCTTTTTCTGTGTAAACCTTTTACATAATTTAATACTCTCGATTTATTTCCACGCATGTTATCTTTTAATGCCCAACCAGCTCCTTTCTGAACTAAATCTTCCTTGTCCCGAACTAAATTATTGCATAACCTTAAAACAATATCAGTAAATTTTCCGCTCTCACCAATCTTTCGAACAAATGCTACTACGCCAGCACGACGCTTCCATATACTTTTTGATTTATTCCATTTCTTCAGTAGACCTATTATCTCTTTTGGATATTCCAGAAGTACAGGTTATAATACATTAATACAGAAATCATCAACTATTGACCAGCTATTAAAATAATCGGCTACTCTGTCTAGAAAGTTAAGTTTTTGCGGCGTGATTAACTTTATATGCAGTCTGATAAGATAATTTCCAGCATGCATCTGCTCTGCAATATGAGAAGAATATAGAGGTGTTGCTAATTCAAATACTTCTCTCGCCTCTAATTCTCTAAAGCTTTTTCTGTATTTCTTTAGAATCGCATTAAATTTAGGATTTCGTATGCCGTATGATTTATAACCCTCATATTTATGGTAATACTTTTCTTCCGCGTCATGCTTGCGGTTCTGATTTTGTTCCAGCTCATTTACGAACTGAAGGTATGATAATTTGGCTTTATTTCTCATGGTTTTATTCTCTCATTGCCCATGGCACTTCTTGAATTTCAAGCCTGACCCGCAAGGACAGGGGTCATTGCGGCCGATTTTGCGTTTTCCCCCATCAGGCCTTTTGTTTTGCCCTAAAGGACTTTGTCTGGAATAATTCTGACCAGCCGGGGCTAAAGCGACTTTGTAAATTGTATTAACCATTGTTGATTGGATAGCCGCTAATAACCTTTGGAATAATTTTATCCCCTCGTTCTTATACTCAACCAAAGGATCTTTCTGGCCATAGGCGCGCAAGCGGACGCTGTCGCGCAGATAATCCATATTTTCCAAGTGGTCCATCCAGAGAGCGTCAATGCTTCGCAAAAAAACGAATTTTTCTATCTGGCGCATATTTTTGGCCTCCAATTCTTTTTCTTTTTGTTCGTAGGCGGTTTCGGCTAATTTAATTAAATATTCGGATATTTCTTCCGTGGTTTTAAAATTCCTTAAGGTCGTTTCAATATCGCCGGGTACCGGAAAAATACTTTTGGCTATCTCGGCTATTTCCCGGCAATGCCAGTTATCGGCTGGCCCTTGGGTATGGAATTGAACTATTTTTTTAATCTCCTCGCCGATTGTTTCCAAAATATCCGGTTTAAGATTCTTTTTGCTCAAAACTTCCCATCGTTTTTTATAAATATTCTCCCGTTGTTTGTTCATGACATCGTCGTATTCCAAAACATGTTTTCTAATGTCAAAATTATAACCTTCAATTCTGGCTTGAGCGGATTCAATAGCTTTAGAAATCAATCTGTTCTCAATCGGTTGGTCTTCGGGCACTTTGAGCATTTCCATCATTGACTTAACCCGGTCGCCGCCGAATATCCGCATTAAATCATCTTCCAAAGAAACAAAGAACTGGCTGGAGCCGGGATCGCCTTGCCGGCCGGCCCGACCGCGCAACTGATTATCAATCCGCCGGGCTTCGTGCCGTTCAGTGCCAATGACGTAAAGACCGCCTGATTGGACCGCCTGATTATGCTGTTGCTGCCATCCTGTTTTGAGAGACGCGGAATCGGAAGGTACGCCCTTAGCTTCCGGCATATTCCCGGATTCTTCTTCCATCCTTCCTCCTAAAATAATATCCACTCCTCGACCGGCCATATTGGTCGCTACAGTGACGGCGCCCGGCTGACCGGCCTGGGCAATAATCTGAGCTTCCTGTTCATGATTTTTGGCATTAAGAACTTGATGGACAACGCCTTCTTTTTTAAGCAAGGCAGAAAGCAATTCGTTTTTTTCAATGGAAACAGTGCCGACTAAAACGGGCTGGCCTTGTTGGTGTCTTTTTTTAATTTCCCGGACAATCGCCTGGAATTTGCCGTTTTTAGTCTTATAAATACTATCGGGCAAATCCTTTCGAATCATTGGCTTGTTGGTCGGCGCGACAACTACTTCTAAATTATAGACCTTGTGGAATTCCTCAGCTGAAGTAAGAGCTGTTCCGGTCATCCCGGATAATTTGGGATATTGCCGAAAATAATTTTGAAAAGTGATTGAGGCCAGAGTACGGCTTTCTTGCTGGACTAAGACGCCCTCTTTCGCTTCCAAGGCCTGGTGAAGTCCTTCGGAATAACGGCGACCGGGCATGAGCCGACCGGTAAAATCATCAACAATGATTACCTGACCGTCCCTGACGACATAATCTCTGTCTTTTTTAAATAAAACCTGGGCTCGCAAGGCCTGCTCTAAATGATGAACGTAACGGATGCCGCCTTCTTGATAAATATTATCCAGGCCTAATATTTTTTCCACCTTAGCAATGCCTTCTTCGGTTAAGGTAACCGCCCTCATTTTTTCATCAATATTGTAATCGGCGTTTTCTTTAAGGCGAGGAACAAGCCGGCTGAATTGTTCGTAAAGTTTAGTCGATTCGGCATCGGGCATGGAAATGATTAAAGGTGTTCTCGCTTCGTCAATCAAAATACTGTCAACTTCGTCAATAATGGCAAAATTGGGCTGACGCTGAACCATCATTTCTAAATTCGGCGCCATATTGTCTCTTAAATAATCAAAACCAAATTCATTGTTGGTGCCGTAAGTGATATCAGCTTGATAGGCCTCCCGGCGGGAAACCTCTTTGAGATTTTCCATTTCTACGGTAACCTCGTTTCGGTCCGGCTCAATCTGGGGCTCATAACAATAGGATTTTTCGTGATTAAGACAAGCGCAAGAAAGACCAAGCAAATAGTAAACCGGTCCCATCCAATTAGCGTCGCGGCGAGCCAAGTAGTCATTGACCGTGACAACATGAACGCCTTGTCCGCTAAGAGCGTTTAAGTAAATAGCCAAAGTGGCCGCCAAGGTTTTTCCCTCGCCGGTTTTCATTTCAGCAATCTGGCCTTGATGCAGAATAAAGCCGCCAATCAGCTGAACATCAAAATGGCGCTGGCCTAAAGTCCTTTTGGCCGCCTCCCGGACCAAAGCAAAAGTTTCAACCAACAAATCATCAAGCGTCTCTCCTTTTTTCAGTCGTTCTTTAAATTCTTCTGTCTTTTCTTTTAATTGTTCATTAGAAAAAGACTCGAACTGCGGTTCGAGTTGATTGATTTTTTCAACCAATGGCTGGAGTTTTTTTAACTTCCGCTCATTAGCGTCGCCCAAGAATTTATCCAAAAAGGCCATAAATAAAAAATTATTTTAAGTTTAATTTCCTCGAAAAAGAAAAATAAAATTCTACCTTCCATTTATAATTATACTCTTATTGTCAACATTTGTAATGTGGAAAACTTAATTTGGTGAAAATTTTAAAAAAATCTATTTTCTTTTAATTAGTTTTTTTAATTTAGAACTCCGGAAGCGAGCCAAGGGATTTATTTGCCAAAACTTTTTCCAGGAGCGAGCTCCGCGAAGAGACATAGTCATCCTTTTGTTTTTATCTTTTCTTATTTCTCTGGCTAAATCGTCTTTAACCAAATCAATGGCCGCCATTAAAGATTCGGCTGATTCTTCAACCTGAAGAAGCTGTCCGTTAATAGTTAAATTTACTTCCGCTCTAAAAATATCGCCTTGCCGCTGGCCGCGAGTAATCTTGCCTACTTCTACTTGCGCTTCAACCAATTCTGGATTAGTTTTTTTAAAAAACTTTCTTAAGCCGCCAATTTTTTCTTCAATGTATTGTTTGATGCTCGGCGAAAGCTTAAGATTGGTTCCTTTAATAATTATTTTCATATAAACATTTTAACACATAAGGGCGTCCCTTAAAAGGACACCCTTTTTATTTTTTCTTAAATTAAGGGCGTGCATCGAGATTCCACGCCCTCGCCTTTGGCGAGGACGTGGTCGAGAGGCATGCCCTTTGGCAAACGCCCTTTGGCAAATTAAAAACCGAGATATTGAATCTCCTCCTCTAATTCTATTTTAAACTTTTCCCTGATTGTCTTTTTGATTAATTCAATTAACCGAAGAACATCTTTCGCTCGAGCGCCGCCCAGGTTAATAATAAAGTTGGCCTGCTTTTCAGAAATTCTTGCCTGACCAATTCGCTTTTCTTTCAAACCGGCCTGCTCAATCAGCTGGCGAGCCGATTGGTTAGGCGGATTCTTGAAAATACAACCGGCCGAGGGTTCCTCAGGAATATGTTTTTTCCGAATAACTAAACGTTCTTTAATTGTTCTTCTTATTTCTTGAGCGTTCCCTTTTCTTAATCTCAAAACAGCCGATAAAATAACCGGCCTTTCTCCTTCGGGAATATTTTTCAAACGGCTCTGCCGGTAATCAAATTTGAACCATTTTTTATCAACCGTCATCAATTGACCGTCGGGATTTAACAGAATTACTTCTTCAACAATATCGCTGATGCTGGGGCCGCCCCTTTGGCTGCCGGCATTGCCGTAAATGGCTCCGCCGATTGTCCCGGGAATGCCCGCGGCCCATTCTAAACCGGTCAAGCTTTTTTCCAACGAAAGTTTGATTAAGTCGCTTAACGAGACACCGGCTTGGGCAAAAATATTATTGCCGTCTGCCTTTATTTGTTTATTATTTATTTTAATAACCAAGCCTTTGAACCCTTTATCGCTAACCAAAAGATTGCTCCCGCCGCCTAAAATAAAATAAGGCAGTTTTTTGCTTTGGGCAAAACCAACTGCCTTAATGATATCTTCTTTAGTTTTGGCGGCAAAAAAATATCTGGCCGGCCCGCCAATCTTAAAAGTGGTGTATTGAGCTAAAGAAATATCTCTTTGGGCCTGAATCATTTTTCACTCTCTATTATTAAGATCGTTTAGAGCAATTTGGACGACTTCATCAGAAACACCAAAAGTTTTTGAAACCGGTATAGCCATGTAAGAGTTTAATGTCTGCTTATCCAGTTCTTCTATTTGAACAGATTGGCGCTTCATCATTTCTAATACTTTTTCCCTTTCAATAACTAATCTATCTCTTGGCACTAATAGATAATTAGCGAATTTATTAGCTTGAGTTTCAAGATAACCATATTGTTCTTGAGGAATATCTTTAAATAATTTATAAAAATCCTCTACTTTTTTAATATTAAAACCACTATAAATATTTTTATGTAAAACAAAATGCCCAATTTCGTGGGCTAAAGAAAATCTTAAACGATTCTGAAACCGCTCATCTAAATAACTAACTCTATCAACATAAATTAACTGCCAATTTGATGTGATAAACGCATCTACCCCAAAAGAATTCTGTAAATTTGGTATAGGGGCAAGACTAATTTTTAATTTTATCTCTATAATTTCTTCCATATCAACCGGAACCAATTTGTTCCAGTGTTTCTTTCTAAATAAATCTGCGTTTTTGTTTATTTCTTTATTATCTAAAAAGGAAACCCTAATCTTTCTATAATCCATTTTAAGAACCCCTAATTAATTCTATTAATTTATCTATCTCTTCTCTGGTAGGTTTTTTATTTCGGGCAGTCCTGAAAAAAGCAGGTAAGTATTTAACTGCGTTTTTTTGAGACAAAATATCTTGAGGAATTATACCCCGGGCTATTTTTGCCTTATCAATAAACTCTTGGTTTTTTTTAACATCTCTAGAAATTCCTAAAACATTTGTCCATTTTCGCAAAATTTTTTCATCAGCAGGCGGTGAAATCTCCCCTCTTTCTATTTTACTCCAATTGCTTGGGTCATAATCAGCCAAACGAGAGGCCTTTCTTAAGGTCAAACCTTTTTGGATACGCAACTCTTTTAAGATTCTGCCAAATTTTTTTAGATTTTTAGACATATGTTTTTTAAATTTAATATCAACAATTGTGGTATTATCTTACCACACCATCAATAACGCTGTCAACTAATTCATTGTGGATATCTCTAATTTTTATTGAAACAAAACATCGAAGCCGGTCCGGTAAAAATCTCTTTCAAAAGAATTAACAATATAAACCATTTCCCAGAAATGACCGCTGATGACAAATTCTTCGGCGGTCATATTCAGCCAGTGCTTCGTCCCATCGGCGTTAACCTCGTAAACCCGAGAATCGTTGTCAGCCCGAATCAGCCAGGCCTCCTGATAATTGTTCAATTCTTCCAAGCTTATTTCAATAACATTTTCCCAGCGCAAATGGCCGTAGGCGTTAAAAATTTCCGCGCTCTGGATCCAACGTCGATAACCATCCTTGACAATATAAACCCGGTAGTCGCCGCGGGCCCGAACCAAACTGCCTTCCGGATAAACATTTAGATAGGTAAAAGCGCTAGCCAAGCTGTTTTGTTCGCCATCGCTATTGAACAAAGTAATATCAACCGGCCCGGCCGAATGAGCCGGCGCGATAAAAGTAATTGTCTGGTCATCAATTATGTCAAAATCGGTAATTTCTGCCTGGCCGAAAATAATCCGACTAACCGAAGATAAATTTTCTCCTTGAACGGTTATTGCCAAGCCGCCGTTAACCGGACCGCTGTTTGGCGAAAGGCCGTTGACGATCGGCGGCGTTGCCGCCACGCTTGAAGCGGTAAAGGAGAATAAGCTGGTCGGTTCGTTGCCGCCAAAGCCGCTTTTTTTATACTGATTAATGGGGATAAGGACGACCGATTTATTCTGGCTGGTAAAATTAGGAATGTAGATCGTGCCCTGCTGTTGATTATCCAAAGAAATAAACTGGACCGCTGGCTGATAATCCTGGTCAAAAACAATATAGGGCACCTGAAAATCGCCTTGGCTGGTTGAACCATTAAACTCCAATTTCAGAGTATCTCGGTCGGTCGCTTGAGGAGTCCCCTGTCTGAATTGATACCAATAAGGCGCCCAATCCTTGACGGAACTGCTCCGCGAAACAATTAGATTTGGAAAACCGCTGTAACTGGCCGAATAATCGACATGGAGGCGCTGATAGGTCAAATGAGCATTGAGATAGCAATATTTGTTTCCCGGAGAAATCTGGCAATCATTTAAATAATTAGCTATTGCCCAATTGGCAAAAACATCGGAAAAAGTTTCCGGATGCTCCAAATCAGCCAAGGCCTGCTCAATGCTGGCCAGTCCGACTTGATTATTCAAAATCATCCGGGTTAAAATCTCTTGGCCGTAATGGTCGGCTAAATAATGCAGAAATAAACTGGCCGCTCCGTAATCGCTTGATTTATTTTTCCATTCAGTCAAAGAATCGGATGGTTCGTCCAAAAAAGTATCTACCCGGCTGGCCAAATAACTGCCCGAGTAAACATCGTTATAGCCGCAGACGGTCGGCGCGTACTCGGAACGCGCTTCATTTAACCAAACTTCTTCTTCCAGGCCGTAGAGAACGGTCTTTTGATAAAAAGTAATCAAATGCTGGAATTCGTGAGCCAGATAGGCCTTATTATTGGCATCAGCGATACTTAGCGTATTCAGATAAATCATTTCTCTTTGATTGGAATTAGGAATTTGCGATTGCGGATATTCATCGTAAGTATTGATATAACCGCCGGCATTCTTAACCAGTTGAGTAACCAAAACGGTAATCCTTTTATCGTTGTCAATGCCCGGATTCCATTCCGAACCAAAAACGGCTCTTTCTTTAGGATAAATCACTTGGTCAAACTCATCGGCCAAATTTTCTAAGATACCCTTTAATTTATTTTGGTTGGCTTTATTTAATAACTGCCAATAATCATCTTCCACGTAAAAATAAATATTCTGGCCAATTGTTTGTAAAGTCGCCGACAATTGACTGCGGCCAGTCGCGTCATAGTCAGAATCAACATAAAAATTAACCTGTTCGCCTAAAGAAGCCGCCTGAACGCCGCCGGCTAAAATAAAAAAACCTCCGAGAATTAATAAGATGGAAATTTTTTTCATCTATCTCCCTCTCTTCTTAAAGATTGATTAATTCTTTCAGCGGTTTTAAGCAATTCCAAATCAACTCCTAATTTATCGCCGAATTGAATTAAGGCCTGAGTATCTTTGGGCAGACAAGCTCCGCCGTAACCCCGGTAACCTTTATGGAAAATTTCTAAATGACTTGGACCGATTCTTTTGTCAGCCGAGGCGCATTCTTTAACTTGTTCATAATCAATACCTAGCTTTTGGCAAAGGTCGTAGATTTGATTAGCATAAATCACTTTGGCAGAAAACCAACAATTGCCAAAATATTTAACCATTTCCGCTTCAGCCGCCGGAATAATTCTTTCAAAAGGAGCTAATGGTAAAATCTGCATAATATCTTTGGACAGATGATAGCTTTTTTTAGTGTAGCCAATAATCTGTCTATCGGGATATTTCATATCCTGGTCAGCTGATTCTTGGGTCAGAAACTCTGGATTGAATAAAATTTTATGTCGGGGATATTTTTTCTGGAACATTTCTGTGGTCCCCGGTAAAACAGTCGATTTAATGACAATAACTTTATTGCCTTTGATTAATTTAAAAGCATCTTGGACAAAAGATAAATCAAATCCATTTTTTCCGGCATAAGGCGTTGGAACACAAATAAAAATGATTTCTGCTTGATTAATTTCTTTCGGCGAGCCGATTTTTTTATACTTATCATAGAGCAACGGCCGCGAGAAAGTTTTCGCTAAAGCCCCTCCGACCATGCCGACGCCCATAACGCCAATCTTTTTATTTTTTGTTGAATGATTCATTGAAAGTTATTATAAATTATTCAGCTTGATTTATCAAGTCAGAATGATAAAATTAAATTGATGCCCAATTTCAAAAAAACCATTCTGCTTTTAGGAGACATCGTTATTCTTTATCTGTCCCTCTGGCTGACCCTGCTAATTCGCTACGGGACAAATTTTGATTTCCAACGCTGGCAGCAGCATTTTTGGCCTTTGACGATTATTTATCTCCTTTGGCTGATTGTTTTTTATATCGCCGGCCTTTACGAATTAACTTTGGCCAGAAACAATATCAGTTTTTATTCCACTCTTTCCCGCGGCCTGGCGATTAACGCCGGCCTGGCCATCGCTTTCTTTTATTTTATTCCCTATTTCGGTATTACTCCGAAAACAAATTTATTCCTGAATTTAGTCATTCTGACTTTACTATTCTCCGGCTGGCGGCAAATCTATAACTATTTGCTCAAAAGTTCCGCTCTGCTGAACAATGTTTTAATTATCGGAAAAGATGACAAGAATAAAGAAATCAGGCAGATAAGCCAAATTATTAGAAATAACCCTCAATTGGGTTATCGGATAATCAAGAAAATCAAAACCAAAGAAATCCAAACTCCCTTTGACTTGCTGGAAATGGCCAGTCAAAAGAATATTAAAACAATTATCACGGCCATTGACCCTCATCAGGATTCAAAATTGGTCCAAAGCTTATACCAATGCCTTCCTCTGAAAATCAGTTTCAGCGACCTGCCTTCTTTTTATGAAAAAATATTGGGCAAAGTGCCTATTTCCAGCATCGGCCAGGTCTGGTTTCTGGAAAACCTGACCGAGAGCCAAAAGAATTTTTACGAGGCGACTAAAAGAATTTTTGATATGCTCGGTTCATTTGTTTTTGGTTCGGTTGGCTTGATTTTTTATCCTCTGATTGCCTTGGTTATAAAACTGGACAGCCGAGGGCCTGTTTTTTTCACCCAGCGAAGAATTAGCCAAGACGGCCAGATTTTTAAAGTCCTAAAATTCCGTTCAATGATTGAAGAAGCCGAAAAAAATGGCGCCCAATGGGCCGACCAGCAAGACCATCGTATCACCCGGGTGGGCAATTTTCTGCGGAAAACCCGTTTGGACGAGCTGCCCCAGCTTTGGAATATCTTTATCGGCCAGATGAGCTTTATCGGTCCAAGGCCGGAAAGAATTGAATTTGTCCAGCGACTGGAAAAAGAAATTCCCTATTACCAAATCCGTCATATCGTCAAACCGGGCCTGACCGGCTGGGCTCAAGTTAATTTCCATTACGGCGCTTCGGTCCAAGACAGCATTGAAAAGCTCCAATACGAGCTCTATTATATCAAGCACCGTTCTCTGGTTCTGGACTTAAGCATCATTTTAAGAACAATCAAGATTGTTTTAAAAGGAGGCGGGCGGTAAAATTGAGCTAATGTATAAAGGGTTGCCATTGAGGATTACGCCCTTTGCGAAACAAAAGGGCGTATCCGAAAGGACAACCCTTTGACCGTTTAATGGGTATATAACCGTCCGAAAGAATAAACTCTGAACTCTATGCTAAAAAATATTAAACAAAAAACGTATTCTCTTCTTCGCCGGTCCGAAAAATACACCAAAACTGATATGGTTTATCTAACTAAAGGCGGTTCTTGGCTGACTGCCGGAAATATGGTTACAGCCATCTGTTCTTTTCTAATAGCTTTGGTTTTTGCTAACTTATTGCCTAAAGAAACCTACGGTATTTACAGATATATTCTTTCCATAGCCAGTTTATTAGCCATTCCGACTTTAGCCGGTATTGACACGGCCATTGTCCAAGCGGTCAGCCGAGGTTATGAAGGATCTTTGGTTAGAGGATTGAAAACAAAAATCCGCTGGGGAATTCTGGCTGGTTTAGCTTCGATAGGTTTGGCTGGTTATTATTATCTTAACGACAATATCGCCTTAACCATTTCCTTTTTGATTATCGCCGGATTCCTCCCTCTGATGGATTCTTTTGAAATATATAATTCTTTTCTGGTCGGTCGGAAATTATTTAATACCAAGGCAAAATATTCTTCTTTGGTTCATATTTTTTCAGCCGCCGCCTTGATGGCTACTCTTTTTCTGACTAAAAATTTGTTCTTAATTCTTTTAGTTTATTTTATTTCTTATACCCTATTTCGTTCTCTGTTTTTAACACTGACTTTCAAGAAATTTTCCCCCAATAAAAAAGAAGATAGTCAAACTATCTCTTATGGAAAGCATTTAACCCTGATGAATACGGTTAATGTCTTGGCTAGTTACTTAGACAGAGTTCTTGTTTTCCATTATTTGGGAGCAATTGAATTAGCCATTTACTCGTTTGCCATCACTCCGCCGGAACAGTTAAAAAGCTTCCTTAAAAATCTTAGGTTTTTAACTCTGCCTAAGTTTTCAACCCGCACCAAAGAGGAAATAAAAAAGGCAATTTTCCAAAAGATGTTAAAATTTGCTTTATTTATCGGTATGGGTATCGCCATCTATATTTTCTTGGCTCCTTATTTTTACAAGATATTTTTTCCTCAATATATTGATTCTGTTTTTTATTCTCAAATATTCGCTATCTCATTAATAACGGCTATCAGTATTCTGCCAACAACCGCTCTTCAGTCGCAGATGGCTAAAAAACAATTGTATCAGCTGAATATCTACAGTTCCCTTCTCCAAATTATTTTACTATTTTTATTTATCTATTTCTATGGCCTGTTAGGTATAATTTTGGCCCGACTCATCTGGCGCTTTACTAATTTAGCCATCGCTTGCTGGCTGGTTAAAAAAATATAAAGTTGGACAGACTCTTTAAACTTTGCCCTCAGAACGGCTATTTGACTAATCGGATAAAAATTTTAGTTCTTAGATGTCCTTCAATTAAATATATTTTTCTAACTACTTTGCTCTTGCTAAAATTAAACTGCCGGAGCATTTTTTTTATCTCTCTAACCGAATAACGATGTTTATGCGTTTTTTCTTTTTGCAATAATCTCCTTTTGGTCCAATCAACATCAACTTTCAGAAAAGCCTGGGCATTTTTCTTAAGCACCCGATAAATTTCAGCAAAAAAATTTTGCGCATCTTCCAGACAAAAATGTTCCATTAAATTAGAAGAATGAATTTGATCAATACTATTGCCCTTAAAAGGTAAATCTAAAGCAGAAGCGATGATATCTGCTTGACTATTCTTGTCAATATCAATGCCAATAAATCCTTTCCTTTTATTTTGGCCGCAACCGATATCAATCTTAACTAAATTTTTATCCCTTTTGTCCATTTGTTTATTTTATTATAAATACGAATATTTCTTTGAAAACGATTACAAGTCTGACAGACTGAAAAATAGGTATTGCCTTTAATAAATTCTTTTCTAATCTGTTGCATTTTTGGCCCATTCCAAATTTCCTTAAAATTATCTTTCAAAATATTGTCTATATCATACTTCTGACTAAAAAATTCACAGCAAAGCCTGACTCCGCCATAGTATTGAATATATAATTCTGTCCAGGGAGAATAGCAGGGAATTTTTTCTTTGGGACGATAATAAATATCAAAATCTCTCAAAAGTTTCTTTAAATTATGATTAACGTTTATATTTTTGGCTGATTCCAAAGTTTTCTCAATGATTTTCTTAAGTTCATTTTTTTTAACAATCATTTCTTTATTGTGTTCCATTCCCCAAATATCAAGCGGCTTGAAGCGAACCGAATCAATCCTTAATTCTTCGGCTAAACGCAAAATATCAATTAATTCCTTAGCGTTATTGCGCATAATAATAGAATTAAACCAAAGTCGAGGATATTGAGTTTTCATTTCTTCCCTTGCTTCAACTAGATTTTTAATGCCTCTAATAACCGGCTCCATAGGAGCCCTTCTAATAGATTGATAGACTTGAGAGTCTGATGAATCCATAGAAATTTTGATTAAAACCAGACCACTTTTAATTAATTCTTTAGCTAAAGACTTATTAATTAAAGCACAATTTGAATTAATTGAAACATTAATCCCCCGGGAACTAGCATAGTTTATCATCCTAGGTAAATCTTTATTAAGCAATGGCTCGCCTAATCCATTCAGAAGCAGGTTTCTGACAGTCGGTAATTTATTAATGATTTTCTTAAAATCCTCTAAGTTCATATCGCCAATAGGCACATCGAGCTTGTCATTGCGAGGACACATGACACAACGCTGATTACAACGATTAGTCGGTTCAATCTGAATATAGCTGGGATAAGAAAATAGCTTTTGGCGTTTTAAAATAATCTCTATTTTATTAATTAAAGTATTAAATTTCTTTACTGTTTGATTCATAAATTATTTCTCTGAATTTCTTTTCGTATTTTTTGGCATTATTAAAAATATTATGGTTTTCTAAAGCATATTCTCTTGCTTTTTCGCCCATAGTTATTCTTAAATCATCGTTATCTATTAATCTCTGCAAATCTATTCTCATTTGTTCTCTTGTCCTTGAATGAAAACCGATTTTATTAATTTCAATTATATCATCAGGGTCAAAACTTAAAGTAATAGTTGGACATTGATTAAACCAAGCCTGAATGAAATTATTGCCGAAGCCTTCTGGCCGACAAGTATTAACAAAAATTTCCGAAGCAGCCAAAATCTTATCCACTTCCTCTGGAGATTTGACGCCCAGATATTTAAAATTATCATTCTCTTTTTCGCATTTTTCAATCATTTCTTGATAACCCTTACTCTGTAAATCGCCAACCATTAAAAATTTATAACGGCTATTCTTAAATTGACCAACTAATTCAATAAACATTTCTGGTCTTTTGCGGGCTTTTATATTATTAACCCAAACTATTTGTTTTTGTTTGTTTGTCCGATTTTTATCATAATTATCTTCCATGCTGTTATAAATCGAACTAGCTTTAATATTGTATTTACCCTCTAACAATTTTGCCTGATATTTATTGATGGTAATCAAATTAATTTTTTTAAAAGTTGAAAAATTAAGATGTCTTTGGAAAACAATCCTAACTGATTTTAAAAACTTTAGCGGATTAAAAGAAAATTTAATTTTTTCCAAATCCGGCTGACAGTCATTAATATGGGATGTGTTAAAAACTACAGGAATTTTTAAAAATTTAGAAATTTTATTCAGCAGAAAAAGGTGCTTGAAAATCCTGATGTAGCAAAGATCTGGTTTTTCTTTCTTTAATAGTTTATAAAAATTTACAAAAGATTTTAATTTATTATCCCTTTTGTTAGAAAGACAATAAACCCAAACTCCGTTAAGCCATTCCTTTTTTCTATTAAATAATCCTTGTAAAGCAATATATACTGTCTGGTGACCTCTTTTAGCTAAATATTTAGCCAAGAGCCAACACTGAATTTCAGAACCGCCAATTATTTCTTGAGGAAAAAAATTATTAATGAAAAAAATTTTCATTATTTATTATTTTTTAAAAATAAAAAAACATTTAAAGCTAAAGTATTTTTAGTCAATAGATTGACTAATGTAAATTCGTTTTTATAAAAATTAAACAATTCATCTGGTCTAGCATATTCATAAGGATAGCCACCTAACCAATCCCTTAAATCAACCAAATAACTCTCACCTCGTTTACGATAATGATTTCTCAAATATTTAACCGGATTTCTAAAACGCATAAGATTGGGGAGAATGCTATGTCTAAGAATATAAAGCCCTTCATAAAGATATTGTAAAATTCTTGGCAGACGATTGTAAATTTGTTTCTTTCTTCGCCAAGCCTTAGACCCATTGAAAAGGCCATACATTGTATTATAAATAGCAATATACAAATAGCCATTGTCTTTAACCAAGAATTTTATATTTTCCATAGCTTGCCACATATTGCCCGTATGATGCAAAACACCGTGAGAATAAACAACATCAGCTTGCGGTAATTTTGACAAGAATTTCTTATTTAAAATTGATCCCCGATATATTTGCCAAGGGCATTAGTCGTCTGACGAAACAGATTTCATTAAAATCTTAATGATTTTCTGAACCATTTCATCGGTCTCTAAATGCCGATTGTTAAATCTAAATTCAATCTCTTTAACATAGTAAATTAGATTGTCTCTGGATACGCCGTGATGTT
>Ga0210057_1004822_pt1 | contig 17655 bp, 9 predicted proteins | sample CryGeyCG2114_010_2_FD_183968 | JGI IMG/M metagenome (GOLD analysis project Ga0210057, IMG submission 183968) | Groundwater microbial communities from aquifer - Crystal Geyser CG10_big_fil_rev_8/21/14_0.10 (SPAdes) (version 2) | ecosystem: Environmental > Aquatic > Deep subsurface > Groundwater ...
GCATCGGTTTGGATAACTTCGTCTAGTTGCTCGGCTAGGCCGAGGTTGTCGGCGGCAGTGATCGATCGGCGCAAACCGGAGATTACGCCGACGGAAACCGTGTTTTCAAATTCGCCAAGAGCATTACCGATGGCGATGGCCGTCTGGCCGACCTTCAGACTATCGGAGTCACCAAGTGGGAGGAAGGAGAATTTGCTCCCACTCTCCAGTTGGATTATCGCCAGGTCGAGTATGGGGTCGAGTGCCTTAATCGACACCCTGTAACTCTTGCCGTCATTGGTGAGAGCGGTGTAGGTGGCGTCTTTATCGGCTACGACGTGACGATTGGTAATAACCAGACCGTCCGAAGAAACGATGAAGCCCGAGCCACTACCCACCTCGCGTTCTTCGGTATCGCCTTGGAAGGCGGGGTACCATCTATTTACCGGCACCTTCTTTGTAACGGTAATAGAGATCACCGCTGGGTTTGCGTTCTCCACCGCCTTGGTGATGGCTGATTCCGAGGTCTGGAAATCAATTTTTACTGCGGAATTCTTAGCCCGCAGGCTCGCTGAAGGGCCGGAAAGATAACTCGCGGCCAAGGAGCTAAAAATTTCCTCCCGGTTAATGAAGATAAGTCCGGAAACAGCAACAACCACAAGCAAGCCGCCAATAATTCCACTAAGAAGCGATTTAAAATTAATTTTATGCACCGTTTTATGTTAAAATTAGTGATTACTAATAATTACTTTGTGGTATTATACGTATCATTAACGAGAAAAACAAACTCAACAATTTGAAGAAGATATGATTCCCCGAGTCTTGATGTTTGGCTGGGAGTTTCCACCCCACAATAGTGGTGGTTTGGGTACGGCTTGCCAGGGGCTAACCAAGGCAATGGCGGAATTGGGCACTGAACTCATCTTCGTCTTGCCGCGTAAGGCCAAGATGGAGGCACTATGGCAGAAGTTTGTCTTCGCCGATAGTGAGAGGGTTGATTTTCGTTCCATCAAATCGTCCCTTATACCCTACATTACCGCCGAAGGTTACCGCCGCCGCGGCGGGGGCGGAATCTATGGTGACAATTTGATCGAAGAGGTTAGGCGTTACGCCTTATGCGCGGCCGAGCTGGCGCGCTCCGAGAAGTTTGACATAATCCATGCTCACGATTGGCTCTCGTTTCTTGCCGGTCTTGAGGCCAAGCGGATATGTGGAAAGCCGCTCGTGGTGCACGTTCATGCCACAGAGTTTGATCGCACGGGTGGCCAAGGGGTTAATCAAGAAGTTTACGAAATTGAGAAGCAGGGGATGCTCGCCGCCGATCGCGTAGTCACCGTGAGTCAGTGGACCAAAGATATCGTCGTAAGACATTACGGCATCCCTAAAGACAAGGTAACGGTGGTGCACAATGGTATTGAGCTCGAGCACAGGCCACGAGCGGCCGACCGTCTGGCCAAGCTGAAACGCCAGGGGGAGAAATTAGTGCTTTTTGTCGGTCGGGTAACTTTGCAGAAAGGTCCGGACTACTTCTTAAGCACGGCCAAGCGGGTAGTTGAGTTAGAGCCAAAGACGACCTTTGTGATGGTTGGTTCCGGCGATATGGAGGGGCAGGTGCTACGGCAAGCGGCGGCGCTCGGGTTGGGTCGGCACTTCATCTACACCGGTTTTCTTCGCGGAGCGGAGCTTGATGCCGTTTACCAATCAGCGGACCTCTTTGTGATGCCGTCGGTCTCTGAACCTTTTGGCTTAACGCCTCTTGAGGCGATTGCCAACGGTACTCCGGTGATGGTTTCGAAGCAGTCGGGCGTGGCGGAGGTTTTGAGCCACGCCCTTAAAGTTGACTTCTGGGATACCGAAGAAATGGCTAATCAGATTATCGCCGTTCTCCACCACTCGCCACTTGGTCGCACTTTGGCCGCCAATGGCATCGAGAATGTTAAGCACATAACCTGGTCATCAGCCGCGCACAAATTACTCGGGATTTATAAAGACCTACTGCGCACTTCTTAGGGGCATGCTTGACCAGCTATTTGTTTTTGCAATTGTTTTAGTCTCCCTCGTCTTTTTCATTTTAGGACGGCCGAGGTTTGACTTGGTCGGTATCTTCACCTTAATCTCCGTTATCCTCCTCGGGTTAATTCCCGCCCCGCTCGCTCTAGCGAGTTTCGGCCATCCGGCCGTTATCATCGTGGCCTCGATGTTTGTCCTGGGCCAAGTTCTCACCAACGCTGGCTTGGCCGATATTTTCATTCGTAAGTTGGGAATCTTGGGTAATCATCCAATCTTGCAGTTATCTGCTCTGTCCATAGTCGTTGCCTTGCTCTCTGCCTTTGTGAATAATGCCGGAGCGCTAGCCCTTATCTTGCCCGTGGCCATCCACTTCGCCCGAGTCAATCGTCATTCGCCGGCCATCTTTCTCTTGCCGCTTGCCTTCGCCTCGCACTTGGGCGGGTACCTAACCTTAATTGGAACACCGCGTAACTTAATCGTCTCCTCATTTCGTGAAGAATTTTTCGGTACCCCCTTTCGGATGTTTGATTTCTTACCGGTGGGCATTATAGTGGCGCTCATTGGTCTTACCTTCTTGATCTTCCTCGGTTGGCGACTCTTGCCGAAGCGCCGCGGCGAATTATTGCCGGAATTGCCAGCCCATCTTCAGAGCTACGTGGCCGAACTCTTGGTTAATGAAAACTCGCCTTTTGTTGGTCAATACGTTCGAGATCTCTCAAGTATTGCCAAGAGCCAGTTTGAGGTTAATAGTGTGATCCGAGATGGGCGACCGCTACCGGATTTTTCAGAACTCGAATTGATTAAAGAGGAAGACATTATTCTCATCGAGGCGAAGCCGGAGGTGATCACCGCTCTTACCGAGACTCGTAAACTTACCTTGCTGGGTCGTAAGTCGGTGGAAGCGCGAATCGACGAAGCTGATGAAATTGGCACGGTCGAGGCCGTTATTGCTCCGACCTCTTCACTTGTTGGCAATCAGTGGTCACGGATTGATTGGCGCTCGCGCTTCGGGGTGAATCTCTTCGCCATCGCTCGTTCGGAGGAGAAGATCACCGTTCCCTTAGGGAAGGTTGCCCTAAAGTCGGGAGACATCCTTCTTCTCCAAGGCCGGAAAGACAGTATTTTGAAAACTTTAACCCGTTTTAGTTGCTTGTCACTTGTGGATCGAGGGCTCACTGTTGGCCGTCCGCGCCAACTACTGCTTGCTCTAAGCATCTTCACCGTGGCTATTGTGATGGCTTCCTTCGGCTGGGCATCAGTGGCGCCCCTCTTCCTCACGGCGGCCACCCTCTGTGTCTTACTGGGATTGATCTCCGTGCGACAGGCTTACGCGAGTATTGATTGGCCGGTGCTCATTATGATCGCTTCTATGATCGCTTTGGGGGAGGCCTTCTTGGCGAGTGGCTCGGCCGAGACGATCAGCGTTTGGGCAACTCAACTTGGAGAAACGTCTAATCCTGTGGTGGTGCTTGGTGTGGTGCTCGTCGTCTCCATGCTCTTGGCCGACTTTGTGAACACCACGGCTGCAGCCGTGCTTATGTCGCCGGTGGCTATCGTAGTTGCCCAATCTATAGCCGCCTCGCCCGACCCCTTCCTCATTGCCGTAGCCATTGGGGCATCGTCGGCTTATCTCACCCCCGTTAGTCATGAGTCGAACACCATGGTGCTCGTGCCCGGCGGGTATCATTTCACCGATTACTTGCGCTTAGGACTGCCGCTTGAGATTATCATCGCCGCCGTTTCTCTCCCGCTTATCATCCACTTCTGGCCGTTTTGATTAAACCCCAAGTTTATTGAGCTTTTGCTTCTAATTTCCATCCCCCGTTACCCAAGACTCTTTTTATTTTTTCATGCTAAACTACTGCTTATGCCTTCGGTTTGCTTCTATTTCCAAGTTCACCAACCACATCGGGTTAAGAAATACCGAATTTTTGACATCGGTAACGACCCTCATTATTTCAACGATCAATCGGAGAGTAATTTAAACAACGAACGAATCATCAAGAAAGTCGCCGGCAAGTCATACTTGCCGGCTAATAAGCTTCTGCTCGAGCTTCTTGAACGCCACCCGGAGTTCAAGGTCAGCTTCTCCTTCTCTGGTGTGCTCCTCGAGCAGCTATCCGCTTGGTCGCCCGAAACTCTCGACTCTTTCAAGGCTCTCGTCGACACCGGGCGCGTGGCAGTGCTCGGCGAGACCTACCACCACTCACTCGCTTTCTTCTATTCACTTATGGAGTTCGAACGTCAGGTTAAACTCCACGCCCAAGCGGTGAAGAAACATTTCAAAACTAAGCCGAAAGTTTTCCGCAATACCGAACTGGCCTACAACGACGCTCTTGGCCACTGGGCCGATCGCGCCGGTTACGAAGGCGTCTTGGCCGAAGGCTGGGACTCGGTCTTGGGCTGGAAAAGCCCCAACTTCCTCTACTCACCACCCAAGGCCAAACGGATCAAACTCCTCCTCAAGAACTATCGCTTGTCTGATGACGTCGCCTTTCGTTTTTCCGAGCGGTCTTGGTCGGAGTGGCCGCTTAACGTTGGCAAATTTACTCAATGGGTCAACGCCGTTAATGGGAACGGTCAACTGGTGAATCTCTTTATGGATTACGAGACTTTCGGCGAGCACCAATGGGAAGATACCGGCATCTTCAATTTCCTCAATCACCTACCGGCCGAAATTTTAAAACATCCCGACAATGATTTTGTCACCGTCGAAGAAGCAGTTGACCGTTACCCTTCGATGGATAAGCTCTCCGTGCCCCATGTCTTAACTTGGGCCGACACCGAGCGCGATCTCTCGGCCTGGACGGGCAACGAACTCCAGACCTCTGCCCTTGATGCTCTCTATAAGCTCGAAGCCGACGTCTTAAATTCTCAAGACAAGTCCATTATCAATGATTGGCGCCGCTTCCAAACTTCCGATCACTTCTACTACATGTGCACCAAGTGGTTCGCCGATGGTGATGTCCATGCTTACTTCAACCCTCACGCTTCGCCCTACGAGGCCTACATTTCTTTTATGAACGCTCTCAATGATTTACAGGCGCGCCTGGGCGAGGTAAAATAAGGAGAGTAAAATGTCTAGGCAGCTAACTCTAAGTAATGGCCAGCTACTCGTTAATCTCGGTTCGCGCGGTGAAGTCCGCGATTTGTACTTCCCTAATGCTGGATTGGAAAATCATGTGGGTGGTAACTTGTGGCATCGGGTTGGCATATACGTTGATGGTCAGCTCTCCTGGTTTGATGCCGGTGATTGGGAAATTGTGGTTGAGTCTGTGGATAACGCTTTGGCCGGTCATATTAAGGCGCTTAATCGTCGCTTGGCCGTGTCGGTGGTACTCACCGATCTCGTATATAATGAGAAGAATATCTTCCTCCGCAAGGCGGTCGTTAAGAACCTCTCCACCGCCGACGGCCCGCGAGAGTTCAAGGTCTTCTTCTGTCAACAGTTTGAGTTCTACGAGTCCCATACCGCTCACACCGCTTACTACGATCCGATCAGTCGCACCATCATTCACTATCGAAATCAACGAGTCTTCTTGATCAATGGTGAGTTCGAGGGGCGCTTTTTCGACGACTACTCCACCGGAGTCTTCGGTTCAGAAGGTAAAGAGGGAACCCATCGCGACGCCGAAGACGGCGTCTTAGCGAAGAATAATATCGAGCACGGATCAGCCGATTCCGTTATCGGTCTCACGACCTCGCTCGGGCCGCTTGAGGAGAAGATTCTGTACTACTGGTTAGCCGCCGGCCAGTCGATAAGCGAAGCGATTGAGTTAAATAATTATGTGGTGAGAAAGGGGCCGGGGCACCTGGTGGAAAGCACTAGAGACTTCTGGCTCGCTTGGGTGACAAGGCGGCAATTTAGTTTCCACGGTTTGTCGGACGAAGTGATCAGTCTCTTCAATCGATCACTTCTCATTATCCGGGGTCACGTTGGCACAAACGGGGCGATTATTGCTTCGAGTGATTCCGGACCGAGGCAGGGTGGTAAAGACACTTACGCCTATGTCTGGCCGCGAGATGGCGCCATCTCGGCTCTCGCACTGTCTGAAGCCGGTGACGTAAATGTGGCTAGGAATTTCTTCGCCTTTTGTGATCGAATCATTTCTCCACAAGGATACTTTATGCACAAGTATAGTCCCGACGGCTCGCTCGGCAGCTCTTGGCATCCTTGGTTGGTGCATGGCAAGGTCCAGTTGCCAATCCAAGAAGATGGCACGGCCCTCGTGATCCATTCTCTCTGGCGTTACTATAAGATTTCTAAAGATCTGGAATTTATCGAATCAATCTACAACTCACTTATCAAAAAGGCGGCGGACTTCATGGTGCTTTATCGAGATGATATTACCGGCTTACCCAAATCGAGCTATGATCTCTGGGAGGAGAAGTTGGGCATCTCCACCTTCACCTCCGCGAGTGTCTACGGTGCACTCCGGGCCGCCGCCAATTTCGCCCGGCTCTTAGGTAAATTAAAAACGGAAAAATTATATCTAAATGTGGCCCGACAGATGAGAGAGTCGATCATTAAGTACCTTTTCGACCGAGAGCGACAGTACTTCTCCAAGATGATCAGGTTTGACAAGGGCACGGTTATTCGCGACTCCACCATTGATGCTTCGAGCATCTATGGCATTGTGATGTTTGGTGTCTTGTTGCCCGACGACGAACGGGTGCTGAAGACTATCGCCATCACCGAGAAGTCTCTCAAGAACGAAGGGGGGATCGGTGGTTTAGCCCGTTATGCGAGCGATGGCTACCACCGAGTTAGCCCAAGTGGCCCTGGCAACCCGTGGTTTATCTCAACCTTGTGGTCAACGCAATACCATATAGAATCAGCCAGGGATGAGAAGGATATGGATAAGGTTAAAGAGGTCTTCGAGTGGTGTACCAGTCAGGCAACGAAAAGCGGCCTTTTGTCGGAGCAATTACACCCCACGACCGGTGAGCAACTCTCCGTGTCGCCTCTCGTCTGGAGTCATGCCGAGTTTGTTCGGACGGTGATCGCCTACCTTGATAAATTGGAAGCCCTTGGCATCTGCCGCGCCTGTAACCTCCCTTATTAATTCCAACTAAGCAAACTAAAAACACCATTCTAAAATTTTCTATTGAGGAAAAATTGACCGGCTCGCTGGCGCGAGCCGGTCGGGTAGAGACTCCTCATGGGGGTATTCTTACTCCGGCTTTCGTGCCGGTGGCCACGCGCGCGGCGCTCCGCGGCGTAACGGTGGAGATGGCGAGAGAACTCGGCGCCGAGATCTTGATGGCCAACACTTACCATTTGCACTTTACGCCCGGGGAGGAGGTCGTCCGTGAAGGGGGAGGGGTGTCTAAGTTTATGAACTGGAACGGTCCGACGATGACGGATTCCGGCGGGTTTCAGGTCTTCTCCCTCGGAGCGGGATTTGGTCGAGGGGTGGGTAAACTTGGAGGCCTTGCCTCCAAAACCCACTTGGAGGCAAGGCCTCCAAGTGGGTGGAATGGGCAAGTTGGTGTGGGGACGAATGTCAAAATAGATGACGACGGCGTGGACTTTCGCTCGCCAATCGACGGTCGGAAGGAGCGCTTTACCCCCGAACGCTCCATCGATATCCAACACGCGCTCGGAGCAGACATCATTTTCGCCTTTGACGAATGCACCTCTCCGGAGGTGAGTTATGCTTACCAGAAGTTGGCCATGACGAGAACGCACGCCTGGGCGAAGCGGAGCCTTGAAAAACATCAGGAGTTACTAACATCAAGGTCGGACCTTGATGGGGACCAAGGGCCGTCCTTGTTTGGTATTGTACAGGGTGGACGGCACGAAGACCTAAGAAGGGAGAGCGCCGAATATTTAGCCGCTCTACCCTTCGACGGTTTTGGCATCGGCGGCTCGTTTGATAAGGAAGACGTGCGGGCGGTGGTAGCTTTGGTCAATGAAATTTTGCCGGAAGGGAAGCCACGGCATCTCTTGGGTATCGGTGGGGTGGATGATCTCTTTGACGGCGTGGAAAGTGGAGTCGACACCTTTGACTGCGTCTCGCCCACGCGTCTGGCGCGCCATGGCGCGCTTGAGACGGGGAAGGGAAGGGTCAATATCTTGAACTCAAGTTTCCGCTCTGATCAATCTCCCATCGAGGATACTTGTGAGTGCTACACTTGTCGTTACTATTCAAGGAACTACATTGCCCACCTCTTCCGAGCGAAGGAGCTCTTGGGCGTCTCTCTTGCATCGATCCACAATCTCTACTTCTTCGTCAATTTGGTAAAGAGGATGAGGCAAGCAATTCTCAACGATAAACTCCCTGAATTACGTCAGGAGTTTCTAGTAAATTATCAACGATAGATTATAACCGTGAGTATTTTTAAACTAAACAGTAAGTTCACCCCCGCTGGTGACCAGCCGTCGGCGATTAAACAATTAAGCGCCGGACTAAAGAAGGGCCTCCGGCATCAGACCTTGCTTGGTGTAACGGGTTCTGGTAAAACCTTCACCGCCGCCAATGTGATCGCCGCGTACGATAAGCCGACTCTCGTGATCGCTCATAATAAAACTCTCGCCGCTCAACTGGCCCAAGAGTACCAAGATTTCTTCCCGGAGAATGCCGTGCATTACTTCGTGTCTTACTATGACTACTATCAGCCCGAGGCCTACTTGCCGGTTACCGACACTTATATTGAAAAGGAGGCGATGATCAATGAGGAGATCGATCGCTTACGCCATGCCACCACCCAGTCGCTCCTTACCCGTCGCGATGTGATCATCGTGGCCTCGGTGTCTTGCATCTATGGTCTGGGTAATCCATCCGAGTACGAAGCGGAAAATTTGAAATTGAGTTTAGGTGGCAATTTGAGCAGAGAGAACCTGATTAAAAAGTTGGTCACCGTCCATTATGAACGAACCAACGCCGACCTCACGCCGGGGCACTTCCGCGCGCGCGGTAATCTGGTGGAGGTAATGTCGCCAGCCAGGCGTTTGATCATACGAGTTAAGCTTGAAGACGGTCAAATTAAAGAGTTAGCCGAGATTGATCCGGTGAGTCGCGAGATTGTGTCCGAGCCGAAGGCCTCTTTCCTCTTCCCGGCCAAGCACTTTGTCACCAGTTCCGAAGCTCGTAGTCGGGCTATTAAGTCTATACGTGGAGAGCTTAATCAAGAGCTTAGGCGGCTAGAAAAGGAGCATAAACTACTCGAGGCCGAGCGTTTGCGCCGACGCACGTTGAATGATCTGGCTCTAATCCGCGAGGTCGGCTACTGCAATGGGATTGAGAATTATTCGCGGCACCTCTCCGGCCGGTCGGCGGGGGCGCCGCCGGATACTCTGCTTTCCTATTTCAATTTTGGAGGCCTGGCCGCCACTTGGAGGCAAGGCCTCCAAGTGGCGGCCCCAGACTTTCTCACCATTATCGATGAGTCCCACGTGACGGTGCCGCAGATCGCCGGCATGTACGCCGGCGACCAGAGTCGAAAGAAGACACTTGTCGAGTATGGTTTCCGCCTACCTTCCGCGCGCGATAACCGACCGCTTACCTTTGACGAATTTAACGAGCAGGTTGGGCCGATAATCTACACGAGTGCCACGCCGGCCGCTTACGAGCGTGAGGTGAGCGGGCAAGTTGTCGAGCAGATCATCCGACCGACCGGCCTCGTGGACCCCAAGGTGGAAGTTCGTTCGATCTCTGTTAAGGGTAGAAATGGTGGGCAGGTAAAAGATTTTATTAAAGAAGTGAAGCTTGAGGTGAGTAAAAATAATCGAGTCTTAGCCACAACTTTGACTAAAAAGATGGCTGAAGATTTGAGTGAGTTTCTAAAAGAGCAGGGGATTCAAGCCGAGTACCTTCATAGTGAAATTAAGACCATTGATCGAATTAAAATTTTGAGTAACTTTCGCCGTGGTGAATTCGATTGCCTGGTGGGGGTCAACCTGCTCCGAGAGGGACTCGACTTGCCGGAGGTTACCCTGATTGGCATTTTAGACGCCGACAAGGAGGGCTTCTTGCGTTCGACCGTGTCGCTCATCCAGACTATCGGGCGCGCCGCGCGCAACGTGGACGGGAGAGTCATACTCTATGCCGATCAAATTACCGGTTCGATGAAAGAGGCAATAGGAGAAACGGAGCGGCGACGAACGAAGCAATTAGTGTACAACAAGAAGCATGAAATCACCCCGAAGACCATAATTAAGGCCATTACCGATATTAGCCAGAGTATCGAGAGTGAGCGGGAACGAACGCTGGTAGAATTGATCAAACTGGACCAGTCAACCTACAAGGGCAATAAGCGCAAACTCATTCGCGAGAAGGAGAAGCAGATGCGTGACGCGGTAAAAAATCTCGACTTCGAAACCGCGGCACTTATACGAGATGAGTTGAAATTGTTGAATGGATAGTTTGTGGGGTATACTAAGAGCGATGACCAAGAAAGAAATCGCCGACGTTCTCAAACCCTACAACGACGATATTAAGCGTCATATGGGTGCGCTTGAGGAGCATTTTGCCGATGGGGTGAAAGCGATTGGCGAAAAAGTTGATTTCCTGCACGAAAAAATGGACAAACGATTCGGGCAGGCGGATGGCCGATTCGATCGTATTGAAAAACGTCTGGACTCCCATACCGAAATGATTGGCAAGATCATGATCCAGCTAGAAGAGATCAAGGGAGAGTTAAAACAGAAGGTGGATTATCGAGATTTCGCAAAATTAGAAAAGCGGGTGGCGCAACTTGAGGTGGTGGCAGTGCGGTGATAGAATCATGTTATGCAGGTTGAAGCACGCCCCTCTCAAGACATCGTTCTTGTCGGATTCGTCGCAATAAATTTCCTTATCAATTTTTTTCCTAGATCTTCTATCTGAAGTGGTCTATGACCTAGTATCTAGCGGCGATCTGCAAAACCTATTGGTACTTTTTGTCATTCTGTTGCAAATTTATTGGCTAGGTATCAAACGCTCAACATTGATACTTTTTAAACCCAACGCATCCCCACTTAAATCTTAACAGAATTTTTTATGTAGTGATTGATGAAAACTCAGAAAGGTAATTCTCGCTCGGTTCGAATCGAAACTGTAGTAGTGTACAACTGGCAAGTGTCTCATATCGCCATACCGTGTTCGCTAAAAGCTATTCCCTTGCTACGGATGGTGTAGTCGAGTAAAGTAACCTACAATGACCAAGAAAGAAATCGCCGACGTTCTCAAACCCTACAACGACGATATTAAGCGTCATATGGGCGCGTTAAAAGAAGATTTCGAAGACAAAGTTCAAATCGTGGCGGAATTAGTCATGGATGTGAAAAAGACAGTTGATTCCCACACCAAAACTCTCGATTCCCATGGCGTGACATTAAACTCTCACACCGAAATGATTGGCCAGCTTTTGGTTGATGTTACAACCCTCAAGCAAGATATGCAGGTGGTTAAAGAAGACGTTCGGATTATTAAAACTGATAACGAACAGAAAATTACTTACCCCGATTTTGCGAGTCTGGAGAAGCGCGTGGACCGGCTTGAGATGGCTAACCCAAAAGGGGCCATGCGATAGGAACAAAGGAAGAGGCAGGTTGGTTAACCTGCCTCTGGCTGTAACCCCATCCCATGGCTTGGCCCCGTCCTTCGCGAACCTTCGCGAACAACGAGGCTTGACCTTTTTTGCCAGGTGTCTATAATAGGGGTTATGTGGCCTGGTTATGGCCACGGTGGTTTGGACTTTGAAAACTTAATATCTGGTAAGCAAATTAAAGTAGTTAAGTTAAGACAGTGTTTTTTCTTTTGTTCTGTTCCGCACCTCACTTTGGTGGGGTGAAGATAGTGAATCAAACTAAGGAGTTTACTTCAGAGTTTGATCCTGGCTCAGGATGAACGCTGGCGACGTGGATAAGGCATGCAAGTCTAATGGTGTACCCTTGTGGTACGCCATGGCGAACGAGGTAGTAATACAGAGGAACATACCCCAAAGTCGGAAATAATCCGTCGAAAGACGGTCTAATGTCCGATAGTTCTCGCAAGAGTAAGGGCGCAAGCCGCTTAGGGATTGGCCTCTGGGCTATCAGCTAGTTGGTAGGGTAATGGCCTACCAAGGCTACGACGGCTAGGGGGGGTGAGAGCCCGTTCCCCACCGATGGTACTGCGACACGGACCATACACCTACGGGTGGCAGCAGCCGAGAATCTTCCGCAATGGGCGAAAGCCTGACGGAGCGACGTCGCGTGATTGATGAAGTCCCTCGGGACGTAAAGATCTTTTGTCGGGGAAGAATCCCGACCCGCAATTGCGGGTCGGGATGACGGTACCCGAAGAATAAGGGGTTGCTAAACTCGTGCCAGCAGCAGCGGTAATACGAGTGCCCCAAGCGTTATCCGGAATTACTGGGCGTAAAGCGTGCGCAGGCTTCCTGTTAAGTTTCCTGTTAAAGCCCTCGGCTCAACCGAGGAATCGCGGGGAAAACTAGCAGGATAGAGTGGGTGAGAGGCCGATGGAACTCATGGTGTAGGGGTGATATCCGTTGATATCATGAGGAACGCCGAAAGCGAAGGCAGTCGGCTAGCGCCTAACTGACGCTCATGCACGAAAGCGTGGGGAGCAAACGGGATTAGATACCCCGGTAGTCCACGCCCTAAACGATGCTCGCTAGCTTTTCGGAGTATCGACCCTCTGAGAGGCGAAGCTAACGCGTTAAGCGAGCCGCCTGGGAAGTACGATCGCAAGATTAAAACTCAAAGGAATAGACGGGGACTTGCACAAGCGGTGGATCATGTGGTTTAATTCGACAATAAACGAAGAACCTTACCAGGGCTAGAAATCCTACTGAATCCTGCCGAAAGGCGTGGAGTTCTCACAAGGAACGGTAGGACAGGTGTTGCATGGCTGTCGTCAGTTCGTGGCTTGAGCTGTTCCATTAAGTTGGGAAACGAACGCAACCCCCATCGTCTGTTACAAGTGTCAGGCGAGACCGATCGCCTTAGGCGATAGGAAGTGGGGATGACGCCAAGTCAGCATGGCCCTCTGATGCCCTGGGCTACACACATGATACAATGGCGATGACAACGGGTTGCGACGGGGAAACCTTGAGCTAATCCTTCAAACATCGCCCCAGTTCGGATTGAGGTCTGCAACTCGACCTCATGAAGTTGGAATCGCTAGTAATCGCGGGTCAGCTATACCGCGGTGAATACGTTCTCAAGTCTTGTACTCACCGCCCGTCAAGCCAAGGGAGCTGGGAATGCCCGAAGCTCATGCTAGTCATGGACTACGGCAAGCTCAGTGACAAGGGTTAAGTCGTAACAAGGCACGGGTAGCGGAAGCTGTTCGTGGATATATTCTGAAATCACGTTCTGTCGTTGAGATGCTAAATCCAACGATGGCGCTGATCAGGTCGGTTTACCCGATCCGCCGTAAGTGGGTCTAGGGTTAAGTAAGTAGATAAGTTACAAAAGTGAACAGAACAAAAGAAAGAAAATTGTCCACACTACTTTTTTGCCATAATTTGCTACCATTAACACTGTATGAATTTTTTAAACAAGCATCGCTACACATTCTATGGTCTGGCTGTCTTAACATTGTTATTTATTTGGGCATCTTCCTCTGTCGGCGTCGTTAATCAAAACCCTTATTATACCGGCGGTCCTTACTATTCTTGCGTTGACGGCGACAATGGGGTTGATGAATTTACCGCATCATCAGCTTGCTCGGGCGATAATTGCTCGGAAGATCGATGCGAGACTGATGCCCGCCTACGGGAGGCGACTTGTTTCCAAAACGCGGTTAATTCCGTCTCCATAAATTGCCCGCTCGGTTGTGACGCGGGGGCCTGCCGTAAGGAGCGTCCTAACTTCCTGGTGATTATTTCAGACGACCACGATTATGAGCTCTTGGGCTTCATGGGACATCCGACTATCCAGACCCCTAATCTCGATTCTCTTGCAAATGGTTCCGTCATTTTTACCAATGGGACTACGGCCATGTCTCGATGTCGGCCGGTATTGGCCAGCCTCTTAAGTGGCCAAGACCCCTCGGAAAATAACATTTACTATAACATGGGCGGTGGCAGCCTTTCTCCGGTCAATGCCTTACCCGAAATTCTAAGGGAGAACGGCTATCACAATTTTGTTGGTGGTAAGTTCTGGGAGGGTAATCCAACCGCCTTCGGCTTTACCGACGTTGGCGCCGGTCCAAGCAGTTTTGTAAGAGATGGCCAAGACGATGTCTTAAGCTTCATTGACGAGCAAAGTACTCTAAATAACCCCTTTTTCATTTGGTATGCCCCATCTTTGCCCCATACTCCCTATAACGCCTCGCCAGACATTCTTGATCAGATCAAAATTGAAGACGTTGTCGTACCGAGCTCTATTGCCCCTGAAGACACTGAACAATTCTTAACGAAAGAGAGGGCGTATTATGCGAATATCTTACGCCTCGATAATTCTATTGGAGAGATAATTGGCAAATTACAGCAAACCAATGAAATTGACAACACTATAATCATCTTTTTTATTGATAATGGCCAAGCACATGGTTATGTGGCCAAGGGCTCTCCTTATGAAAAGGGCTTCAAAACCCCCATCTTCTTCAAGGTAAATTCACTTGGACCACGAGTTTCTCTAAAGCCGCTATCGGTAGTTGACTTACCCTCAACCATACTTGATTTAGCGGGTATTTCAATCCCCAGTACCTATACCGGAACCAGCATAAAGCCCTACCTGGAGGGATATTCTCAAGAGACAAGACCCTACGTCGTCGAGGGCGTTTATGCCGGAAGTGTGTGGTATGGTGCGATATCCGGTGTAAACTTACCTGATGACATGTATGCCATTCTTGTTAAAGATGAACGATACAAATACATTAAATATATAAAAGCTATCCAAGAATTGGACAACTTGTTTGGCCTTGTAATCTCTCACGAGTATGTGCCATTCCCGGCGAGAGATGCTGGCACGGAGGAACTCTACGATCTCTTTACCGACCCCCGTGAGAAAGTTAACTTGGTCAGTAATCCAACTCTGCAGGCTAAACTATCAGAGCTTAGAGGTTATGCTGGCAGTTTCTTGAGCAGGACTTTAACTAATTCAGACAATAACAATGACGATGAAGATACTACCGGCATCGCCGCCGGTGTTGGACTCCTGGGTAAAAAGATTACCACCACATCTAAGTGTATCTATGGCAAAGAATACTCAAGCGCAGCTGACTGTAGTTGTGAGGGGAAATTTCCCCGATGGAGCAAATTTGAAAGTAATGCCATCAGTTGTACTCCCGACAACAAAAGCACTTATATTTGTAAAGACGTTCCGACCGATACGGAGAAATCGGCCGCCGTTATCCCTCAAGAGATCAGACTCTCTATTAGGCCCAACATTCCCTACACCCAAGCAAAGACGATGATTGAGCGAGCTGGTGGTAAGATTAGACTTCAACCCTGCAACTGGGAGACAAAAACCACCTTCAACTACATTCTCGCGGAGACAATCCCGGGTTTTGAGCAATCCTTCATTAACTCGGCCAAGAAAAGTGGTCTCTTTAGAGACGTAAGCCGGAATCAGCAAGTGGTCTGCGTGTTCTAGATAGATTTTCCACTTAATTAATTAAGCGCCGTGCGCTATAATTTGAGGTGCGTGGCAATGAATCCACTTTCTTTTCGCTGTAGACCAAACTTCTTATCTAAAACTTTAACGTTTTCTTTTTTTCTGCTGGGAGCGATGTGGTTTGTCTGGCCGGTGTTTGCCGATCGTCCGTCCGTGTCGATCGAAGCAACTCGTGAAAAACAGAATGCGCAGTTGACAAAACGAGTCTTTACCTCGGCTCCGGAGAGCTTTAGTGCTTCGGAACTGCCAACCTTTGATCTCGCCCCGGATTTGACGATTGACCTTAAGCTAGGGGAACTCGAGCTCGACGATACAGCCGTCTCTATCTCACCGGAAGGTAAGCTTGAGACTCTGCCTGCTTCCAGGTCAAGTCCTAACAACGGTGGCGAATCATCGTTCAAGACCAGACCGGCCCCTAAGCTCTCGCTCGGGTGGGATTGGCGTTCGTTCTTGCCCGTGCGTCTCCTGTCCTTTGCGGCTGGCGTGGGCCAAGGCTCGCCTCGAGTTGTGGGAGCCAGACTTATCTACCGAACTGATAAGGAAACACCGGCCAGATTCGTTATCCCCAAGGGGTCGGATAAACATCATATCGCCATCGTGCCGGAAGGAGAATTCAGGCCTGGGCGGTATACGCTGGAACTTGGCTTGTCAGACAATCCTTTCGGCGGGGCAACGAATGTGGTTCGCCACAATTTCGTTTGGGGGGTGCTTGCTTTAAATAGCGATAAATCTATCTATTTCCCCGGCGAAACAGCCCATTTGCAACTCGCTTCTCTCGATGATCACGGTCATACTATCTGTGACTCGAATTTGCGACTTGAGATTGCAAGTCCCGCCGGTCGCGTTTGGACCTTTTCGGTGAAAGAGGGGACAATTTCAAAGAATGAGAGTTGCGGACAAAACAATGTAACCGATGAGCCGGACTACTCGGCCTTTTATACTCCCGGGGAAATTGGCACATACCAAATTACCTTTACGAACGATGACCGTGGGTACTCTATCAACGACAGGTTTGAAGTGAGTACCAATGAGCTCTTTGTGGTCAGGCGTGCTAGCGCCACGCGCATTAACCCTTTCAAGGCCGATTACGCCATGACCCTCAAGGTTGAGAGCCGAGAAGCTTTTGTGGGTAGTATAATCGAAACAGTCCCCGGAGATTTTGAGATTATCGGTACGGTTCCTACCGCCCATTCGTCTCGGGTGCGCGCGGGAGATGTTTCGCGGATAGTTTGGTCAGTAGACCTTGTTGCCGGCCAAGAAGTCGAGTTAAGATACATCTACCGCGCGCCACAGGTTTCGCCCCAGCTCTACTTATTAGGGCCTGTGGAGATTAAGCCGCTAAATTCTGAAGCCCGATATTGGTCGGAAGCGCGAAAATGGCAGGTCGCCGCTGACTCTGCTTGCGCCTCCACTCAAACCGGCAATTGGAGTAGTAGCTCAACCTGGACAAGTTGTAACAGCGGCATTCCTCAACCTGGTGATACCGTTGCGATTTCTAGCGGCCATACTGTTACCCTCGACACTGATGCAAGTGTCGCGAGCGTAGTGATTAACACCAGCGCCGCTAAACTTGACACAGATAATAACGCACGCACGCTAACGCTGAATGCCACTTCGGGAGTTCTTTTCACTCGATTGGGCACCGGAGTCTTCAGTGCCGGTAATTCAACGGTGGTAATGAATCCTGATGCAAGCGTTTCCTTAACCTCCGGCGGTTTTACCGCCGGAAATTTATTCTATAATCTTGAGTTATCGCCGACCCTGACCGCCGATCGTGTGTATACCTTTGGAAGCAGTATCGCTTTCAGTAATAGTTTCTTAGTAAACCCTGGCGCCGCTGGCAGCTTCACCTTGACGGTTAATCCAGGTGGTTCTTTAGGAGGGACATTGTCAACTGGTTCAACAGTGGAGATCTCAAGCACTGGTTCTGCCTTGGCCACCATTGACCTAAACCCGTCCGGAACTTCTCGAAATCTAACTACCGGCAGACTTGTCATCGGCTCGGCCGGTACCCTCGACGCTAGCGACTCAACCTCGACCATTACTCTAAGTGGCACGTCGGGTCCCGCCCTCTTCGACCTAAGCGGCAGTTTTCTGGCTGGTAATTCGACCGT
>Ga0210057_1004823_pt1 | contig 17653 bp, 22 predicted proteins | sample CryGeyCG2114_010_2_FD_183968 | JGI IMG/M metagenome (GOLD analysis project Ga0210057, IMG submission 183968) | Groundwater microbial communities from aquifer - Crystal Geyser CG10_big_fil_rev_8/21/14_0.10 (SPAdes) (version 2) | ecosystem: Environmental > Aquatic > Deep subsurface > Groundwater ...
CTGTTGTTTTAATGTCATCCTGAACTTGTGCTTCTGCTTGTTTTTGAGTTTCAAAACAATCATGTGCTTCTATCCAGTAAAATTCCCGTGCTCTTATTAACGGGCGCGTTGCTTTTGTTTCATAACGGAAAACATTTGCTCTTTGATATAATTTTAAAGGTAAGTCTCTATGACTTCTAATCCATAAAGAATACATTTGATACATTGAGGTCTCGCTCGTTGGTCTCAATGCCAGTTTGTCTTCTCCTTTGATTTTCTCAAGCCAGAAAACCTGAGGGGTAAATCCTTTAACATGATCCGCTTCTTTTTTGAAATTTTTTTCAGGAATTAAAGTCGGGAAAAATGTCGGCTTATGTTTTTTTTCTTGAAGAGCTTTTTCATAAAGTGAATACATTTTTTCAATAATCATTGCACCCCATGGCCTTATGACCACAAAACCTTTGACAGAATATCTTATATCGGTTATTTCTGCTTTTTCAACAACCTGCGTGTACCATTCTGAAAAATTTTCACCTTTTTTTACTGATAAACCCTCTGATGATTTTTTTTGCATGATTAATAAAAGAATAAATGGTATTTAAGATTTTGCAGTATAGTCTTTAACTTAACGCGTGTTAAACCAATATCTTCCCAAAAGCTTGTTGTGAGATTTCATTCACAGCTTGTTTTATGTAATTTGATTCTAATGCAAAGCCAATGTTTTCGCTTCCGCCGATTTTGAAATTATTAATCCCAATTGCTTTTCCTTGTTTGTTTATTAAAGGGCCACCTGAGTTTCCTGGGTTGAGTGCTGCGTCTGTTTGTGTGTACGCGCTTGTTTTGCCGTCGATACCTACTCTGTGGACAGCAGAAACAATTCCTTCTGAAACTGAAAATTGCAGACCCAATGGATTTCCAATTGCAATTACTTTCTCGCCTATCTGCGTTTCATCTGAATTTGCAAGAGGCAATGCAGAATATTCTCCATCTATTTTTAATAATGTTAAATCTAATTCAGAGTCATATCCAATTAATTCCGCATTTTTTGTTTCTTGTGCATAAGTTATTGCATTGTATGTTTTGCTCCCAACTAAGACATGAGCATTTGTAACTAAATATCCGTCGCTGGAGATGATGAATCCTGTTCCCTGACTGGTTTCTGTTCTAATTGTTACAACTGATTTGATGACATCTTCAATTATTCCTGAAAAATCTTCGCCGACATTTGCTTTCAAATAATTTATTTCCTGACCAATTGAACCGACTTTAACATCTAAAGAACTTATTGTTAATTCCAATGCTGACCTTGTTTTAATTAAATTATCAGACAGAGAATTGATATTGCTTTGTGTGTCTGTAATTTTTTGATTTAATTCCCTGTAATTTAAATCCTGCTTGACAAATGAAGTGTAAATTAAAATACTGCTCACTGCTATGTAAACAATTACAATAAAAGTAAAACTTCCAATCATCCATTTGTGATGTTTTTTTAATCCGGTGTGCTGGACTGTGGGCTGGTAATATTTTTGAGGCATGTTCTTAATTATTAAAAGATTAACATATAAAAACCTAACTCTTTTATAATTATAAAAGCTGATAAGGGCTCGTCGTTCAATGGACAGGATAACAGGTTTCGGTTGAGAGGAACCAAGGTTCCCCCACACACTCCTTCCTTTTCGGTGCTGAAGGGTGATTTCAAATTGCCTCCGACGAAATCGCGAAGGAATTGTGAATCAGAAAAACCCTGTCGATGGGGGTTCGAATCCCTCCGAGCCTATGAAGAAGATTTCTGAGTCAAAATAAAAGGAAATAATTAATCTGCAAATATTTATAACTCTGAAAAGTATCAAAGGATTATGAACAAACCTGATTCTATAATATCTATTTTAGAAAAAATCGAAAGAGTAAAAAATTTTAAAGATGCTTATAAGTTCAGTCAGCATTTAGGCCCTTACCTTCATGGAGAAGAGAGAAGAGGAGGGATTAATGAGTATGGGAATGTTGGAGAAGAATTAGAGCAAATTTAGAATTATTTGCTTCAAGCAAACACTTATGTAACCTCTCCAAATAAGTCTCGTCGGGCGGATGCAAGAAGATACCTATATGTAGCTAGAACTCGTGCAAGATATCTCTTAATGGATATTGAAGGAAAAAGGAATCTCGGCGGTTTAGAAAGATTTGCATTAGCTGCATCAATGATAGTTGTTTTTTTAGGAATCTTTTTCTTATCATCTAACTTCACAGGAAACACAATCATGGACTTATCCACTAAAACTACTTCTTTTCTTGGGGCGGGTTTGCTTATTGTTGGTTTAGTTGTTGGTTTTTTCTGGTTGAAAAGAAATAAAACTTTTCATTTCAGAAAAATATATAAATAAATTCATCTTAAACATTTTATGGAAACATCTGTGAAAATAACTTTAATTATTGTGTGTGCGGTTTTGGTGCTCGCACTAATTGGTGTGGGGATTTTTTACCAGTCAAATGTGAGCACTGTAAATGTTGCTGGGAATTCACAGGTTAAAGCAGTTCCAGATTTGGTTTCTGTTTATTTTAATATAGAAACTTCAGCAGAAACTGCAAAAGAAGCCAAAGATAATAATTCTGAAATTTTTGACAAAGTGCTTAATACATTAATCGGACTTGGATTTGAAAGAAAAGAAATAACAACAGAGAATTTTAACATCTATCCTGAATATAACTGGGAAAATAGCGGGCAGGAAATTACAGGTTACAGAGCAACACACAACATAAAGATTGAGCTTTCTACTTCAAACACTGAAAAAATCGGTGAATTAATTGATGCCGGGGTTGACAACGGAGCAACTATTTCTTATATTAATTTTGAACTATCTTTGGGTAAACAAAACGAATACAAATCCGAAGCAATAAAACTTGCAACAGAAGACGCACGAATCAAGGGAGAGAGCCTTGCTTCCGGGCTTGGGAAAAAATTAGGAAAAGTTGTTTCAATTTCTTATTCTGATTTTGGTTATTCACCTTGGCCAATTTACATGGCTAGAGAAGGTAGTAGCGGAGTTGAAGAAGCAAAACAAGCTACAACAGACATTCAACCAGGTGAGCAAGATGTTAATGCAATGGTTGAGATTGTTTTTGAGTTAAAATAAAACAATAACCCCCAACAAGCATACTTTTTTATACATCTTTTTATTTTATTTTTTATGAAAACAAGCGCGGTTCCTGGAGATTTTGTTGAGGTTCATCTTTCAAAAATAATTTATGAAGGGACGCTTTTGGAAAGTTCTGAAACAGGAATTGTCTTGCTGAAAATTGATTCTGGTTATAATGTTGGTTTTAATAAAAAAGATATTTTAGAAATTAAATTAATCAGGAGGGGAACTGAAAAAAAACAAGAAATAGAAATCAAGAAAGATTCTGAAAAACCAAACATCGCAATGATTCTTACAGGTGGGACAATTGCTTCTCGTCTGGATTCTAAAAAAGGAGGAGTCACTCCGTTGGAATCTCCTGAAGATTTATTCAAGTTTTATCCTGAACTTTTTAAAAAAGTGAATGTTGTGAAAGTTGAAATTCCATTTATAAAACTATCAGAAGATATGAATTTCAAAGACTGGAAAAAACTTGCAAATGTTACTGCTAAACTGCTTAATGACGGGAACATAAAAGGAGTTGTGATTGCACACGGAACAGACACTTTGCATTATACTTCTTCTGCATTGTCATTTTTTTTGAAAAACTTGAACAAGCCAGTTGTTTTAACATATAGCCAGAGAAGTATTGACAGGGCTTCCAGCGACGCTAATCTAAATTTGCAGTGCTCTGCTTTGGCAGCGATTTCAGATATTGCAGAAGTCATGCTCGTTGGTCATGCTTCAACAAACGACGATTTTTGCTATGCAATGCCTGGAACAAAAGTCAGAAAAATGCACACTTCAAAAAGAGATGCTTTCAAAGTTATTAATACAAAACCTTTTGCTAAAATTTTTCCAGACAAAATTGAAATTATCTCTGAGTTTAATTTAAGAAATAAAAACAAAGTTAAAGTTGATGTAAAATTCGAAGATAAAATTGCTATTGTGAAATATTATCCTGGGCAAGAGAATGATATTTTGGATTATTATCTCAAGAAAAAATATAAAGGAATTATCTTAGAGGTTATGGGTTTAGGGCATGTATCGTCGAGCGGTTCAAAAAGTAATTGGGTTTTGAAATTAAAAGAAGTTCAAAAAAGAGGTTTGATTGTTTGTGCAACCTGCCAGACAATTTACGGAAGATTAAATCCTTTTGTTTATTCAAGCGGGCGGGAATTAATTAAAACAGGAATTATTTATCTCGAAGATATGTTAAGTGAAACAGCTTTTGTAAAACTTGGATGGGTTTTGGGTCACAAAGAATGGGCAAAAGACAAAGAAAAAATTAAAGAGAAAATGCTTGAGAATATATCGAGGGAGTTTAATAAAAGGTTGGAGGAGTGAATTTAGAAAAGTTTATAAATGATTCTTTGAAAGATTCTTGATGGAAGGCGTATTAAATGAAAAAACTCCGGGATTAGAAGTTTTAGTTAGTGCAAGAAATTACAGACTTAGAGAAGCAAGATTTGAAAAAGGTTTAACTCAGCAACAAGTTGCGAAATGTATTGGAATTACTCCTTACAAATTGGGAGAATATGAAAGACTTCAAGCACATTATTCTCAAGAAATTGCGTCGAAGATAACTGGTTTTTATGAGAGACCAATAGAATATTTTTTCCCTGAGGTAATTAGGTCAGCAACTGAGAGAAATGCCGATATGACAAGAAGTTATACACTTTCACAATTAGAATTAGCAAGTATGCAAACAGAAATGTTGGGATATGATGTTAAGAGACCAGATGGAATAATAGAAGAATATGAACTTCAAGAAGGATTAAAAAAAGCTGTAGATTCTTTATCTCCCGGGGAAGCAGAAGTTATTAACTTGCGTTTTGGATTAAATAATAACCATCCAATGACATTCGAAGAAATTGGAGAAATAAGGGGTGTTACTTCGGCGGGGGCAAGGCAGATTCTTAACGGAGCCCTTCAAAGGTTGAGGCATCCATCCAGAGCAAAATCTCTAAAATTACTTGTTGAGCCTTCTAAATCATTTTAATTCAATAAGTTTATATTTGTTGAATTTTTAATAGAGTATTGAAGGAGTGAAATGAAAAAAATATCTTTATTTATAATTTGCATTTTTGTTTTAATAATTTTAGTTTTCACAATAAGATTTTTCTTTGGCGGGAGCGAGGATTCTTGGATTAAAGATTCAAGAGGGGTTTGGGTTAAACACGGAGCTCCGTCGGAAACTCTGGATTATGTAAATGAACAGCAAGTTGCAATTTTGTGTGCTGAAAATTTGTATGAAAGTTTTACAATTTTAACAGTTGAAATTTCCAGTCAGTGTTTAGGAACTTGCGAAGATTATGCAGTTGATATTATTCATGTTCCAAGAACCGAAGAAGATAATTTAATAGAGAATCAATGTGGAGATTATAGGGATGGAAATGTTTCTCATTTTATTGAATTAGATAAATACGGAAATATTGTTAGAATTGTTTGAGATGAAAATCAGTGCAGGACTTTTGATGTACAAAATTTCTGGAAATAAATTAATGGTTTTTTTAGTTCATCCTGGCGGACCATTGTGGAAAAATAAAGATAAAGGTGCGTGGAGCATTCCAAAAGGGGAGATTGAAGAAAATGAAGAAAACCAAAATTTCCTGGATGTTGCAAAAAGAGAATTTGGTGAGGAGATCGGAATTAAAATAAATAATTTTGAATTTATTGAGCTAGGAAAAGTAAAACAAAAATCAGGAAAAATTGTTTATTGCTGGGCTTTTCAAGGAAACTTTGATGGAAAAATTAATTGTTCAAGTTTTGTAAAAATGGAGCTTAATGACGGGGTTTTTGAATTTCCAGAAGTTGACAAAGGAGAGTTTTTTAATGTTAGGCAGGCAAAAGAAAAAATAAATTCTGCACAATTTGAATTTGTAGAAAGACTTATCGAAATTCTTGGTTTAAAATTAAAAGAAGAGACGCAGAGAAGGTTATAATTTTCTCTCAATTTTTTCTAATTGCTTTTTTATTTCTTCAATTTCTTTTTCTGCTTTTCTGTTTACTGCATAATCATATTCTGCTCTCATTCGGTCTATGTGCGATTGCCTGTTTTGACTCATAAGAATTATTGGGACATGGATTGCAGCCAAACATGATAAAATAAGATTTAATAATATGAAAGGATATTCATCAATTACTCCCTCGTTAATATATCGTAATAAAAAATATCCGTTTGTAGACATCCAAATTAACAAGAGAATTAAAAAACCAATTATATAATACCAACTCCCTGCCCATTTTGTTAAAAAATCTGATGCTTTTTGGTCAAGGGTCTTTGGAGTCTTTGAAACCGGATGCTCTAATTTTTCAGTTATTTTTTTTCTTTCTTCCTCTTTTGCCATGTAATTATATACAAAAGAGAGTTATAAATTTTATTGAGCTTTTCCAAATTGAGTTATTATTACATAAGGGTTACATGTAGGAAGGTTTAAATATTTGTAAAATGTTATAAATTCATGAATATGGTACTAATAAAACAAAAAACAGGAAGAGATGCCCCCCTAGTTGTTTTAAGGGATTATTTAAGCAGAATAGGACAAATAGTTAGTGATAGCAATGCTAATCTGATAATTGGACCAGAATTTTCTCTTTCTTACTTTAGTAACCCTCTTACAAAAGATTCTTTTGAAAAAGAAGCCCTCAAATTAGTTCCTAACCTTAAAAGGGATCAATTAATTATTCCAGGAACAGGAATATTCTTGGATTATGGAAAAAAGCAAATGACAAACTCTGCTCCAATAATTTCGAGAGAGGGCATATTTTATATTGATAAAAAGACATCTAGTGATGAAGATTCTGGTGCGGAAAAATATGGCTATGAATATGTTAGAGGAAAAAAACAAAAAAGTCTATTTAAATTTTCTAATATGAAATTAGCATTAGATATCTGTAGGGATTATGGGACAATGCAATTGGGAAATTTTGGAGTTATAGACAGAGATCTCCACCTCATTTTAGCTAGTAATCATGGGGTAGTTGATACTGGGCCAGCCATTGTTGTGGATAAAGGAATTGTGGCGTTGGTTGATGGTTTTGGTCCTCAGGTACATGCTTATAAAATGGAGGGGGATGTTTTTAGAGAAAGCGTTGGAAAAAACACTTCAGATTACCTGTTAATAAGATTTTAAAATGAAAAACATTCATCTTCATTATAATCCTTTGACAAATTCTTATATTTTTGTTGTAGGGCAGACATTCAACTCTGGCGAAAGACAAGAATGGAGGGATAATAACAAAGGATTAGTCAAAAGATTAGAAATAAGTGTTGATAGGAGTAGGAAATCTTCTCTTTATTTAAAAGATATACCGGAAGAACTTAGAGAACCTATAAAAAAGATTTTTAAAAATACAAGGGTTAAAGTTAGGTTTGAGAGTAACTAAGATAAATTTAATAAACTCTCATTCTTTTTATTTTTCTATGGAGTTAGATTATAAAAAATTAGGATTGAAATGCGGACTTGAAATTCATCAGCAACTTGATACTCATAAATTATTCTGCAATTGTCCGAGTGTTTTGAGAAAAGATGAGCCGGATTTTGAAATAAAAAGAAAACTCCACGTCGTTGCTGGTGAATCTGGAGAAATTGACGTCGCTGTAAAGCACGAGATGGAAAAAGACCGGGAAATTATTTATCAAGGTTATGATACAACTTGTCTTGTTGAATTAGATGAAGAGCCGCCACATTTGATAAATCAGGAAGCTCTCAAAATTGTTTTACAGATTTCATTTCTGCTCAATTGTAAAATTATTCCTATAACACAAATTATGAGAAAGACAGTTATCGACGGTTCAAACACATCAGGATTTCAAAGAACAATTATGATTGCACGCGACGGTTATGTTGAAACAGAATCTGGAAGAGTTGGAATTCAGGGTGTTTTTTTGGAGGAGGACTCTGCAAGAGCTGTTACAAAAGAAGGCGGGTTGTCTGTTTACAAAATTGACAGATTAGGAATTCCATTAATTGAAATAGCGACGGCGCCAGATATTAAAACTCCAGAGCAAGCAAAAGAAACAGCACTTCATATTGGGAGTCTTTTAAGAAACTGCGCAGTTAAAAGAGGGCTGGGAACTATTAGACAGGATATTAATATTTCTATTAATAAAAGCAACCGCGTCGAGCTTAAAGGTTTTCAAGATCCGAAAATAATGATAGAAACAGTAAAAAATGAAGTGCTCAGGCAGTTGGAGTTTGTTGAGAACAATAAAAAAAATCCTTCTGAAGTAAGAAATGTTCTTGTAGATGGGAAAAGTGAATTTTTAAGACCAATGCCGGGCGAGGCAAGAATGTATCCTGAAACTGATTTGCCGTTGTTGAAAATTTCAAGAGAGTTTATTAACAAAGTTAAGAAAACCTTGCCGAGATTAAGAGAAGATTTTGAAAAAGAATTAAGTGAAAAAGGATTGAACAACGAGATGATTAAACTTTTGTTAAATGAAAATAAACTTGAAGAATTTAAAGAACTTTTAAAAGTGGTGGACAAACCAGCGTTGGTTGCAAAGCTTATTTTAATTTTTCCAAAAGAAATCTCTGCACACAAGAAAATTCCTTTAACCAAAGTTGAAAATATTTTAGAAGAAAATTATTTTGATATCTTGAATTTGATTGCAAAAGGCGAGCTTTCTGAAAATAATCTTAAAGATGTTTTGGAAAAAATTGTTGACGGGAAAAAACTCGAAGATACAATAAGAGTTGAAAAAACAGATTATCCAAAAATTGATGAAAAAATTATTCATCTTATGAAAGAAAAACCAGGACTTAGTGAGCAAGCTTATATGGGATTAATTATGAAAGAATTTAAAGGAATTATCGATGGAAAAGAAGCAATTGAAAGGATAAGGAAATACCTTGGAAAATAATCAGATTTTTTCAAACCAACAAATTAATAAACAATATTTTTCTTTTTAATCTATGAGAAGGGTTTATATTTCAGAAATAAAATCAGGTGAAAATGTTTTACTAAAAGGGTGGGTTCATGAAATTCGCGATTTGGCAAAACTGAAATTTATTTTGTTGAGAGATATGTCTGGAATTGTTCAATGTGTTGTTAAAGACGAGAAACTTCTTAAAAATTTCTCAGTCCTAACTTTAGAGTCTGTTGTTGAAATTCACGGGAAAGTTAAAAAATCAAATGTTAAAACAGAAATTGCACGCAATGATGTGGAGGTTGATGTTTCTGAGCTGAAAATTTTAAATAAAGCTGAAAATCTACCCATGCATGTTAATGAAAAATCTGTCAGCTCTGAATTACCGACGAGACTTGACAATAGAAGTTTGGATATTAGAAAGCCGAGAGTTAAAGCGATTTTTAAAATCCAGTCAACAATAGCGAATGCGTTCAGAGAATTTTTTTATAAAAAAGGATTTATCGAAATACAGCCACCTGGAATTATTGCAACATCGACAGAAGGGGGGACAGACATTTTTGAAATAAATTATTTTGATAAAAAAGCTTATCTTGCGCAGTCGCCTCAGTTGTATAAACAACTTGTAGCAATTTCTTTGGAAAAAGTTTTTTCAACTTCTGCGGTCTGGAGAGCTGAAAAACACGATACTTCTAAACACATAAATGAAATAAGGCAAATGGATATTGAAGTTGCTTTTTGTGACGACATTGAAGTTATGAAATACCTTGAAGAGGCTGTTAGGTTTATAGTAAGTAAAGTGATTATTGAATGCAAAACAGAACTTGAGATTTTAAGTTTAAATCTGAAAATTCCTAATGTGAAATATCTTACTTACAAGGAAGTAATTGAAACTTTAAGCAAGAGTGGATTTAAAATGAAATACGGTGATGATTTTGAACCCGAAGCTGAGAGAAAAATCTGCGAGATTTTTCCGAATTCAATTATTTTTACATATGAATGGCCAATTGAATTAAAGCCGTTTTATATTTGGCCGAAGGATGAGCAAAAAGGAATTTCAGCGGGATTCGACGCGCTTTTTGGAGGAATTGAAATTTCTTCTGGGGGGCAAAGGGTTCATATTCCTGAAATTTTAATTAAACAATTAAAATCAAAAAAATTAAATCCTGAAAATTTCAAGTGGTATGTTGATGCTTTTAGATACGGAGCTCCGATGCATTCTGGTTGGAGTATTGGATTGGAAAGAATAACACAGGCAATTTTAAAATTAGATAACATTCGTGAAGCAACTTTGTTTCCGAGGGACAGGAGGAGGTTGACGCCGTGAAAACAGAAAAATTTTTTATTAAAGGTACTGAAAATGATGGATTTAAACATCGTTATGAAATTAAGAAAGATGAAAAGTTTAAAGGGGCGTTCATTAATTTTATGGTTTGTTTGGGTTTTGATAAATATGAAGTAAGTGAATTTTTTGAAGATAACAAAGGGTATCAATTAAGAATTAATTCATTTAAGGACGAGGTTTATAGTTTTAAGAATAAACATTATGATATAGATGTTTTTTATGGGGATAAAAAAATAATAATGTTAATTAGAACCAAAAAACGAGATGAGATTATAGATTGTTTGGGAAAAAATTCTTATTTTATAGAACCGAATAACAAAAAACTTAAAAAAAGAAAATGATACAAACAAACTTCCTCTCAATATCCCAAGCAATAAAACAAGGAAAAGGAAAAGTAGCTGTGCGGGGCTGGATTTATCGAGAGAGGGGAAGCAATGAATTCAAATTTCTTGTTTTGCGTGATTCAACAGATATTATTCAGTGTATTTTGAAAAAAGAAATTTTCAAGAAGCAATGGGATGATATTGACAAGCTTCAGATTGAAAGTTCTGTCGAGATTGAAGGAGAAATAAAAGAAGACAAGCGGGCTCCGACTGGTTTTGAAATCAAAGCTGAAAAAATAAATATAATTGGTTTTTCAAATGAGTTTCCAATTCAAAAAGATTTGAATGAGGAACTTTTAGGAGACCGACGGCATCTTTGGCTTAGAAGCAGAAAGATGACTGCGATTTTAAAAATTCGCTCAACAGTATTTGGAGCAATTCATGAATATTTTAGAGAGCAAGGTTTTTATGAATTTCAGTCTCCGATAATAATTCCAGGCGGAGCAGAAGATGGGCCGACGATGTTTGAAGTTGATTATTTTGGAAAGAAAATGTATCTTTGCCAGACATGGCAGTTGTATGCAGAAGCAGCGATATATTCCTTAGAAAAGATATACTGCATTGCTCCGAGTTTCAGAGCAGAAAAATCAAAAACTTCAAGGCATCTTACAGAGTTTTGGCATACAGAAATGGAAGTGGCTTGGGCAAATCTCGACGAGTTAATGGAATATGCAGAAGAAATGATAAAATATGTTCTTAAAAAAGTTTTAGAAAAGAATAAAAAAGAACTTGAAATTCTTGAAAGGGATGTGAAAAAATTAGAGCCTTCTTTAAACAAGAAATTTCCAAGGCTGACTTATGATGAGGTTCTTAAAATTTTGAAAGACAAAAAGAAAATTAAAATTAATTGGGGCAAGGACTTGAGAACAATTGAAGAAGAAAAATTTATGGAGATTTACGACACTCCTGTTTTTGTTACTCATTATCCAAAAGATGTTGTTGCTTTTTACAAACCGCGGGATTCTAAAAATCCAAAAACAGCGAGGTGTTTTGATTTACTCGGGCCAGAAGGAAACGGCGAATTAATCGGCGGAAGCGAAAGAGATACAGATATTGAAGAATTAAAAAGATCATTAAAAGAAAAAGGAGAAAAATTAGAAGATTATCAATATTATTTTGATATTCATAGTTATGGAGCAGTTCCGCACGGCGGTTTTGGTTTAGGAACAGAGAGATTAATAAAATGGATTTGCGGTTTAGATACAATAAAAGACGCAATTGCATTTCCTAGGACAATGACAAGATGGAAACCTTGAGATCAAAATGGCTTTGCTTTTTCAGTAATCTTAATTTACCTTTAGGTTTTAAGAAAAACTTAATTTTAATTTCTTTTACCTGTTTTAATAGTGCAGTCAGAACAAATAACTTTTATTGAGCCTGTTTTTTTATCTTCAATATATTTTGAATAATAAATTTTGAGATCTTTTTTGCAAACAGCACATCTTCCCTCTTGGTATTCCCAGACATCTTTTCTTTTTGAAGAGCCCATTTTTATATCCTTTTTTGAAAGACTTCTTAGCATTTTTATATAATTATCCACTTCGCTTACCATTGTTCACTATCATGCGTGAACTTCAAATAGTTTTCTTTTTTTGTTTTCATCTTTAAGGGTGTAGAAATCTTTAAAAAGAGTCAAATTTCATATGATTATTTAAACTGGAGGTCAAAAATGGCTAAAGCTTGGAAAAACGAGGAAGAGGGAGAAGAGTCTCACGAAGAAGACGAAGACAATTATGAAGAAGATGAAGAAGATGAAGAAGAATCTGGCGGAAAAGAAGATAGTGATTCCTCTTACGAGGATTAGTAAGTCATATTTTAGTGAGCTGTAAAGTTAAAGGGAGCTAATTGATATTCCTAATTTTAATGGGGGAGTATTAACACCTTAATTTTATGAAAATTTTGTTAATTTTTTAGGAGTGTATAACTGCTTGATTATTAAAAATGTTCTAACTTAAGAAAATTCTTTTTCTCATTTAATCCTTTCAATAAGTTAAATATAAGTATAATAACAACTGCCGATACTATTCCAATTATCCAACCCATAACACCAATAGGGACTGTTCCAAACACTTTATTCAATGGAGTATAAATTACTGCTATTGTTGCTATAATTGAGGCTATAGAAGCATAGAAAAGGTATTTATTAACTCTTAGAGATTCAAACGAAATCTTATGCCTAAAGGACATAAAATTATATGCATTAGCTATCTCTAACCCTATCAATGAAAGCAAAGCAGTTGTTCTTGCAAAATCTATATTTTGATGAAGAATATTAAAACTTAAAAAGAAAACAAATAAAGTTGTAATTGCCATAGATGTTCCTGCGATTGCTAACCAAATTATAAGAGATTTATTTAATATTTCCTTTTTCTTTCTTGGCTTTTCTTCCATTATATCTTGAGAAGATGGTGTTAAAGCGAGAGTTATTGCGGGTAAATCATCTGTTACAAGATTCATAAATAATATCTGTAATGCAAGGAGCAGAGGAATTTGCCAACCAAAGAAAGGAGCTAATAAAACTCCAATAAATAGAATCATCAGTTCTGAATAATTGCACGATAATTGATAGGTTACAAATTTTCTTATATTCTTAAAGATGGTTCTCCCTTCTCTTATAGCTATAACAATAGTTGCAAAATTATCATCTTTTAATGTTAAATCTGCAACCTCTCTTGAAACATCTGTCCCATTCTTGCCCATTGCTACTCCAATATGGGCTTCTTTGAGAGCTGGAGCATCATTAACTCCATCCCCAGTCATTGTAACAATCTCTCCATTCATCTTTAATGCTTTAACAATCATTAATTTATGCTCTGGTTTTACTCGAGCAAAAATAACTATTCCACTGACTATTTTAGAAAGCTCAATTTCAGTCATCTTGTCTAAATCTTCTCCTTCTATTACTTTACCATTCAGACCTATTCTTTTTGAAATAGCTAAAGCAGTTTCTCTATTATCTCCAGTAATCATTTTCACTTTTATTCCTGCTCTCATACACAACAATATAGATTCTTTGACCTCTTCTCTTGGTGGGTCTTCCATTCCGATTAATCCCAAAAAAATAAGTTCTTCTTCAAAATGGTCTTTAGAGAATGTTTTAATTTGTTTATATGCAAAAGCAAGAGTTCTTAAGCAATCAGAGGTCATTTCTTTATTAGCTTCTAATATCTTTTTTCTTTCTCTTTCTGTAAGTGTAAAAACTCCATCATTTCTTTTTATGTATTTGCATTTTTTTAATAAAAATTCTAAAGCCCCCTTAGAGTAAACAAAATTACCCTCATCGGATTTGCATAATACACTCATTATTTTTCTTTCAGAATTAAATGGTATTTCTTCAACTCTTTTATATTTCATATCTTCTTGATAAATATCTGCTTTTGCAGCCATAACAAGTAAAGAAGCTTCTGTTGGAGTTCCCATAATATGAAAAATCTTATCTTCTCCTGTTCTTTCTATTTTTGAATCATTACATAAAACTGCACATTTAACAAGGTCATTTAAAACATTTTCTTTCTTTGGATTAATTTTTCGGTTGTGAATCAAAAAATCTCCGTTTCCTTCATAACCTGCTCCAGAAACATCTACTATTTGATTATCTTGAAATATCTTTTTAACGGTCATTTCTCCCTTTGTTATTGTTCCCGTTTTATCTGAACAGATTACGGTTGTTTCTCCAAGAGTTTCTATTATGGACATTCGATTTACAATTGCATTTTTCTGAGCCATTTTATAAACTCCTGATGCAAGAGAAGTGGTCAAAACAACTGGAAGTCCTTCAGGAAAAGCAGAAACTGCTAATGCAATCATTAATATTAAAGCGTCAATAAGAAGATTTTCTGAGGGCGGACTTGCTATAATCATAAATAATCCCGTAAGCACAGAAAAAACAATTACCACGATTGCCGTATACTTTGATATTTTATTTATTTTATTTTGCAGAGGCAATTCTTTTTCTGCAGTAGATATCATGCTGGCTATGCTTCCAAATTTGGTATTCATCCCCGTGTGTACAACTTTAGCCAAACATTTTCCATTTACTACAAATGTTCCCATAAAAAGAAGATTTTTTTCAGAATAATCTTTTTCGTCTTTAACCGAGATTTTTTTTACTTCTTTAGATTCTCCTGTAAGAATAGATTCATTAATAAGAAGTTCTTTTTCTTCAATAATAATACAATCCGCAGGGATTTTTTCACCATTCCTTAATAAAATAATGTCTCCCGGAACTATTTCCTTTGAAAGAACTTCTTTTTCTTTTCCATCTCTGATTACTATTGAAATTGGCATGAGCATGCCCTTTAGAGATTTAATTGCTCTCTCCGCCCTATACTCTTGAATAAACCCGGTGAATATAACTAGAAATATAACTCCTAAAATTGCATAAGCTGTGATGCTTTTCCCGACAAAAAAAGATAAAATCATGGCAATAAAGAGAAGATAAACAATGAAATTTTTCTTAACCTGCCTAAAAAGTATTCTTATTGGAGAGATAACTAAATTATCTTTTATTTCATTAGTTCCATAAGTTTCAAGTCTCTTTTTTGATTCTTTATCTGTTAGTCCTCTGTTTTCCATGCTAATAACTATTAAGAAAACTTCTTTATATATCTAATTCAATTTCAAGATTTTTTAATTTCAGCTCCGGGAGCACTTAACCACTAATTTTTGCAGATTTTAACTTGTTTGGATTTATCTGTCCATACTTGCTAATTTAATTAATCCCAGCGATTGTTACCCAAGTTTAACTCTTGTCCCGCCCTATTGCAAGGAACCTCATCTATTGTTGTATGGGCTTCTATAAAGTTATGTTGAATAATCAAAGCATTCATTAGAATAGGGGCAGACCATAATGCCTTCAGCCCTTTAAAATCATCCACCCCATCTTTAATCTTCATAAAACCTTTCTATTCTGTAATTATGTATCTTAGTAACGCTTGCATTCTGAATCTTATGCTCAACTGTTAAACCGCCAATCTTATTAGAATAAAAGAGTTTTCTAAATGCTTTGGGGTAGAAAACTCCTCCATCCGTCTGAATAAACTTAGGTTTCCCTTTCTGAATTGACTTAAATAAAAATTTTTGTGCTTCTATCGGATTACCAGATAAACTATAATGAACTCCAGTAATTAATCGAGTATCCCAATCAATGCAACACCAAAATCTATCGTCTCTTCCACCACAATCAATTAAAGTTTCATCAGCATAGAAACTATTTCCCATATTATACCCTAACTTATCAACAAACTTGCTAACTTTTAGTGTATATCTTCTTACCCAATCAAGAATACTCATATGGCTTATTTTCGTGTTTAAATGTCGACTTAACTGATTTCTCTTTTTCTGCTTGATAAATTAGAAATATACATATCAATTGACATTGTAATAATGTTTTCATTATTTCTTATTCTGTAAAAGCCATCATCGACGACAAAACGATAATTACAAAGTTTACATCTATATCTCTGGATTTTTCCTCTTTTTTCTGTCATCCTCAATCCATCTTTCTTAATGTTCTTCTCTTTGCAATGTGGGCAAATTATTTCTTTCATAATATAATTAGGTGCCTACTATTTATATATCTTTCGGTACCTAAGTTACTATTTGCTAGTGGGTACCTAAAGATTTAAATATAAGTAATTATTTCTTATCTTATGAAGTTACAAAAACAACTTTCTAGAAAAGTAGGAAATACAGAGTATGCTAAATGGGTTATTGTCATATCTCCTGAAACAATCAAAAAATTGGAATGGAAAGAAGGACAAGATTTAGAAACAGAAATCAAAGACAAAAAGCTGACAATCAAGAAAAATTAATTTTTTAGCCCAAAAAACTCCCGTTTACTTTACAGCTCATATTTTAGTTAGTTTTTTAAATTACTAATTCTTTTTTATTTTATTATGAAAATAATTGCTGTTGGAGATTTTCATGGAGAATTTTCTGAGAAATTAAAAAGAAAAATTCTTAAAAACGATTTTGATATAATCCTGAGCAATGGTGATTTTTGCGGAAATGAAGAACTTTCCAAATTGTCTTTTAAATATTATTATGGCAAAAGCAAAAGCGAGGTAAGAAAAATTCCTAAACAGATTAAAAATAGAGAGAAAAAATTAGAGAAGAAAAGTATAAAAGATGGAATAAGTGTTTTACAAAATTTAAAAAAATTAAATAAACCTTTTTATGCTGTTCATGGAAATTGGGACCCAATTTTTTGGGAATGGGACTTGGGAATTGAGGAAAAAGGGTATAAATATAGATTTTCTAAATCTTTTCATAAGGTTTTTGAGCATAATTTTGAGTTTATGGATTTTAAAGTTAAAGATTTAGGTAATTTTGTGTTAGTTGGCGGGACTTCATCAACTCATCCAGGAATGCTTAGGAAAAATATGGTTAAGAGAATGATTAAGAAATGGAAGATGGTGAAAAAAGAAGCTGAAGAGTATGTTTCTTTGTTAAAAAAACAAATTAGAAGGAGAGAGAAGAAATACCTCTCTGTTTTTCAAAAAGCAAAGAAATTAAACAAACCAATTATCTTTTTAACACACAACGCTCCTTATGGTACTTCACTTGATCTTATTACTAGTAAAAAAGTGCACAAACTTGCTAAAGGGCAACATTATGGGTCTTATTTGGAAAGGCAGATGATTTTGAAATTTAAACCAGATTTAGTTATTTGTGGGCATATCCATGAAAGATTTGGAAAAGATAAACTTGGAAAGAGCCTTCTTGTTAATATTGGATCTGCATCTCAAGGTAATTTTGTTGTTATTAACTTTGACGAAAAGAAAAAAAAGTTTAATGTTAAATTAATCAAATAATCAAAATCTTTATTAAACAATTCTTTCAGAAACACTTAAAAAGAAGGGCTTGTTTTTTGTTAAAATGAAATTTGGAGATATTGAACTTCACTGGCTGGGCCATTCTGGATTTTTAATTAAGAATTCAAAAGTAATTTATATCGATC
>Ga0210057_1004824_pt1 | contig 17651 bp, 13 predicted proteins | sample CryGeyCG2114_010_2_FD_183968 | JGI IMG/M metagenome (GOLD analysis project Ga0210057, IMG submission 183968) | Groundwater microbial communities from aquifer - Crystal Geyser CG10_big_fil_rev_8/21/14_0.10 (SPAdes) (version 2) | ecosystem: Environmental > Aquatic > Deep subsurface > Groundwater ...
AAAAGACCGGTTGCCGTGATGATGGCATCCGACCCCATAGCTAGACCGTTATCCGGTATAGGTCAAGCTGATATTGTCATTGAGATGCCGGTTACGCCTAATAGTATAACCAGAATGATGGCTATTTTTCAATGCGAAGTGCCGGATGAGATTGGCTCTATCAGGTCCGCGCGAGAGGATTTCTTACCGCTGGTGGCAGGATTCGGGGCTATCTATGCTCATTGGGGAGGAGAAAGAGAAGCGTTAAATAAGTTGAACAGCGGTATCTTGGACAACATAGATGCGATGAAGTACGAGGGCACTGTTTTCTACAGGAAGAGTTCTGTTCAGAGGCCCCATAATGGATTTACAGCCATTGAGCTTCTTGAAGAAAAAGCCGAAGATTTAGGGTACGACTCAAATGACACATTTGCCGGATATTTAAGGAGTGAGGATAAGCATGAAAGAAATTTAAGCAATATTGTTAACGCTATATCAGTTGACTACGGAAATTCCTATAAAGTAGAATGGGCTTATGACGAGAGTGCGAACTCTTACAAAAGAACAAGAGGAGGAGAACCGGAGATAGATAAAAATACAGACAAGCAAGTTGAAACGAATGTCATTGTGTTAATGAAAACCACATCCAGAGTTTTGAGTATAGATTATATTTCAGTCAATACTATCGGAGAAGGGGAGGCTGAATTCTACCAGAATGGTATTAAAATAGGCGGTACCTGGAAGAACCCCGCAAAATCTGGCGATCGCGGGGCAGGCGCTTTAAGATTTTATGATACTAACAGTGAAGAGATGAGGTTCGTTCCGGGGAAGATGTGGATGCATTTTGTTACAAAATGATTATAATCCAAATCAACGAATGATATCCGAATGCTCCGAATGTAGTTACCACGAATCGCCAACCACGAATGGCTTCATCCTAATAATTTATTTGGATGAGCGCGTTCGGATTGCCGAAGGCCATAGGCCTAAGGCGCGCTATTCGGATACTATTTGGGGCATTTGGATAAGATTTGTGGATTAGGATTATGGTCAAGCGAAGCGTGATTATTTTTCTTTACGGTTCCGATGGCTATCGGATCAAGGAAAACGTGGACACGATAGTTAGTGCTTACAACAAAAAGTACAAAAGTGGAATGAGCCATTATCGGTTTGATTTAGATGGCACAAATAAATTTGACGACTTTGGTGAAGTTCTCAAAACCGTTTCTTTTTTTGATGAAGCGAAGCTTGTTGTTGTCAAAAACCCTTTCTCGGCTGGAGGTGACTTTTTGAATAAACTCTCTTCGTTGTCGGGTGACCTTAAAGTAGTCGCTGACAAAAAAACCGTCCTGGTATTTATTGAGAACAGAACGGAAAAAGAGCTGAAAAAAACCGATAAAGACCTGTTTTCGTTTTTGACCGCCAAACCCAACATGGCCAAGGACATTAACTATCTGAAGGGGACTAAATTATCAAATTGGGTCAGGGGTAAGTTCAAAGAGAACGGGCACGATGTTTCGCCTGCAGTAATTAGTCTGCTTATTAATTTGGTTGGCAGTGACCCCGCAAAATCTGAAGATCGCGGGGCAAGCAGCTGGGCTTTGGCGAATGAAATAAACAAAATAAGTAATTATAGTATCCAAAAAGCGCGCCTCCGGCCTTCGGCCTCCGGCAATCCGAACGCGCTCATCCGAATAAATTCGGGGCATTCGGATAAATTCGTAGATTTGGATTATGCTCATATCACTGAAAGTGATGTTCAGTTGCTGGTCAACCGCAAAGAAGACGATAGTATTTTCGAACTGACCGATGCAGTCGGCAATCAAAACAAGGCCAAGGCATTTGAAATGGTGTACCGCCTCACTAATTCAGGCCACGACGCCCATTACTTATTGAGTATGCTCGTCTATCATTTTGAGAATCTTTTGTCTGTTTATGACCCCGAACCATCCCGTCAGAACGGGAGCTACGGGGCAGGCGGCTCTGCTCTAAAGCATTTACACCCGTTTGTTGCAAAAAAAGCCGCCAGCCAAGCGCGCAAGTTCTCCAAAGAAGGTCTGCTGTCAAAATTCAACCATCTCGCCGAACTAGACATCTCTTCAAAGGATGGACTGGTTAATTTGAAAGACGCTCTATATAACTTTGTAATCAGTTAATCCATTTTATAAATAAAAAGCCCCGATTTAAGTCGGGGACAGGCCTACTCTCGGCTCGGCTGTTTCTTTTTCGTATTCTCCCTATTTTTCTTTACTATCTCGTCGGCTTCGTTTATCAGATCGTCTATTTCATTATCGGCCGGAGTTCTTTTTCTTTCCTCCGGCTCGTTTTGGGGTTGACTGGGACCAGGCGGTCTAGGTCTCTTTTCTTTTTCTTGGGGCATTTTACCCTCCTATTTGGTCACCGATTTCAAGACCCGAAAAAATCCTTCCGGGCTCTTGGATGATTCGATGGCCCAATGGAATCTGTCGCTATCATACCCGAATGGGGTATTAAATTCAATACTGAATTCCTTGTTTGATTGGACAAGCGTTATTTTGTTCCAGTCAATGTATTTGATATTGTTTGGAAATTTTTGCATTATTCTGACCCTTTGAGGAGCTCTTCCTTGTGAAGGCGGGACGGTCAACGCCCTTTTTATTTCTTCGTCGGAAACCACTCTTTTTATCAAACCTTTTCTCGCAAGTCCGGCGTAAACGCTGGAAATCCGATCTGTATTGGCGTATCCCATGTCAACGTATGACCTCAAGTCCGTGTCGGATACTTGATCTCTCTTCTTGAGGAATCTTTCAAATAGAATTAATTTAGTTACCCAGTCGCATACTCCGAACAAAGAATTGTAATTTCTTTCCAACAGGTCGCCGAATACGGAAAAAGCCGTCTCCATTGTTTGGTTGTATGCTCTGTTGTTTTCTTCAGTTCCGAATTGACCGCTTGCGTCGCTTAGGTAATCGCTCAAAACAGATAAGTATTGGCCCAAAATCTCAAGAGCGGTCAGTTGATGAATTGAGTGTCCGCCTGCGCCGATGACTGTCGTGTCGTATCTTCTTTCAAGATTAATATCTCTTGAAATTGCTCTGAATATTTTTGGTATTTTTTTAACAAATACGGGCAACAATCTATCTCGGAAATAATCATCCTCCAGCGCCATGAGCATGAGAGAGGTCAGCCCTCCTTTCATAAGCATGGCCGGTTCGCAAAGATTGGCGTCTCCGCATATCACATGCAATCTTTTCACCAAATTTCCGTTTGCCAGCGCTTCGTCACGAGTTTGTATGACCGGTCTGTCAGACAAGGTGTTATTATTTCTAAAAGCGACAATGAAATCAGCCCTTTGGGACATTTGGAAGGGACATGGCATACCGTCGAACTCGGAACCGACCTTACCTCCTCCGATGATGACTTGACGTATCGCCAAGAATGTCGTCCAAAGAGCTATGGCAGGATTGTTCGGTTGGCCACTGGTCAGCGTGCTGAAGAGGGCCGGATCAACTGAATAGTTCTCGTGACAGCCGGATGTATTTCCGAAACCGTCGGAGCACTTTTTGTATACTGATATGGCGCAGTTGCTCAAGACGGAAACCTTCCTCGCTAATTCTTGAACTATCAATTCGCCGGCTTTGTCAAAAACAACCAGATCTTTTGGGTTTGGACATTCCGGCGTGCAATATTCCGGCGCGCCCATGTCTTTGTAAACCAAACCACCGTTAGCGAGAAAACACCTTGTCGGCATGGCGGCTCTTTTATCCAGCCCCAAAGGCTCACTCTTTAGTAGACTTATCATGAGGTTTACAGCTTCACTAGCTGACGGTTCTTTCTTATCTGAATAAATATTGTATTCAGTTTCCATACCCATCATTTTTGGGGTAGGCATTGTCTCCCCTTGTTTTTAAATAGCGTACACAGAATATAAACCATAATTGCAATATTTTCAAAATTAACTTATAGTACTCCCCATGTTTTAGTTGTTTGAAAAGGAGGAGAAATGAAAGCATATACGGACTTTGACAGTGTGGCTCTTGCTCCCATCAGAGAACTGGTGGCTGATATGCCACGACACTTGAACGGGGTTTTGAGTTTCAAGGACAATATCTCCCCTTGGCATGGGACCACTATTGCGGCCTTTCTCGTTGATAACGGTAAAACGATAGTTGCCGTCTCCGATGGCAAAGTATCTGAGGGGCAGATGCTTTATGCGGCTTCCTTGGACTTTCCAAAGGTTGTAGAGATAGACAGAAGCACGATAATGCTTTTTGCCGGTGCGGCTGGTTTTGCCGCTTTGTACTCAAGGATACTTAAAAACTGGGTTGAAACGATGGAAAGAGTCAGGGAAGAACGCTTGAGCGCCAGAGCCAAAGTAAATATGCTCGCAAGAATGTTGAGGGAAAGTTTACCTTTTGCCGCAAGCGGCTTTCCTGTTATGGCTATCCTTGCGACATTTGATGAACGCAAGAGCGCAAGGATATTTTTATTCAGCCCCGATGGTTCAAATATTCAAAGAGAATCGTACGCAATTCTTGGTTCAGGAAAAGTTGGCGAGGGTGTACTTGTAGAAAGGTGGCATCCAGACATGAATCGAAATGAAGGAATTATTCTTGCTAAGAGATTGGTTAAAGTAAATGCCACAAATCTTGATTCCGCTACCGGCGGGCAGATATTCATAAAAGTTCTTGATGAGAACGGAGTTGAATCGGTAGATGGAGGGAGGGCCAATGAGTGAGATAATAGAGGTCTCCACGTCCACGCGACGTAGAGAAGAAGAGACAAAGCGTATTCTAGAGAGGGCTTCTCCTGTTATTGTGTGGCCAGCTGAAGAGGGAATAGTCGTTATTGCGGCTAACAGAGACAAAAAAGAAAATAGAATTCACTCTATTTATGACCGGATTGCCTGCGTTACTCTGGGTACTTTTTCCGGAGGGACTATTTTGTGGCAGCACGCCGCGTTCAGAGCAAGCTCGGACGGATTCAATTTGAGCAAGGGAGACGTCTCCTGTCGTATCATTATCAGAGACACTTCTGCGCTTCTTTCTGACAGCTTCCATGGTTTGAGAAAGGGGCCCCTGTTTGGGGTTGAAGCGGTTTTCGTTGAAATTGACGAGAAAAGAGAGGGTGACTATCTTGTTTATTTGAATTTTATGGGTTTTGTGAATACTTTTGATGAGGCAAGATTGTTTGGCCGACTTGATCCGGATGCGGATAGTAACAGTGGCGGGGATGAGCTGAAAGACAACGCCGATAAAAGGTTGGGCGAGATATGGGATCCAGCCAGATCATTGTCGGACGCAATTGAAACGCTGAAAAGAGAAGAACTTTTTAGAGGGCTTTTTGCCAGTCCCAGAGTTGAAATCGTGATCATGGACAGATCTGCGGTAAAGGAAGAAAGATTTAGCCAGGTATTTAAGAAAACGGCTTGATCCTGTAGTAGATTTTCCAGTTGCGGCTTAAAGCCGCAATTTTTAATTCTGGAAAATTCACTACGGGATTGATAATAAGCCGTTTTATGTTATCCTTCTTTTTATCGTTCTTTTACAAGGTTCATAAATGGCCAACCGAAATAGCAGAAAACCAGAAGAAGAATTGAATCGGATGTTTGAAGATCTGGTCAATTTGAGTGAAGAGGTAAAGAGACTTGAGCAGGAGATAAAGCGACTTGGATACATAAATTCTCAACTTGGAACTGCTAACCAGGGCCTGATTGCCCGGATTCGGGAAAAAGAAAATAAACTTGGACAGACAACGGCCACTCTTGAGAAAGTTCTCAAAGTTCTCAAGGCCATTAAACAACTGCCGAATTACTACGCGCATTTCCTCGGCTTTGTGGATAGAGAAAACAGTGTTGCGGACATTCTTTTAGGCGGACAAAGGAAAAGAGTCGGAGTTGATCCGGGTATTGATGTTAGAGCACTTCTTTTGGGGGTCTCCGTTGTTATTTCAGGAGAAACAAGCGCCGTTATCGGCATAGACCCCAACCCTGAAGGCGCGGGAAGCGTGGTTACATTGAAAAAGTATCTTTCTGATGACGTTGCTTTGATAGAAAGTCAGCATGGAGACAAGGCAACGGTGTATATTTCAACTGGCGTAGATAAGCAGGAAGCTACGCTTAATTCTAAAGTTCTTCTTAATGGGAACTTTATTGTGGGTGTTGTGGAGTCGGCAGAGGATTCTGTCAGACAGGCCACCAGCCAGTATATGCTTGCCGAAGTTCCGGATGTTAGCTTTGACGATATCGGCGGTTTGGATAAGGAACTTGAGACGATAAAGACAGAGATTGAGGACAGTTTCGAGGTTCCTCGTCTTTATAATATGTACACCATTCCAAAAGAATCGCATGTTCTTTTGCATGGTTTGCCCGGCAATGGCAAAACGATGATCGCCAAGGCGATCGCTAAGTCGATGCTGGATAAATACAGAGATAAAATAACTCCGCATGCTCCCGGTAACTTTTTTGCTGTTCGCGGCCCCGAGCTTGAGAACAAATGGGTCGGCGAGACCGAGAGAATGCTTAGAGAGGTGGTTGACAGCGCGGCTTCTCTTGCGAAGAGATCGGAGTCACCGGTGTTCGTTTTCTTTGATGACTGTGAGGCATTCCTTTTGAGACGGGGAGCCGGCATATCTAGTGATGTTAATATGGGTCACGTTACTCAATTCACGACCCTATTGGAAGGCGTGAAGGAGATAAGGGGCGTTTACTTTATTTTGGCTACCAACAGAATTGATCTCATTGATCCGGCTGTTATCAGAAGAATGAGCCTGAAAATTAGAATACCCGAACCCAACAAGGATGCTACTGTGAAAATTTTCAGAAAACTCTTGCTGAACGCGCCTCTCTATGAAAATCAAGACCTTGAACACGTCGTTAACGTAGTAGTTGAAAGGTTGTATCGGGACAGTAAAGAGAATAACTTTATGGAAATCATCTTTCAGGACGACACTTCCAAGACAATCGATATCTCTCAACTGGTTTCCGGTAAGATTGTTAGTGACATCGTCAATAGGGCCAAAAAGATAGCCAAGAACAGAGACAAGAATTTGGCCGAGTCAGAATGGCCTACCGGCATATCGGCCGAAGATCTGCTGGAAGCGCTCGAGATAGAATTCAAGAACAGTGAGGCCTTGCCAACAACCAAAGAAACAATTCAGGAATGGCTCAAGCAGAAGGGTATCACCAAAGCCGTCGATCATACCCGCAAGCTCTTTGGTGAACAAGTCGGAGAGAGAAGGGTTAATTACTCTGTTCAGTAATTTTCACATTTTCCCGCTTTTGAGCGGGTTTTTCTTTGCTTCATAAAATAGTGGTTTTGTAGTTAAGCATACGGGTTGTCTGGATTTCTACTACCTGGTTTGATTTTAATTAGTTTTTAGTTATACTAATCCCCATTATCGGTTCTTTAAAAAGTGAGGGTGAGGCAAAATGAGAAATAATCAGCTGGTTGTTCCAGATGAATTTCCTGTTGTCGAACACAGCTCCACCAGTATGCCTTTGCCTTTTACTGGAGTACAGCGCTTTTTGAGGCATCCTTATTATGAGTTCTTGATCCAAGAGGCAAGAGAGGGCAAGATACCGTTTGTTTTTGCTGTGATGCAAGGGCCGAAACTTCAAACTTTTCCTAAAAGTGAAAAGGGATTGTATTGGGTCGGAGTTGTCTGTAGTGTTGAAGGGGTAGGGAGTGTTGAGCCGCTGATTTCTTTACTTGGAAGAAATAGAGTAAGGGTGGGCAAGTACATAAAAAGGGCCAAAGATATTTGGGTCGCCACTCTTATGGAATATATTATTGATGTGAGCGAAGAACAGTTTGTGAGTGATAAGGGCGATGTGATAGTAAATCCGGAGTACCAGACCCTACTTGGCGGATTACTATTTAATATTAGAAATAAGCTTCAACAACTTTGTCAGGAATGTGTTAAATTTGCGGGACCCGATGACGATGATACCAGAGGGCTTATGAGTCTTTATGATGGTTTTTATAACTACGACCTCAATAGACGCGATGCTATTGACCGGCTGATATGGGAAATCGTATTTGCAATACCGGTGATTGATCCGACCCAAAAACAACACTTCATTGAGCTAACTTCTCTTATGCAAAGAATGGGTGGTTGTCTCGGATTGTTAGAGTTAAATATTGATATCATAAGTAGCGCTAAAAGGTATGATGTGGCAGTTAGGCATCGAATGCGAAAGAAGAAAAGAAGGCTTAGTGGCGGTGTTTCCAGAGATGATGATTCGTCCGACAGGGATGGTCTGCCGGCTAATGTCAATCCGGAAATGGCCGAAAGACGGGAAAGATACGAGAAAATCAAGGACTCAATTAGTCCTGAAGCCGAGAAGGCAATCATAGAGGATTTTAACCGTCTGAATAGTTGCGTTCCCGGGCAAGCCGAGTGGAATATATTTATCAATCACCTTGACTGTCTTTTAAACCTATACTCTACCGAAACCACTCCCCAAGAAAGGGATGTCTCTAAAGTTGAAAAGGTGTTGGGCCAAAGCCACTGTGGTTTGGAAGACATTAAAGAAAGAATTTACGATTACCTTGCGACTAAGATTAGAAATCCAAAAGGCAAGGCCCCTATACTGTGTTTTGTGGGTCCGCCGGGAGTAGGAAAAACATCAATAGGCAAGTCAGTTGCCGAGTCGCTTGGTCTTAAATTTGTGCGCCTATCTCTGGGTGGCATTAGAGACGAGGCTGATATCAGAGGACACAGACAGACCTACATAGGCGCGATACCGGGCAAGATTATTCAGGAAATAGTTCGGTTGGGAGTAAAGAATCCCGTCTTCATGCTTGACGAGGTTGACAAGATTAGTAACGACTTCAGGGGCGACCCCTCGTCCGCGCTTCTTGAAGTTCTTGACCCGGAACAGAATTACTCGTTCCAAGACCACTATATAGGCGCTCCGTTTGATTTGTCCGGCGTGTTGTTTCTGTGTACTGCCAATACTTCATCCGGCATACAGCGTGCTCTTTTGGACCGTATGGAGGTTATAAACATTGCCGGCTATGCGGAATTTGAAAAGGTTCAAATAGCCACAGAGTTCCTTGTCCCTAAACAAATTATTGAAACCGGGTTTCCTGGTTTGAATGTAAATTGGCAAGACAACGACTTCGGTAAAGTTATTTCAAAAATTGTAAAAGGATATACCAGAGAAGCCGGAGTAAGAGATTTGGAACGGCAGATACACCAGATATTTTCAAGATGGGGCAGACAAGCTATGAAAGATGGCGACGATAAGTCCGCTATCGGCGAGACGAAGCCCGTCGAGATATTGATCACCGAAGAATTGGTTGAAAAATTGCTTGGCTCACCTAAGCATGCTCATGAGAGAGTGAATAAAACTGAAGTCGGCGAGGCAATCGGCCTTGCATGGACCCCAGTTGGCGGGGATATCTTGTATATTCAAGCCGAGTTGACTCCCCGTGGGCGCACTGAAAAAGATATCTCACAAACAGGCGGTTTGCTCGAGGTTTTTAAGGATGCTAACCACAATGCCCTTACGGTCGTCAAGAATTTATTGAGAAATGACAAACAAGCCGTAAAACGGTTAACGGAGAACCTGCTACACCTCTCCGTCCCTGACGGGGGAGTCAAGAAAGATGGTCCCTCCGCCGGAGTTACTATGGCCTTGGCAATATATTCGGAATTGACCGATAAACCACTAAAGCCCTTTGTGGCAATGAGTGGAGAGATCACGGTTAAAGGAATGATACGTGCTGTCGGCGGTATTAAAGAAAAAGTTCTTGCCGCGCATCGAGACGGATTGAAGGAAGTTATTCTACCCGCCTCTAACGAACGGGACGTGAAAGATAAAATTCCGGAAGAAATAAAGAGAGATCTCAAGTTCCACTTTGTGTCTCATGTCACAGAGGTTCTGCCAATCGTGTTTCCCGGCGAAGTGATTCCGTCCGCTTAGATACTTAACCGATTTGATTGTCCCGTAAAACGGGACTTTTTGTTGCAAAAACGGCTAAATTTGGGTACTATTGGCGTTGATGTATCAATACCTCCACATAGGCCGGGCCGGTGATATACAAGACGCGGGCGACAGGAAGTTGTATCGTTTCCTGGAAATTCTGCCTGGTTTGTCTGCTTGGCTTACGCTTATTTTAATTGTAGTACTGTCCTTTTTGACGCCATTTTATATGGCGTTGTTCATCATTGTCTTCGATGTTTACTGGCTGCTCAAGACCATCTATTTATCTCTGCATTTAAGGGTCGCTTATAACAGGTTGCGTATCAACTCCAAAATCAATTGGCTCGAGCGTCTAGACTCACTACTCACTACTCACTACTCACTACCCGCCATCAAGTCCTGGCAAGATATTTACCACATTATTTTCCTGCCTCTTTATAAAGAGAGCTACGAGATTGTTTCAACGTCGTTAGGGGGATTACTCAAGACAAATTACCCTAAGTCAAAAATGGTGGTCGTGCTTTGCTGGGAAGAAAGGGGAGGGGATGAGACAAGGCAAGTGGTCGAGGCGATAGAAAGAAAGTACAAGAATGAGTTTTTAGAATTTTTATCAGTGGCACACCCTGTTGGTTTGTCAGACGAAATACCCGGCAAGGGTTCAAATACCACCTATGCCGCAAGTTATGTCAGGGAACACGTGGTGCCGCGGCTCAACGTCCCCGTGCCGACATTGCCTTCTGTTGAGACAGAGAAACTTGGGACCGGCGCCACAGGCGTCAAGGCAACTTCGGGACTGGGGCGTTCGGCAGCGGGACGGATACTTGTCTCAAATTTTGACATAGACACGGTGGTCTCTCCGGAATATTTCGGCATACTGACTTATACTTTTTTAACAACACCCGATCCGCACAGGGCTTCCTATCAGCCGATACCTTTGTACGTGAACAATATATGGGAGGCACCGTCGTTTGCGAGAGTGGTGGCTTTCTCGGCAACATTCTGGCACACCATCAAGCAAGAGCGTCCCGAGAGTGCAACTACGTTTTCATCCCACTCAATGTCCTGGCAGGCCCTTGAAGACGTCGGATTTTGGCAGAAGAATATGGTCTCGGAGGATTCAAGGATATTTTGGCAGTGCTTTTTGAGATATAACGGCGATTACAGAGTCGTCTCCCTTTATTATCCCATATCAATGGACGCCAACGTCGCGCCAACTACTTTTGGAACGCTTAAGAACGTTTACAAACAGCAGAGGCGATGGGCTTACGGTGTTGAGAACGTGCCGTACTTTTTATTCGGTTTTATAAAAAACAAACTCATTCCGTTGAAGAAAAAGTTGTATTACGGATTTATCGCCGTAGAGGGCAACCATTCCTGGGCCACGAATGCCATAATACTTTTCTTGCTTGGCTGGTTGCCGGTGGTTGTCGGAGGGCCGGAATTCAACAAGACGGTCCTGTCTTTCAACCTGCCATACTTTACGAGAACCATAATGACGCTGGCAATGCTGGGACTTGTTTCATCCGCGATTCTGTCCATCGTTCTACTGCCGCCGCGTCCGCCCCAGTTCGGCCGCTTCAAACATCTTTTGATGACACTTCAATGGCTCCTGTTCCCCATAACGACCATCTTGCTCGGGGCAATTCCGGCGTTAGACGCCCAAACCCGTCTGATGCTCGGCAAGTATATGGGTTTCTGGGTGACGCCGAAAACGAGAAAATGACTCAATTGATTGAGTCATTTAAATAAGCCGGAAAGTGTTGATTTTTGGGCGGGGAAAGGGAATAATTGAATTGAAGTGGTATGATGTGCTTCATTTTAAAATTTAATTTCTATTACAGAATTAACATCGTCTAAGTCCAAAAGCACTTTCACTTTTCTTGGACTACCGTCAGAATTTCTAAAACCCTTTTGAAATGAGCCGAGCTTTTTAAGCATTTTGTCATTAAGTAAAATTAATTTTATTTCTTTTAATTTGAATGCGGTTTTTCTCAAGCGCGAAGGCGCTTTACGTAAAATTCTCTGTTTCTCATAATTCGATAATCCTCCTTTGAGTTTTTTATGCCAAATCTGAAAACCCCTATTCTCGTCGTTATATTCGGCATTTCCGGTTGCCAATATAAGCCCCGCTCCGCCAAATTGCTTGATTGCCTTTGCGATGGCTAGCCGGTCATTAACGATAACATTTTTACTTTCTTGACCTTTTGCATTTTTGTTTGGGTGCACTTTAAAGTCCCACGGGATCTCCGCGAATCCGTCAAACTCAACTCTTCCATATTTTGGTCCCGGAATTTTTACCAACGGAGGTAGGCGTGTGTCACAAAGAAACTGAAAGTAAAAACCGACCCATTCCATCTGTTTCCAGTGCGGGTAACCCGCATTTTTCATTTCAAGAATCGCTTTGCGACCATCCCAAAGAACGGGCATCCCCGCTAATAACTTTTCCAGTTGCGCGATTAACTTTTTTGAAATCATAATTAAATTACCGAATTATTATGTAGTACTTCGAGGGCATTTGCAAAGCGAGGGAAAAGGTGTCTATTAATTTCTTTTATTAATGAGGGGCTATGTTTTACGTTTTCGTTATCTTTGCCCGCGTTTCTCTTGATTACGCAATTTGTTTGTTCTGATAGTTCAATTTTTGATAAAAGGTTTTTGTCAATCAAAATTCCGTTGATGACAGGCAATGTCATTAGGGTTCTTTCGGATATCGTCATTCCCCCGTCATTAACTCGCCACCACCAATACATGTAACTGCTGTTTAGCAGTAAATAAGCGATGTCTCTTTCTCTTTCGTTATAAAAATAAAGAGTTTTGAATGATGAACGCTCTACCGATCTTTTAAGGGCGGATATAAAATATCTTGGCGTAGATGGGACCGTCAATTTATATCGTGTTGGCCGTTGTGATATAAAATAGGCCAATATTTTTTCTTGTTTCTTCGCAAGATTATAAAGAGGTAGCAAATTCTTTTGTAATTTTGGGAAAATATCTTCTTTTGGTTTAATTTGAACTAAAAAATTATCAATGGAGTCAAGAAGTTTTTGCCTCTCTTTAACTCGCCATCGGAGGAGGGGGGTTATTCTAAAGACCCGCTCCTTGCTGGTTTGTTTTGCAACAATAATGCCAGCTCTTGTGCTATTCGCCTTGTTTGTGTTCTTTGAGCCGAATTTAATCCCCCGGAAAATATTATCAGGCACATTATCAAAACAATAAATATCAATGTCGCCGAAGGTGTTTAACAATAATCTCCTTAGAGAATTAAACTTCTGACCATTTGTAAATGTTTGCGGGGTGATTGAAACAAAACCGGTAGACGTCTTTATGACTTTTTCTAAAAAATAAGCGTACAAATCTCTTGCCGAACTTGTCTCAAATCGTACATCAGGTTCAACCATCACATAGGGCGGATTAAGAATTGCATAGTCGTGTTTGGGCAAGTTGTCAGAAAGCAAGAAGTCGGCGACAACAAAGCGGGATTTTATGTTTTCAAATAATTTCTTGTCTTTTTTCTGAAAATTAATTGTTAAAATAAACCGTGCAATAAATAGAGCTAATTTGTCGCGGTCAATAAGAGATATATTATTTTTCAAAAAATCTTCCGGGTCTTCTTGGTATAGAATAAGCCAATAAGACAAATTGCCGACACCGGAGCAGGGGTCAACCCAAATTTTGTTTCTTGGGAAAGAGAGGGCTCTTTTTGCCATAACTTGCGCGATATCGTCCGGCGTAAAATACTGTCCTTCTTGTTTTCGCTTGTCGCGGTCTACATAAGCAAGTGAGTATTCGTAAAGCACCGAGATCTCGCCGACAGAAAGACCTTCAATAAAATCAAGGTCTTGAAATTCAATATTTCTAAATTCTTTTTCGTCAAGGATATATCTTAAATCCGTCCTGCCACCTTTGTTTAAATTGGTTGCCAAAATTGAATACCAAGCCCCTTCTAATCCTAAACGGTCGAGTATTAGATTAAAATCTTGTATCGGCAGATTGTTTATTGTTGATCTGTTTTCGTGCATAGTTTTATTTTACTAAATTTCTTTTCTTAGAACACCTATAACTTTTCCCTGTATCTCAACCTCTTTTTCATAAAACGGCTTCATTGTTTTGTTGGCGGGAACAAGTTTTATGCGATTTTTGTCCCTATAAATTTTTTTGAGCGTAACAGCGTCTTTGTCGGGTAGATATGCTACGGCTTTTTCACCATTATCAACAGTTGATTGCTCGCGAACTATAACAACATCCCCGTCGGCGATTCCTTCCTCAATCATACTTATCCCTAAAACCTTCAGGGCATAGTGGCTTGTTCCTTTCGAAAGCATGTTAAAGGGTACTTCTATGGTTTCAGTATTTCTAATAGCCGCGATGGGACCACCGGCAGAGATTGTTCCCAGTAGGGGTATCCTTACTAGTCCATTATTTTTGTTCGGACTGATTACTTCAATTGTTCTGGCTTGACCCGGCTCCTTTTTGATGTAGCCCTTTTTTTCTAAAGCGGAGAGGTGTTCGTGAATTGTAGATACTGCCAATTTAAATTTTTTAGCAATCTCTTCGTGAGTGGGGGAGAACCCCTTTTTGTCGGAGTATGTTTTTATAAAGTCGTAAATTTGTTTTTGTTTCGGTGTTAATGTCATACACTTATTATACCCGAAAGAAACCCGAAAGTTATCCACACCTTTTCAACCTTTACTTTCGGGTTTCTTTCGGTAGGATGAGTTCAACAAAAAGTAGGTGGTCGAACTGCTCTGTTCATAATCAAAAATAAAAACAATAACGACAAAACGATATGCAAAAGAAAAATGCAACAAAAGCAGAAATTAAAAAGCAGAGGGATCCAGAAAAAATTGCAAGAGTAATAAAACAAAAAGGTTTTCCATCTGGGAAACTACCGAGGGGAAAGGTCTTACACCACGTCATACCAGTTGCTCTTGGGGGCAAGACAACGGCTAAAAATACTCGCGTTGTTACAACTACTAAACATACGCAAATTCATAAAAACCGAAAAGAGAGAGGTCTGATTTAGAAATTAAAATAGTCACCAACCTAAAGTCGCCGGACATTGCTCAAATAACGATGAGGCCCCGTGTCTACCTCAATCGAACCAAATTCCGTCTATCTGGGCGGTCTAGGTTTTGCCCCAGATTCCGAGGTTGTTTTTAGATTGAAGGGTGGTAAAATAAGTAAGAAAAGTTTATTGAATGGGCAAAGGTCGAAAAATTAATTGAGAATAAAAATTAATAAATTATGACAAACTTAAAACAAACTTTGATTGACGAAACAAAAAAGCGAGTGGAAGAATTAGAAAAGGAAATTGAAGAATCAGGCAAAGAGGTCGAACTTTTAGAAGCAAAACTTAAGGTGGAAAGTAAAATGGCTTCAATGAAAGATTTACCTCAAGAAGTCGCGGAAGATGTTAAATATTCTGTCCAAGCATTAGAAAGCATGTTGCAAATGGAGAAAAACAGAAATACGGAACTTCAAAAAGAATTTGAAATATTAAGACACAGAAGCCAAGTAATTAGAAAATTTGATGATGTAGAATTATAAATCAATCCTCATGGGACAAATCCTCTTATTCATAATCGCAACGGTTGTTATTGGAGTTGGTTTTGTGTTGCTTGTGTCACGTGGGGCGAGAGAGACGGCTGTCGGAGTTTGCGCGACGGCGCTGGATAGGACGGTGCGGAAAAACTCTAACAAGGAAAGAGCGCTGGCTTTTCTGCGGGAAAGGGGAGAAGTCGGGAACGAAGAAATTCGCGAACATCTCGGCGTTTCACGTCAATCCGTCGCCCGATATATGACCGAACTGGAGCAGGAGGGCAAAGTGGAGCAAGTTGGCGACATCGGCCGAGGAGTTATTTATCGCCCGCGGTGAACCATATCACACCACACAAATAACATACCAACAAACTTGAGTTTGTTGGTATGTGGTAGAAATATTCGGTGGAATAAATGACTCAATCGATTGAGTCATTTATTCAAAGTGGGTCATCTTCTGAAACTCGTTGAGGTGTTCTTTAAGGAGGGGATAACGAGATAGAGAGGGGTCCTCTTTGAGAAGCAAGCGCGCCTCTGCGCGGGCTTTTTTTATTAACTCAACGTTGGCAAGCGATGCCATTGCCAGATCGGGCAGACCCGATTGCTTTGTGCCCATAAATTCTCCGGGGCCACGGATGGCCATGTCTTTTTCCGCAAGCTCAAAACCGTCGTCGCAATTAACCAGAGCTTTTAATCGCTGATTCGTTGACTTGTCTCCGAAAGAAGAAAATAACAGGCAGTACGATTGATGTTCGCTTCGTCCGACTCGGCCTCTGAACTGATGGAGCTGGGCAAGACCGAATCTCTCGGCGCTTTCTATTGCCATAACTGTAGCGTTTGGAATATCAACCCCGACTTCTATTACTGATGTGGAAACGAGAATGTCATGCCAACCGTCTTTAAACTCACTCATTATCTGATTTTTTTCTTTGGGCTTCATTTTTCCATGAAGCATGGCGACTCTTAAGTCGGGGAAAACCTCTTGAGACAACTTCTTGTGCTCTTCTTCAACTGCTCTGACATCGGCCCACATAAGGCGCATTTGTGCCTTCGCGGAACTACGCGGACTTAACGCGGACTGATGCGGAAACTTTTCTGCGATGTTCTGCGTGTGTTCTGCGTTGTTCTGCGATTGTTCGATGCGCGGGCATACCACGAAAACTTGACGGCCGTTTTTGACCTCATTTCTTATGAATTCATAAGATTCTTTCCGTTGAATAGAGCTGGATATTTTAGTGATTATCTTTTGTCTATTCTTCGGCTTTTCTCTGATTATGGATATGTCCAGGTCGCCGTAGATAGTTAGGGCTAGAGTGCGAGGGATAGGAGTCGCCGTCATACTCAAGAGATGAGGAATCCTCATCTCTTGCGCAGATTCACGCGGACTAAACGCAGATTTACGCTGATTTCTTGCAGAGTCATAAACAACTCTTTTTATGGTAAGTTCGGGACCAAAGTTAACAAGCAAAGCGACTTTATAAGAAGATCCTTTTAGATAGCTCCATAATTGTTTTTTTTCGGTATCTCCAACAAAAGGTAAAGCTTTCAGTTCTATAACAATGGAATCTTCAACTACCAGATCAGCTTTATAAGTGCCGATTTTCTTATCCCCGTATTTTAAGGGAATGAATTTCTCTGTTTCAAAGTTTAGGTCCAAACTTTTAAATTCTTCCAGCAATGCTTTATGATAGATAACTTCTTTATGGCCTGAACCCAGTTCGTTGTATACGTCGAAAATAGCACCCCTTATTTTGTAAGCTAGTTCCTCATATAAAAGTTTACCGTTTTCGTTATCTGCGTTGATCCGCGTATCAATCTGCGTTGATCCGCGCAGCAACGCCGCACGTTGCTGGATTCCGAAGCGATGTTGTTCGTCTATAACCAACAGGGCTAATTTGCCAAACAAAACATCTTTCTGGAGTACGGCGTGAGTTCCAATTATTATGTTTATTTCGCCGGAAGATATTTTTTCTTTGAGTATTTTTTTAGACACGTCTTCGTTGTTGACCTTTGATACTGACGCGGTTAGTAAGCCAATTTTTATACTCTCGTCATTTGCGAGAGATCTTATTGTGTTGAAATGTTGGCTGGCCAGCACCTCGGTTGGCGCTAAAAAAACCGTCTGATAACCTGCTTTGGCTATTTGGTAAGCGGCTATCAGTGCCACCACCGTCTTGCCGCTTCCGACGTCGCCTTCCATCAGCCGGTTCATCGGATATTTTTT
>Ga0210057_1004825_pt1 | contig 17647 bp, 15 predicted proteins | sample CryGeyCG2114_010_2_FD_183968 | JGI IMG/M metagenome (GOLD analysis project Ga0210057, IMG submission 183968) | Groundwater microbial communities from aquifer - Crystal Geyser CG10_big_fil_rev_8/21/14_0.10 (SPAdes) (version 2) | ecosystem: Environmental > Aquatic > Deep subsurface > Groundwater ...
TTGTGAGCCATGTGCACTTTTTCCTTCTCCGAAGGTTTCTTCTGCCACAGTCCCTAGACCTATTCTTCTTCCAAGAGTGCCTTGTATAGTCTTCATCAGGTCTATACTTGCAAGCTTTGTTAGGTCGCCAGGATAATATTTGTTTAGAAGTGGTGTATCAAAATGATCAGAATTAAAACCAATTATTAAATCTGTATTTTCTAAAATTGGCCATAGTTTTGGGAGGTCTTCTTCCAAGAAGCTCATGTATTCTTCTGTTTTTGAATCATAGATGCAAACAACAGAAAGACTCAAAAGAGATGGGTCGTTTGCACCAACGTCTGGAAAGAAGTTTTTTGTTTCTATGTCAAATACGACGTAGTTCATGGTTTTGAATTATGAATTAAGAATTAAGAATTAGATATTAGGTTTTAGGTTTCAGGTGTGAGGTTTCGGTAGCGACGGTTTATAAAATAACAAATGTTCAAAATTCAAAATTTGTAGTAATTCGTGTCATTAATTCGTAGTTATTAGTATTAAAACATTGAAAATTGTCTCCCTTTGGGAGATCTACCGAAGGTAGAAAAATTGAAAATTCGTATACTACGGACTTATAACTATTTAATCGCTAAGGGGATTTGGTCAATTGAGACGACATTTTCCTCCCCAGTTTTTAGATTTTTTAGTTTGTATTTTCCGCTGTCAATCTCATCTTTACCAACACATATAATAAACGGAATACTTTTTTTGTACGCGTATTCAATCTGTGCTCCAACTTTTTTGCTAGATTTGTCTACTATTACATTAACCCCATTTTGTCTTAATGTATTTGCAATTTTTTCTGACTCAATAGCGCTGTCTTGGTCGATCGTGCAAATATACAGATTTGTTGTAGATGTGTATTCAGGAATTAAATTGTATGTTTCAAGTACATCTCGCATCGTTACATCACCCATACCGAATCCCATAGCCGGTATTTTTTCTTCACCAAATATTTCAAGCAATCTGTCATATCTTCCTCCACCAAATAGAGACCTGTTATTTTCTGGGCTTTTATCAAAGACCTCGAATACGACTCCAGTATAATAGTCAAAACCTCGCATTAAATATGGATCAAATACAACATTTGAAATACCTCGTGCGGATAGAGCTTCTATTACATCATTAATTTGTTTACTTGGAGCAGGACTATAGACAAACTCTTTTCCGGCGATATTATCTGCTTCTTCTTGAAAATTATCAACCTTATTCTTTTTATCTAATAATTTCTTCATTTTATAAGCTTGATCTTCATCCAATCTCATTTCTTTCAATGTATCGTCAACAAGAAATCTATCGTTTATACGAATTTCAAAATTGTCATCTGTGACACCAAAATTCCTCATGATACTACTTGCCACCTCTATTATTTCAGTCTCAGCAGAAATATCTTCTACACCAAAAATATCCACATTCAATTGCCAGTGTTCTCGTAGACGTCCTTTTTGTGGTCTTTCATATCTAAAAAGATTTGGTATAGAGTACCAACGAATTGGAAAAGCGAGCTCTTTCTTTTTCTTTGCTATCATGCGAGCTAGTGTCGGTGTCATTTCTGGTCGCAGTGTAACATCGCGGTTACCTCTATCTGTAAAGGTGTAAGTTTGTTCATTGACTATCTCTTCACCTGATTTTGCTCTGTATAGCTCTGCTGGCTCTAAGACAGATGCGCTATATTCTACATAACCAAAAGACTCTGCAGTTTTTCGCATTGTATTGATAATATGATTTTGTGATGCCATTTCTTCGGGATAAAAATCTCTCACACCCTTATATGGGTCTTTTTCTATATTCGTCATATCCTATTAGTATAGAGGATTATTTAGTTTGTGAAAAGTCGTTATTTATAGTTTTTTATAAAACTATAAAATCTCGTTATAGACCAAAAAAGAAATACTCAACATTAAAAACATTCTTACATTCTGCAGAATGTAAGAATGTTTTTAAATACTGTGATAATATTATGTATATGGAACAGAAATTAAAAACAACAATTCAGATGGAAAGACATTTTAAAGGTCTTGCAAACCATCATCGTCTTTCGATTTTGTTATTGCTAGAAAAAGAGAGTAATTTGACTGTTGAAAATATATCTACTGGTTTAGATGTAAATTTTAAAACAATCTCTCAACATACAGGATATTTAATGAGGGCCGGATTACTTGAAAAAAGATATAAAGGACGAATGGTCTTAAATACTCTATCTCCATACGGTAAAATTTTTGTGAAGTTTATAAAAAAGTTTCAATCAATACATTCTTAGTATATTTTGTATTGGTTATTTATATGACACTGTTAATTTTTAACCGCACAACTAAAAGAATAACATTCCCACATTCTGCAGAATGTGGGAATGTTATGGTGGTGTTTTTTTAAGAATACGATTATTATTTATGCATATTTTGTGTTTGGGGTAGTATTACAAACTAAATAATGTTTATGATTAAAAAATATTTTTGAGATTATGTTGGATTAAAAAAATAATTATGATATTGAATTTATATAAAAATATAGGAGAAACACCCCTTAATATTATAGAGAAATTTAAGAGAGAAAACCCAGAATATGAAGAAATAAAGATGACATATGCTGGTAGATTAGACCCAATGGCGGAGGGTCTTCTTATTATTCTTTGTGGCGATGAGGTGCACAACAAAGAAAAGTATTTAGGATTAAATAAAGAATATGAGTTTGAAATACTTTTTAACGTTAGGACAGACACTGGAGATGTGTTGGGAATTGTTGAAACTTTTGAAAACAAGATGATTGATGAGGCGACTCTCAAGGATGTGCTTGGCGACTTTGTTGGTAAAAGAACACAGAAATATCCGGACTATTCATCCAAAACGATTAATGGCGTACCAATGTGGAAGAAAGCAAGGTCTGGAGATGTGGCTGAAGAAATTCCAGAGCATGAAATAGAAATATTTGATTTAGAATTAATTTCAACCCAAAAACTAATTGGTAAAGAGATAAAAGAAATAGCTGAAGAAAAAATTAAAAAAGTAGAAGGGGACTTCAGGCAGACAGAAATAATAAATTCTTGGCAAGAAAGAATTGATGATAAAGAACAATTTTTTGTCGTAAAAGTTATAGCTAATGTTTCGAGCGGTACATATATTAGAGTGTTGGCAGAAGAAATTGGAGTTAAATTAGACACAAAAGGTATAGCTTTCTCTATAAAACGCACAAGGGTGGGGGATAACGAACTCCAATAATACGCTACTAGCTCTGCCACAAAGTTTTTTATTATGCTAATCTGTAATAAGAAAAATATACAAAGGAGGGCTTATGTCAAACCTTATTGATGTTCTCGCATTGCAGAAGAGATCAGACTCTTCATTAATGGATGATGCAAAAGAAATAAGGAGGCTTTTAAAGTTAATTTCTGCCAACGATGATATTGTTGCAAACAAGGATCTTGTGAGCAGAACTAAAAGAGTTCTTAGATATTTGCCACAATCTATAAAAGATATAGGAAAAAATCGTGAAGAAATAAGAGACGTGGTATTTTCTGGTTTTTCTCTTGTGGCTGAGCTCAAATCTTACTTGTATCAATTAAGGAAAACTCGTGAAAAAAGAGTTCTCGAATATCAATAGTTTTTGTATCACATAAAAAGCATCTCGACCGCAGGTCGCGATGCTTTTGTTTTTTATTGGCGTCGATACCTCGCAGCTCTGCTGCGGGGTAACACTATAAAAAGCGTCGTCGGTGGACGACTCCACTTCCAACATAAAAGCCACGGTGCCGCCTCGCCAATACTCCGCAAGCTCTGCTCGCGGAGATGGCGGGAATAGGTGGCCTTTTTTATTTATCATATAAAGATGTAGGTGTAGACTAAATGCTTTTATTATTTCTTAACACTAAAATTAGTTCATAAAAAGTAAAAACGTATTATTCTATATATCAGACAACAATTCTTTAACAGGAGGTTTGTATCATGCGGGTCCTAGAGTACTTGGTACACAACGTACCCCAGAAAGGATACGATATAGAAATTATCCAATACAACATTCTTGCCTATATTGCAAAAATTCATAGTAGTTTTGTGCATAATATGCTTTTTCCATACCTGAATGAAGTCCGTTCACAGCTTAAAGAGCTAAACGGAGTATTGGAATTTTTATTAGAAATAGAAGAGTCTGGGTATTGGGACGCTGATCAGATAGATATGTTTACCGGAGAGATAAGGCGTGACTATTCTTTTTTAGACAATATTAATCATGTCTTGTTGAGAGATATGGTTGTGTGGGCTATCAGTGAGTTTGAAAAAATAGAAACTGAGGGAGGTACTCTCGGTGAGTTTTTTTTTCAATCACTACAAATATCACCAGTTGGTGTAACACCAATTACATTCAGGGATGGATATTTTACGTATTCAAACATGTCGTCCACAGGGTATTTTGTCATAAGGTATGCTGTATTAAACATGTTGGGTGTTTCTGAGTATTGTTCCACGTGGATACTAAAACACGCCTTTGTTGGTTTCTTTGATGGTGGGATTTCTTTGTCTGATTTAAAAAAACTGGTTATAAAAAAAGACCCAAGTCTTTCAAATCCAGCTTTTTTGCATATTCAAGACAAAATAGGTCTCCCTGTTGAACAAACCCTAGAGCCTCTATGTAGAAAGAAGCTTCTCGCGTATGTTCTTGAAAATAGATATATATAAAATTTTAGCCCGGCCCCCTTTTTTTGGGGGTCGGGCTAGTTTTTTCGACGTGATGGATCGAATCCGAATGAAACAAAATTTGTACCCAGAGAAGGAATGTTGGTTGTTTCTTCTATCACAACTAAGAAGTTATTTCTATAAGATATAAAACCAAGGTATTCTTCTGGTATAGAGAAAATCTTTCCGATGGTTTGTAATAAAAGAGAATCTAGCGTGTTAACACATCTGGTGATAAAAGAAATTTGAGCAAGCTCATCTTCTTCTAAATCGGAAAGATCTCTCATTTTACAAACATCAAATATTTCTTGAACAATATTATATCTACCAACTACGGCAACACAAAACATTGTTCTCAGTTTGCCTGCTAATTCACCCAGTACCGCATCACCTGGCATCATGGGCATAATTTCATTCATAGAGCTAAAGTCAAAGTTTTCCTCAAAATCTTCGACCATTTCATCAAGCCATTCTTCAAATCCCAAGGTGGATTTGAAATCCTCTGGTACAAGCGGGCTATGATACATAATATTACCCACTTAGTTTTTGATTTTTGAGTACAGGACTTTCTACTTATATGGTAAACCTTTAATACAAGTTGGTCAAAGAATAACTATTATTAAAAAACACACCCTACTGTGTGTGTCTTTTAAAAAAGTAATTACTTTTAACTCTTTATATGGTGAATATCTTCGTCGGCGAGAGCGTCAGCCTTTGTTTTGTGTATTGTGCCGTCTTTGTGCTCGGGCGGTGAGTATATTGTATAAATTTTCATTGGAGTATGTCCAGTGTTTATTATATTGTGCTCACCTCCTGCTGGTACGACAATTGCCCAACCTTCTTTTATTTTGGTCTCAACCCCGTCCAGCACAGCTTTACCAGAACCACTTTCAATTCTTATAAATTGGTCGACATCATTATGAACCTCAGCACCGATATTTTCATCAGGCAAAAGACTCATAAGTACAAGCTGGCTGTTTGATGCTGTGTTTATAACTTTACGAAAATGTTCATTTTCTAGAGTTTCTTTCTCTATGTTTCCTAGGTATTTTATTTTAGTTTAAATTAGATGCACAAAACTTACACTTGCTTGCCCTTGTTGGGATTAAGGAAAGGCACAAAGGACAATTTTTTTCTTTTGGTTCTTCTTGTTTTGCTTTATTCATTATTTTGATGATAAAGAATATCGCACCTGCAACGATTATGAAATCAATTACTGTATTTATGAAAGCACCGTAGTTTATTGAAACTGCAGCAGCTGTATCTGTTGCTTCTTGTATGTTTATTGCAAGGCTTGAAAAATCAACACCACCAAGGAGTACTCCTATTGGAGGCATTATTACGTCACTTACAACAGATGACACAATTTTACCAAAAGCACCACCAATGATTATACCAACAGCCATATCGACAACATTGCCTTTCATTGCGAAAGTTTTGAATTCCTTTACTATACCCATAATTTTTTATTAATTAATAATACACACATTATATCAAAAAATCCGGGATAAATTGTCATAGGTTCAAACTCTAAACGCACTGTTCCTAATAATTGACAAAAACTGTATTCTATTTTTTAATCACATTTATTACTTGCGTAGAAGTATTTTTCCTGTAATATGCTAACACGCTAATGAGATGTAGACCTTAAGGAAAGCACTCGTAGCTAGAAACGAAACTTGAAAACTGAAGACATCGGTCCTTTGAACCAAGTCCTCCGTCCACCACAGTGTGAATCTGACTAATAATCAGAAGATCACAAAGCTGGACTCGGCACGAAGGTTCGAGTTTGAAGAGCAAATACTTCTTAGCGCAGCCTACACCAATTGGCAGTGAAAAAGATAAGGTATATGCCTTCAAAATCTGGATGCGGATTCGATTGCCACCGTATCAAAAGTACGTGGTGGAATGCGAATGACAACCGCACCCTCATCCCGATTGTCTCACAGAAAGTTTTGTCCTTAACACAATTAGGACACAACCAATGTGGGTCACGTCTCACAGAATTCTCTTCGTTTCGACCCCCGCGCCACCTTCACAGGTAGCCGGGGGTTTTTCTTTTGTATTTTATCTTGAAAAGTGAGGGAAGTCGGACTTCCCTCATTAGAATTGGTTATAAAAATATATGGTTTATTAAATTATTATTCATAATTCAAATAAACACTCATTCTTTTTTGGTATATAATATAGATTAATATGAGTAAATATATTAAAAACTTCAACGAACTCGCTTCAACAGAATTAAGAAAAAATGCTTTAGAGATTGTTTCTTCTGGGTACGAAGCTATAGATACTGCCCATGTAATTACAAGTCAGGTATGGATAGAAAAAGAAATACTACATGTAGATGGTGAAACTTTTGATTTAAATAAATACGAAAAAATTTATATATTAGGATGTGGAAAGGTTGCGTGTAGTGCAGCTTTTTATCTTGAAAGAATATTAAAAGCATATGTTAGTGAGGGTGCTGTAGTTGGTATTAGTGAGGGTGTCTGTGAAATAGTAGAAACATTCAAAGGTACACACCCATTACCATCAGAGGTAAATTTTCAAGCAAGTAAGCGAATGCAAGAAATAAGTTCAAAAGCAAATGAGAACGACCTTGTTTTTGTTATTGTTGGAGGAGGCGGAAGCGCTTTGCTTTGTGGATCTTCTGTTGAGCATAAACAAGGGGAGAGATTATATAATAAATTTTTAAAATCTGGTGGTGGTATAAATGAGCTTAATACAGTACGTAAGCACTTGTCGGATTTAAAGGGTGGTGGTCTTGCAAAGGTTCTATACCCCGCAACAGTTGTAGGACTAATATTTTCTGATATTCCTGGCGATAACTATAGAGATGTCGCTTCTGGACCAACATATCTTGATGAAACAACCCTTGAAGATGCACAAAATATAATTGATAAGTATTCTCTTGGTGAGTTTGATTTGATAGAGACACCAAAAGACGAAAAGCTTTTTGAGAAAGTACATAATATTGTTCTTGTTTCAAATAATACTGCACTTGATGCAATGAAAAAGAAATCTGAAGCTCTTGGATACGACGCACTGGTTATTGCAAATGATTTATATGGAGACCAAATAGAGACATCAAAAGTTTTAATAAAAAATTCTACAGCTGGTACGGTAGTTTTGGCTGGTGGGGAAATAAGTCTGACTATTCCAGAAGGATGTGATGGAAAGGGTGGTAGAAATGATTGTTTGGTAATGGAGATGCTTGATTATATAAAGGAAGGTCAAGTTTTTGTTTCTTTTGCATCTGATGGACACGACAATACTGATTCAGCTGGAGCTATAATAGATTTTGATACCAAAAATGATTTAAATCTAAAAGAAGTTGATATAGATAAGCATAAAGTTTGTTTAGACTCTTACACCCTTTTTGAATACACAAATAATCTTTTGTTTACCGGCAACTTAGAATCAAATGTATCTGATTTGATGGTGCTTTTGACGAGGAAATGATTGTTTGGAATTATGAATTAGGAATTGTGAATTAGGAATATTAACTAAATTCGACCCCAGAACCAGACCTCGCAAGCTCGGTCGGTACGGGGCAAGAATCCGAAGCACGACCCCAGTACCATAAACTACGCTTCACTTCGTTTAGCTACGGGGCAAGAATCTGAAACGCGTCCGAATGGATTCATCCGGGCGGACAATATCTAAATTCAAATATCTAAAAAAATGACATTTAAAATTAAAGCATTCAAAATTGAATCCCTGGCCGACCGTGTCAGCGGGCTAGGCAAAATTTAAAATTAGAAATTTAAAATTCATAGTCTGCTTAGCTCTAATCTCTAATCCGCCTTTCAACTTTATAAACTTTACAAACCTTATTAACTTTCTACTTTAAAAAATGTCTATAATAAAACACATTCAAGCTGAAGAAATAACCGATTCCAGGGGCAAACCAACTGTTAGGGTATCTGTTTTTACCGACACAGGAGAAGAGGGTGTTTTTGAGGTTCCGTCTGGAGCAAGCACAGGATCACACGAAGCAGTTGAGCTTAGGGATAGTGATGGTGGGATGCAGTCCGCCATTGATATGGTGGAGAATGTATTGTCTCCAAAATTAAAAGGTATATCTATTACAGAGCAAAAACATATAGACGATATAATGCTTGAGATAGATGGTACTCCAAATAAAAATATAATTGGTGGTAACTGCGCCATAGGGGTAAGCGTTTCTTCTCTTAAGGCCGCGGCCGTATCGGAAGGGCTAGAAACATTTGAATATCTTCGCGAATTAAAGAGTATTGAACCATCAAAAGCGTCACCTTACTTATTTATAAATCTTATAAATGGAGGTAAGCATGCGAAAGGTGGAAGTGATTTCCAAGAACATTTAGTTATTCCACAAACAGAAAATCCTGAGCGTGCATATCAAATTGCGTATATTATCCAAGATAGCTTAGAAGAAATATTAATTGATTCTTTTAAGGGTATTCAAATTGATAAGGGTGACGAAGGTGGGTTTGTCTTTTCTGTGGATTCTTACGAAGAGGCATTTAGTATTTTGAAAGAAGCTGTAGATAGAGCTGGTATGGATGAAGACGTGTCTCTTGGTACAGACGCAGCAGCTTCATCATTTTATAATAATAACTTATATAATGTTTCTGATGAAAGTTTAAATTCGGAAGAAATGATGGACTTGTATAAAAACTTAAAGAATAAATACGGTATTTGGTCATTCGAAGATCCATTTTTTGAAGAAGATTTTGAATCATTTAGAAGGCTAAAAAATAATAACAAAGATATTTTAGTTATTGGAGATGACCTTACAGTGACTAATGAATTGAGGATTGATGAGGCGATAAAAAATGACAGTATAAATACAGTAATCATTAAACCAAACCAGATAGGAACCATCACAGAAACACTCAACGCCATGCACACGGCTAGAGAGGCCAATCTAGATTTAATAGTTAGCCACAGAAGCGGCGAAACCATGGATGACTTTATTGCGGATTTAGCGTATGCTTTTCAATGTTTTGGTTTGAAGTCAGGTGCACCACGTGCTCCAGAGAGGGATGCAAAATATCAAAGATTAATAGAAATTTCAAGAATGTAGCATGTCATCAGAAACACAAATAGTAGCAACAATAGGCCCATCTTCTCGCAATAGAGAAACACTATCTTTAATGATTGATTCTGGTATGGATCTTGTACGTTTAAATTTTTCTTGGGGTACGCACGATACGCATAAAGAAGCAATTGAATTAGTTCGTTCTATTGCAGAAGAAAAAGGGGTTAGAATACCAATAATACAAGATTTATCTGGACCAAGAGAGGTGGATGAGGAAGGCCATAGATTTGATACTGAATCTTCTTCTGTAATTACGTATAAGGATTTAAGTGACCTAGACTTTGGTATTTCTATGGGGATAGAGTATGTAGCTTTATCTTTTGTTGGTAGCCCAAAAGATGTTGGAGACTTAAAATCTGAAATAGAAAAACGTGGAGGTAGTGCAAAAGTTATAGCAAAAATAGAAAGAAAAGTTGCTGTCGATAACGCGGAAGAGATTATACAATCAGCAGATGCTGTGATGATAGCAAGAGGGGATTTGGGTAACGAAATTCCTCTTGAGCAAATACCTTTTGTTCAAGAAGAACTAATTGCAATTGCAAATAAATACCACAAGCCTGTGATTGTAGCGACAGGTATGATGATGTCTATGATAAAAAGTAAGACCCCATCAAGGGCAGATATAAGTGATGTTGCAATGGCTGTATTGAAACACGCTGACGCAGTCATGTTATCTGACGAGACAGCGGTGGGGGATCACCCTGTAGATGTTGTAAGTATGATGGAGAAAGCGCTCAGAGAGGCCGAGCTTCGAAAATGTGAAAGAAAGGTAAATATGTTTTAGATTTAAAAAGAGGCCCGTCGCACATTTAGTGCGACGGGCCTTTTGTTTTACTGGAGTCCAGTTTTCTTTCGAAGTTTTTTTGTGTCAGAGGAGCTCTCTTCCACACCTTCTTCGTCAGGCTTAATGAAAAACTGTTCTGATTGAGAGATACTAACACCAGATATACTATTTGCTTTTTCTGGGTTTCGTAGCATTGCCTCTTTGTCTATCTCCTGTTTTGTACGCAGGAATTCGTCTCCAAGATCAAGGCTAGTGATTCGATCAATCACATCAGCAACTTTTGAAATACTGACGGTTGGTGGATTTGTGCGCCAACCCAATTGCCCAGATGGGAGCTTTGCGGAACGTCGCTTGTCTCCTTCTGTGAGCTTTTCACGATTACGCTCGGCAAAAACAAATAGCCCATCAAACAACTCTTCAATCCTTTCGCGATGAGGTTTTGATTCCTCAACAGCATTTGCTTTGAGCCCATCCACCACTTCATTAAGAGCAGACTCGATTAGAGCAACCTCTCGTTGTTTCAGGGCAAGTTCTCTAATCCACGCGTCAGCGGTTTCGATGTTGTCAGGAGCCTCAACGACGGGCTTTGTTACGCGCTTTGCCATTTTTTTAAGTACCAGTTTTTGTTGTTCTGTCCGGTATGAGAGTAATACTTATAGAAAATAAAGTCAATGAAGTTTATAAAGTCTATAAAGTCTATAATGTCCGTAAAGTCACGAAAGACGAATTTTCAATTTTCAATTTTCAATTTTCATTCAAGATACAATAATCAATGATTAATTTTCAAATACGGTTTTTAAGTTTTGAACACTTGTCAGAATAAATGATTCGTTTGGGCGGATTAGGATTCTTACCACGTACCGACCGAGCTTGCGAGGTCTGGTTCCGGGGTGGTATTTTGAATCATTGGTTATTTAGAAATTGTTTGAAAATTGAAAATTAATTCATTGTTTGAAAATTGTAAATTGGAAATTCAAGCGAAGCACCATATCCCACACCATTATAAAACTCAAATATTTTGATGGGTATAAATAGCTTGTAGTGCATTAATACATGTGGTATTATTGTCACACGTTGCCTTCAAAACATTTATTAGTAGAGGCAAAAGTTAATAAAAAAGTAATGGATCAAGATCGTAAAATGTTTTCAGGTAACTGGAAATGCGTAAAGTGTAGTAGTGCTATCACAGAGCTTCCGTTTGAACCTCGTGATACTAGCAATCTGATGTGTCGTGAGTGTCACCGAAATAGTAAAGGAGACCGACCACAAAGGAATGATAATAGAGAAAGAAGGACATTTACTGGTAATTGGAGTTGTAGTGACTGTGGTACAGACATCACAGAACTTCCATTTGAACCACGAGACACAAGCAATCTAAAATGTAAGGATTGTTTCAAAAAAGACAAAGGATTTTAAACAAAATAAAAAATCACCCCATGACCACAAATGGTCGGGGTGATTTTTTTTGTTTTGTTCACAGTTTAGTTTAGTTTTATATGATTTTTAACATATAATTATTATATAGACTCAATTATATAAATTGATTGAGGGGTTTGTCTTTTTAAACAATGAAATTAAATAGAACATTATTATTTTTAACATTATTTGCTGGTTTTTTTATGATGAGTTTTGTCGGCGCATCAAGTTTAGATACAACAAATACTGGTGCAGACATTAGCATAAATACATCTACAACATTTGCTTCCCACACTTGGCATTTTAGTGATACTGAAACAAGCTCACATATATTAAATCGTACAGATGAAGAATATTTATATTATATAAGAAGGGTTGATGAGTTGTGTCGTTTAATACCAAAATCACGATCTTTATCATTACTACACTCTGGAGATGTTACATATTGGAAGGAATATGGAGTTCCAAATTGTGGGCAATTCGCCACAGCACCACTTGCTTCTGATAACACGACAACAGACACATCAGACACAGAAACTTCCTCTGGTGAGAGTGGGGATGGAACAACAACAAGCGACACTGTACCGCCAACAATCACTATACTTGGTGAAAACCCTGTACGAATACAGAGAGGTTTAGTTTATGGTGATTCCGGAGTAAGGGCTATAGATAATATTTCAGAGGTTGTGTTGTATGCAAGGGTAAACAGTAAAGACCCTACAGGTATTGCTAAGATATCGATAGATACTAACGTAGTTGGTGAAAATAAGATTGAATATTACGCGAGCGATGCTAGCGGTAATAAAAGTGTAGCTAAGCGAATTGTTTACGTTTATGAGCCAGCCACCACGACTACAGCCTCGTCATCAAGTCCAACAGGAACATCTTTAATAACCATTGCTACAGCATCCTCAACACCACTTTTTGATAATCTTAGCACTATTGCCGAGTCATTTAGTAATATTTTAAATATAGGTACCACATCAACGTTAACAACCGCATCTAGTATTATAGAAACAGAAAAGATTAATATTGCAGCACCAATATCGGGTGTGGAAGTAAGTGGTGTTGTAGCAATAAAAGCACGAAGTGCTGTTGTTCTTAGCAATATGATCTTCAAAGTAATTAGTTTGGACAGAGTAGTAAATGAATTAGCTGCCCGCACACCAGGGTCAGACTATTGGGTTTCTGAATTAGACACTACAAAACTTTCAAATGGTGCGTATTTTATTGTTGCTGAAGCAAGATTGAGTGCAACAGAAATAGTAAAAAGTAATAAAGTAAATATTTTTATACGTAATGCGATTATTACAGTAGCAACAGCTCCAGCAAATAATTTATTCGCGACATCTACAACAGATATCGCGACATCATCACCTAGATCTATAGTGACTTGGGAATGTCGTGATGCGGGTATTACAGAGTTAAGGGCGTGTGAAGAGTTTATGTTTCGTAAGAACATGCCAACAGAGTGTAGAGAACGTCTTGTTTTAACACAAGCAGAGTGTGATCGAGTTATTGCTGAGACAAGGTTGCCAAAAGAATGTATTGATCAGAATATAACTAATACGACTTTGTGTGCAGAGTATAAAAGGACAATTATAAATATTGCTAAAGAATGTATCGATTCTGGAATAAAAACAGAGACTGAATGTAAAGAATTTATATTTAAAAAAATAGCACCAAAAGAATGTGTTGACGCTGGTATATATAATAAAACAGACTGTGAAAAACATATTTTCCTTTCAAATCTCCCAAGTGAGTGTCGAAACGCAAACATATTAAATGCGGAAGCATGTAAAAAATTCATGTTTGAAAAAGTAAGTACTGCTTCAGCTATCCCAGCGGCAGCCCCAAACTCTGGTTTTGTGGTTCAAATTCAGACAGAATGTAAGGAGGCCGGACTAAGAACATCAGAAGAATGTAACACTTTCTTAAAAAAGAAATACTTACCAAATGAATGTAAAGACAAGGGTATAGAAAGTGAATCAGACTGTAATACATATTTAACACAAAAGAGAATACCAAAAGAGTGTCGTGATTCTGGAATTATTGGTATACAAGAATGCGACAGATTTTTGTTTGAGAAAAATTTGCCAAAGCCGTGTGTTGAGGCCGGAATTACTGACATAAATTCTTGTCGCGAGTATTCATTTGATCAAAATCAGACAAAAATAAGATGTAATGACTCAACTTCTTGTGAAGATATAATAAAGGAAAGACACATGGGTGCACTTGCATCTACTCAGCAAAAATTTGAAAAAATTACAGAAGTAATAAAAAGCTTTGAAAATAAACCAATAAATATTGGAAACCTAACAGACGCACTTGGTGAAGATAGAGCTTTTGTTCCAATCGTGGGTACCACAACATCCATAATCTTGATAAAAACGGACGAAACAATCTCACTTGATGGAGACGAAGACTTGGTACAAACATCACCAGTTGCAATTATGTTTGATAGTGATAATGATGGACTGTCTGATGATTTTGAAAGACGAATTGGAACAAATCCAAATAGTGCTGACTCCGATGGTGATGGTATGAGTGATGCAGATGAGATTAAATCAAATGAAAATCCAAGTGGTGATGGAGAATTACAGATAGAACTTGCACCAGTTGAAGTAGCACTACTTTCTGGTTCTATACTAGAGCACCCAAAAACTTCTGGTATAGAGTCTGAAGACATGTCTATTGATTCTGTTTCAAACATAGAAAGCACTGATTCTTTGGATGATACACAAAAAGAAAATGGCTATGTATTCAAAGGCGTGGGTGTTCCATATAGCGTAGTCACTCTATATATCTACTCAGACCTACCCCTGGTTGTAACTATGCAGACAGATAAATATGGAAATTGGCAGTATGAGCTTGATCGCCCTCTTAGCGATGGAGAGCATGAAGTGTATGTCGCTGTAAATGATAACACTGGAAAAATAGTAGAAAAAAGTGGTTTGCTTAGTTTCTTCGTAAAAGAGGCACAAGCTTTCTCTGTAGATGAATATTTAGCTAGTGCAAATACTGGTCAAGAAGGTAGCTCAAAAAATCTAATGACTCTATATTTGATAATTACCGTATTGGGAATAACACTTGCCGTATTCCTATTTGGTCTATTTCTTAAACAAAAAAGTTTAGAGCAACCAAAAATTAATTAATGAAAATTAAAGAATTTCTCGAAAAAAATAGAGTTTTCTTTCAGATGGTTTATGGGATTTTTCTTATAATTCTTGTCCCAACACTGATTGCTTTTAATACAATATATCTAGTAAACAAATATAGTGAAAGTATTGATACTACAATCCAGAGAAACGGGCTTTCAATAGGAAGGTCTATTTATGCATTAATAAAAAGTGATTTAGGAGATGACCAAGCTCTTCAGAAGAAAATAGAATTTTTAGCTTCTAAGAGTAGTGACATTTTAGAAATAAACGTATTAAAGCCAGGTAATGATAACTTCATATTTATTGCTTCTTCAAATACAGAAAATATAAATAAATTCTACAAGTATGAGTACTATGATTTGGCATGGGCACAACCAGACAATGATGGACTTGCTACGGACTTTGTAAGGATACAGAGTGAAGAAGATTTGGTAATAAATCCTGATACAGATAATCGTTTCTGGCTGATCGCGATGCCTATGAGTGGTTTTGATGGACACAAGGAGGCTTTGCTCACAATAAAACTATCATCAGATATTGTTGATACTTTGGTAGCTGAAAACAGGACAACGTCTATATATATATTAGTCTTAACAATTTTGTTTGTAATTTTGTTCCTAATGATTGCTGTACGACTTTGGGATTATGCTCTTTTGTATAGAAAGATAAAAGAAGTAGATAATATGAAAGATGAGTTCATTTCAATGGCATCACATGAGCTTCGAACGCCTGTGACAGCTATTCGTGGATATGCATCACTAATACTTGAAGGTAGCTTTGGTGACGTGAATGATGAGGTTAAAAATAGTTTGTCAAACATAGATTCTTCCGCGAAAAGACTTAACTTGCTTGTTGAGGATTTGCTTGAGGTGAGTCGTATAGAGCAGGGTAGAATTGAAATTAAATCTTCTCCAACAGATGTGAGCTCGATAATAAAAAAGACAGTTGAAGACCTTATGAGTCAGGCGCAAGAAAAAAATCTTATTCTTTTATATTCATCGAACGCAGATAAATTACCTTTGATAAATATAGATACGGATAAATTTACTCAAGTGATGGTTAATTTAGTGGGCAATGCAATTAAGTATACAAAAGATGGGGCTGTAGAAATATTTACAGAAGCAAAAGATAATGGAAAGATTTTAGAGATAAAGATTAAGGATTCTGGTATTGGTATGTCGGCAAATGAGAGAAAAAATCTATTCGGTAAGTTTTATAGAATTCAGAATGAAAACACAAAAGGCATTGGCGGTACAGGACTCGGTCTATGGATTACAAAAAAGATGGTTGATATTATGGGAGGGCAGATAAGTGTAGATTCAATAGAAAACGTTGGAACACAATTCACTGTAAGTTTTCCAACAACAAAGACTTAGAAATAATTAAAAATACAAAAAACTCAAACTTAAGGTTGGACAAGTCAGACTTGTCCAACTTTTGCGTTAATTTTGTGATTTTGTCAAATGAGGGCTTAAATACGTGAGATACTTGACAAAACAGCTTAAATGATGTAAGATATAAAAAGGTGCTTTCTGGCGAACTCACTAAACAAGAAAGAGGCAGAAACATGGGCAAGCACATTCAATTTTCAAACCCAGATAACCCTTCTTGGGATTATCTAGAAAATATTCATGAAGACGACTCCTGTGATAGGGAGTGGGAAGCATGGGAGGCAGACCGAGTGAGCAGAAATGCGGCGTCAGGCGACGCCTCTGAACGAGCCAAGATCGAAGCGATCTTGGATGAGTTCGACCCGGTTTCGGGTTGGGACGGAACCTCTGATGGTTCGGTGGAAGCTGAGCCTGATGAAGATGACAAAGAATTGTCACCTGAGGAGTCGAAGCTCGGCTATTTTGTTGGCAAAGCTTTACTCACATTTTTTTCATGGATTTGCGATAGTATTGCTTGGACCCTTTCAAAAATTGGTTTTGGCATTGCTCTCGTTGGCAAGTGGCTCTGGAACGATGTTCTGAAGCCGTTTGGTCAGTCGTTTATCGACTGGTTCTGGGGTAAGTACGCGAAGCCTAGGTGGGTAACCGTAAAAGGTTACCACTACACACTAGTCACCGCGGTCTTCTGTAGTGCATTGGTATATTGGACAGTGAGAATCACTGACCACTCACCTTTATACTATGGAAGCTCGATTTTAGCAGGTTGGAATATTTTTGGAAAAGAAAATAACTCTGATCAGCTGAACTCTGTGGACGGAATTGTTTTAGCATCGCTTGGTAATTCTTCAGAAGAATCAATCGTTGCTGATCTAAATCATCCGTTTCCATCACTTTGGTGGATGACAGCTGGTGAGGCAACCGAATTTCAATCTTCTGCAGAAGGCGATCGTGTGAAGTGTCTCGCTAGAGTGCTTTATTCTGAGGATAGTATCCGAGAGATCAAGGTGCTTGTGGCTTGGGCTACGCGCAATCGAGTTGTTGGCGAAGAGAACAGTGATGCCCTTACCAAGAGCTTCGGCTCTGGGTATTGTGGTGTTGCTTATCACAAAGGCCAACACTCTGGT
>Ga0210057_1004826_pt1 | contig 17647 bp, 16 predicted proteins | sample CryGeyCG2114_010_2_FD_183968 | JGI IMG/M metagenome (GOLD analysis project Ga0210057, IMG submission 183968) | Groundwater microbial communities from aquifer - Crystal Geyser CG10_big_fil_rev_8/21/14_0.10 (SPAdes) (version 2) | ecosystem: Environmental > Aquatic > Deep subsurface > Groundwater ...
TGAAAAATATTTTGAAGAAAACAGTTTAGTTCACTCAGACATTGAATCATTTAATTCTTTTATAGATCAAGAAATGCAAAATATTATTGAAGAAATTCAAAATGTTGAACCAACAATTATTCCTCCCGATGTTGAAAGTTTTAAAATTCGTTTAGATAAAGTTTGGGTTACTAAACCAGAAATTACAGAAGCAGACGGCAGTAAAAGAGCCATTTTTCCTATTGAAGCAAGATTAAGAAAAATCACTTATTCAGCGCCAATTTATTTAGAAGTTAGTTCTCACATTAATGATGTTCAAAGAGAAAGTTTCACAACACAAATTGGAAGTTTACCAATAATGCTTCATAGCAAGTATTGTCATTTAAACAAGTTTAACAGAGATCAATTAATTGAAAAAGGAGAAGATCCAGATGAACAAGGAGGTTATTTTATTATTAATGGAACTGAAAGAGTTCTAGTTAACATGGAAGATTTAGCTTCCAACAATTTTCTCGTTGAAAAATCAAACACAGGCGTAAGTAAGTATTTGGGTAAATTATTTTCTGAAAGAGGACCTTTCAAAATTCCTCACACAATTGAAAGATTAAAAAATGGAATTTTTTATGTTACATTTACAAGAGTAAGACGAGCGCCAATAATTGTTGTTCTAAAAGCATTAGGTTTATTGAAAGATGAAGAAATCATGACCCTTATTTCAGATAAAAAACAATACGATGAAGTTTTAATAAACTTATTTGAATACGTGGCCATTAAAACTGAAGAGGATGCTTTAGATTATTTATCACGACTCATTGGAATAACCCAGACTAGAGAAATAAGATTACACAGAATGCAAGAAATTATTGATAGATATTTTTTACCTCACGTCGGCATCAAAAAAGAAGACAGAATTTACAAAGCGCACAATTTATGCAAATTATTAAGTAAGTATGTTAAAGCAAGTACTGGAGAAATTCCTTTAGACAATAAAGATCATTACATGAATAAAAGATTAAAAATGAGCGGCGACTTATTGGCTGATTTGTTCAGAATGAATTTAAAAGTTTTAATAGACGACATATTATACAATTTTCAAAGAATAGTGAAAAGAGGAAAATTCCCTTCAATTAAAGTAATTATTCGAGACAAATTATTAACTTCAAGAATTTACAGTTCAATGGCTACAGGTAATTGGGTTGGTGGACGTAAAGGAGTATCTCAAAGAATTCAAAGACACAATTATTTAGATACTTTAAGTCATTTGCAAAGAGTATCTTCCCCATTATCAAACACGCAAGAAAACTTTGCGGCAAGAGAATTACACCCAACACATATTGGACGTTTATGTCCAAGCGAAACTCCTGAAGGAGTAAATATTGGATTAAAAAAAAACTTGGCATTAATGACTAGCGTAACTTCAGCATTACCTGAACAAGAAGTTATGAACATACTAGTAAATTCAGGATTAAAACCATTAAAATAAAATGACAGAAGTATACTTAAACGGAACATATGTAGGTGATGTTGATAATGCTGAAACTTTTATTGAAAGCATTAAAGTTGAACGAAGAAAAGGCGGACCTATAGAAGGATTAAATATTAATCATCATGCAAAACTTAATCGTGTAAATATAGAAACTTCAAAAGGAAGAGCTAGAAGACCGGTAATAATTGTTAAAAACGGAATTCCATTATTGACTGAAAAACATATTAAACAATTACACAAAAATGAAATTTCTTGGCAAAGCTTAGTTAATCAAGGAGTTTTAGAATACTTAGATGCAGCAGAAGAAGAAAACTCAATGGTGGCATTCTACGAGCAAGAATTAACTCCAGACCATACACATTTAGAAATAAGTCCATTAATCATGCTAGGATTAATAGCATCATTAGTGCCTTACGGAAACTTTACACAAGCAGCAAGATTAAGCATTGGATCTAAAAATCAAAAACAAAGTATAGGAATGTATGTTTCAAATTATCTTGTAAGAATGGATATGGATGTTAACTTATTACACACACCTCAAAAGCCAATTGTTAAAACAATAATGCACGATTTTTCAAATTATGAAAAACATCCATCAGGACAAAACATAGTAATTGCAGTTATGAGTTACAAAGGATACAACATGGAAGACTCAATAATTATTAATAAAGGAAGTATAGAAAGAGGTTTCGCAAGATCATCTTATTTCAGACCTGCAATAGCGGAAGAATTACGTTATTCTGGAGGTTTAATGGATCAAATAAGTGTTCCGGATAAAGACGTTAAAGGTTACAAAAGTGAAAAAGATTATCGTTTATTAGAAGATGATGGAATTATTTATCCTGAAGCAAAAGTAAAAGAAGATGATGTAGTTATTGGAAAAACAAGCCCTCCAAGATTTTTAAGCTCACTTGACGAGTACAGTTTAGCAAGCAATATCAGAAGAGAAAGTAGCGTTTCATTAAAACACGGAGAACAAGGAGTTATAGATTTTGTATTATTAACTGATAACGAAGAAGGAAACAAATTAGTTCAAGTAAGAATTAGAGATCAAAGAATTCCTGAAATAGGAGATAAATTTACATCTCGTCACGGTCAAAAAGGAGTTATAGGCTTAATAGTTCCCGAAAGTGACATGCCATTTACTTCAAGAGGAGTTATTCCGGACTTAATATTCAGTCCTCACAGTATTCCCAGCCGTATGACAGTTTCACAATTAATGGAATTATTAGGAGCAAAAACAGGAGCATTAAGCGGACGTTATGTGGATTCAACAACGTTCAACTCAGAACCAATAACAAAAATAAAACAAGAATTATTAAGTTTGGGTTTTAGAGATGATGGGGAAGAAATAGTATACAATGGTATAACTGGAGAAAAATTATCAGTACGCATTTTTGTTGGAAACATGTACTACTTAAAATTAAGACACATGGTAGCTAACAAAATACATGCAAGAGCAAGAGGACCAATCCAATTATTAACAAGACAACCGACAGAAGGAAGAGCAAAAGAAGGAGGATTAAGATTAGGAGAAATGGAAAAAGATACTTTTGTTGCTCACGGAACTTCATTATTATTAAAAGAAAGATTTGACAGTGACAAAACAATAGTTCCAGTATGTGAAAGTTGCGGAATGATAGTTATTCACGATTACATAAAAGACAAAAAACACTGTCCTCTTTGCGGCGAAAACGTTGATATTAATGATATAGAAATAAGTTATGCATTTAAACTAATGCTTGACGAATTCAAAACTTTAGGATTATATCCTAAATTAAATTTGGAAAACAAATACTAAAATGGCAAAAAAAGAAAACTCGGAAGAATTAAAAGAAAAAGTTGAAGAGATAAAAGTAAAAGATGAAGTAGAAAAAGAATTAACCCCTGAAGAAAAAAATATTCTTAAAAATTCTTTAAGTCGCGAAACTATTGAATCAACACAAACTTACATTATTAAAAAAGTAAAAAGCGTAGTTTTCGGAGTTTTATCACCTAAAATGATAAAAAAAATGGCAACTGCAAAAGTTGTAACGCCAGAATTATATGATAAAGAAGGTTACCCCGTAGACGGCGGATTAATGGACATAAGATTAGGAGTTATTGATCCGGGATTAAGATGTAAAACTTGCGGTTCAAAATTAAAAGAATGCATAGGACACTTCGGATACATAGAACTTGCAAGACCAGTATTCCACATTAAATTCGTAAAACAAATCTATGACAGTTTAAGATGCACTTGCAGAGATTGCGGAAGATTATTAACCACTGACGATAAAATAAGTAAAACATTAAAAGATTACAAAAAAATACAAGAAAGAGAAGGATTAGACGCAGTAAGAGCTCTTGTAAAAGAAACAATAAGAACATTAAAAACAACAAGCAAATGCCCTCATTGCAAAGCAAAACAACACAAAATCACACTAGCTAAACCATTAACTTTCAAAGAAGACGAAAAAAGATTAACATCAATACAAGTAAGATCAAGACTTGAAAGAATTCCAGATGATGACGCAACAGTTTTAGGAATGAACCCTAAAGTTGTAAGACCAGAATGGACAGTTTTAACAGTATTACCAATTCCTCCAGTAACAGTTCGTCCATCAATAACATTAGAAAGCGGAGAAAGAAGCGAAGATGATCTAACTCATAAATTAGGAGACGTTGTAAGAATTAATCAAAGATTATTTGAAAACATAAATGCCGGAGCTCCAGAAACAATCATTGAAGACTTATGGGATTTATTACAATACCACGTAACAACATTTTTCGATAATAATGTTCCACAATTACCTCCTGCAAGACACCGTGGAGGTCAACCATTAAAAACGATAACAGAAAGAATATCAAGCAAAGAAGGAAGAATAAGACACAACCTTGCAGGTAAAAGAACAAATTTCTGTGCAAGAACAGTTATCAGTCCAGATCCAATGTTAGACATTAATTCAGTAGGAGTTCCTTACAGTGTTGCAATGAAAGTCACAGTTCCAGAAGTAGTTAACGAATGGAACATGGCTTACTTAAAAAAATTCGTAGAAAAAGGACCCAAAGAATATCCAGGATCAAATTACATAGTAAGACCTGACGGTAAAAAGAAAAAAATCACTGAAGAAACAAAAGAAGCAATGCTTGAAGAATTACAACCAGGTTATCGTGTTGAAAGACACTTAATGGATGGAGACATAACAATTTTCAATCGACAACCAAGCTTACACAGAATGAGCATGATGTGTCACAAAGTAAAAGTATTGCCTTACAAAACTTTAAGATTAAATCCTGCAGTTTGCGCACCATACAACGCAGATTTTGATGGTGACGAAATGAACTTACACGTTCCTCAAACAGAAGAATCAAGAGCAGAAGCAGAAATCTTAATGCAAGTACAAACACAAATAGTAAGCCCAGGATATGGGTTAAGCGTTATCGGATGCTTACAAGATTCAATTTCAGGAAATTACATTTTAACAAGAGAAATGAATTTAACAAAAGAACAAGCAATCGATTTATTATGCTCGATAGGAATAACTGAGTTCACAAAATTACCTGACAAAAAAACAGTAACAGGCAAAGAAGTATTCAGCGTTTTATTACCTAACGATCTAGATTATGAAGGAGTTAGTAAATCAGGAGATAAAGTTGTAATAACTAAAGGAATTTTAAAAGAAGGAGTTATGGACTTAAAATCAATCGGCGGAGAAGGAGAAGGATTATTATTAAGAGTATTACACAAACAATACGGTGCTGACAAAACAGTAATATTATTACAAAGAATTTTAAGATTAGGAATAGAAGTTTTATTACAAAGAGGATTCACAACAAGTTATGCAGAAACAGATTTGAATCAAGAATTAGACGAAGAAATAACTAAAAATTTAAACACTGCAGAAGAAGATGTTCAAAAAGTAATCCAATCATTCCACGAAGGAGCTTTAGAAACATTTCCAGGAAGAAGTTTAAGAGAAACTTTAGAAATGAAAATAGTAGAAATCTTAAACAAAGCAAGAAATTTATGCGGTAATATTATTAGAAAAACAATCAACAAAAATACACACACATTCATAATGGCAGAAAGCGGAGCAAGAGGAAACATTTTGAACGTTGTTCAAATGAGCGCTTGCGTTGGACAACAAGTATTAAACGGTAAAAGAATAGAAAAAGGATTTAACAACAGAACACTTGCATGTTTCAAAGCAGGAGATTTATCGCCTGAAGCTCACGGGTTCGTTAAAAATTGCTTTAAGAAAGGATTAAATCCTAAAGAATTTTTCTTCCACGCAATAACTGGAAGAGACGGATTAATGGATACAGCATTAAGAACACCAAAATCAGGATACTTATATAGAAGATTAGCTAACGCAATGCAAGATTTAAGAGTAGAATATGACGGTAGTGTAAGAGATGCAGGAAACAAAATAATACAGTTCACCTATGGTGAAGATCAGTTAGATGTTGCAAAAACTGAACACGGAAAAATAAATGTTAAAAAAATAATACAAAACGCTTAAAATGGTACACGCAGACTTAAAACCTTACGTTGAAAAATTACCGGAAAGTTTAATTCAAGAGATTGAAGAATCATGTCCGGCTTCAAAAATAAAAAAAGTAGCAAAATTAGTTTTAGAAGAATACGAATCATCCAAAATATCTTCAGGAGAAGCAGTAGGATTAGTTAGCGCAGAAAGCATCGGTGAACCCGGCACGCAAATGACATTAAACACATTCCATTTCGCAGGAGTTGCAGAGATGAGCGTTACAAAAGGATTACCTAGATTAATTGAAATACTTGACGCTAGAAAAAACATTTCAACACCAACAATGGATATTTATTTAACAAATCAATATAACAAAGGAAAAGACATTCGAGCATTAGCCATGCAAGTTAAAGAAACAAACATGGACGCTTTAGTGAAAGAATTCACAATTAACGTTGTAGATTTAACAATGGAATTAGTACTGGATAAAGGAGTAATGTCCATTTTAAAATTAACACCTGGAAAAGTTCAAAAAAACTTGGAAAAAGCATTAACGAAAGTTGCTTTAATTAAAATAATAGGAGATAATCTTGAAATTTCATTAAAAGGTAAAGATAAAGATTTAAACCAATTATATAAATTAAAAGAAAAAATTAAAGAAATTTATGTTAGCGGAATTAAAGGAATAAAACAAGTTTTACCTGTAAGAAGAAAAGATAAATACATAATTATAACTGCAGGATCTAATCTTAAAAAAGTCTTTGAACTAGACTTTGTTGATTGTTCAAGAACAACATCAAATGATATTCATGAAATAAAAAAAGTATTAGGAATTGAAGCAGCACGTCAAGCAGTAATAGATGAATTATTACAAGTTGTTGAAACCCAAGGATTAAATGTAGATGTTCGCCACTTAATGCTTGTAGCAGACACCATGTGCGCATCAGGAGATTTAAAAGGTATAACCAGATACGGAGTTGTAAGTGATAAATCAAGCGTTCTCGCAAGAGCAAGTTTTGAAACACCGATAAAACATTTAGTTAACGCATCAATATCTGGAGAAATAGATTACTTAAATTCAGTTGTTGAAAACGTAATGTTAAACCAACCAGTACCCTTAGGAACTGGAATGGTAAAATTAATATCAAAGAAATAAAATGGCAAAGAAAAAAACAATCCCGTTTTTACAGGAATTAAAAAAATTATTGGAAACCAAAAAGTTAGTTTTAGGTAGTGAAAGAACTATAAAATTATTAAAAAAGAATATGTTAAAAAAAGTAATATTAACTATTAATTGTGATTTGAAAACTTTAGCACGTATAGAAAAATACGCTGAACTTTCAAAAGTAGAATTGCAAAAAACAAATTATACAAACGAAAGATTAGGCACTTTATGTAAAAAACCTTTTTCAATATCAGTTATCGGCGTTCTAGAATGAAATATGACATGGCCACTTTGCAATTCATGAATTTTTTTGAAACACTAACTAAATCTAAATTAAAAGATTGTTTTGAATGGAACAATTTTCACGTGTTCGTAGTAGAACAAGGAGAAATAGGAAAAGCAATAGGTAAAAAAGGCCAAACTGTAAGTTTACTGCAAAAAAAGCTAAAAAAAAGAGTTAAAATAGTAGAATACAGTCCAGAATTGAAAACATTTATAAATAATCTAGTGTCTCCCTTAAAATTGAAAGCAATCGAGGATGAAGAAGGAGTAATATCCTTAATTCCTGAAGATACACAAACAAGAGCAATATTAATAGGGCGCAACGCGTCTTCACTAAGAGCTCTTGAAACAATAATAAAAAGATACTTCAAAATAATTGAAGTGAAAGTATTAAAAACATGGGAAAAAAATCAAGGGGCTTAAACGCAGGAGTTTCACTTAAGAAAAGGCGTCACAAGTCTAGATTAAAAAAGAACGAATTCGTAAAAAAATTATTCGGTCTTAAAAAAAAATCAGATCCATTACGTGGAGCTTCACAAGCAAAAGGTTTAGTTTTAGAAAAAATTGAATTAGAAGCAAAACAACCTAACAGCGCAAAACGTAAATGCGCAAGAGTTCAATTAGTTAAAAACAGCAAACAAGTCACTGTATTCATGCCAGGAGAAGGAGCTCAAAAATTAATTGATGAACACGACGAAGTATTAATAGAATGCATCGGCGGTCCAAAAGGAAAAAGTAAAGGAGACATTCCAGGAGTAAGATGGCAAGTAATCAAAGTTAACGATCAAAGTTTAAAAGATTTACTGAGCGGTAGATTGGAGAAAGCAAGAAAATGAGCGAAGCAAACTCACTAAAAAAGTTCGTAGCTTCGCACATTTGGAGAAAATCAAAATGAGCGAAGTTCTAGCCTTCAATAAATGGAGTTCGGAAGGAATAAGTATTGAAGATCCAGGATTAATAACTTATATCAGTTTAAAACCTCAATACGTACCAAAAACAGGCGCTAGGTATGCAGGTCGTCGATTCCACAAATCAAAAGTGTTCATAGTTGAAAGATTAATTAACAAATTAATGGTTCCAGGACATAAAGGTAAAAAACACAGAAAAAGTTCAGGACACTGCACAGGTAAAGCAAACAAAGTTTACCAAGCTGTTGAAGACGCATTTAAAATTGTTGAAAAAAAACTTAACAAAAACCCGGTAGAAGTTTTTGTTAAAGGCGTTGAAAATGCAGCACCAAGAGAAGAAGTAGTAACAATAGAATACGGCGGTGCAAGATATCCAAAAGCAGTAGAATGCGCGCCACAAAGAAGAATAGATGTTGTACTAAAATTAATGGCAACAGGAACTTACGATCAATGTTTTAATAAAAAAAAAAGTTTAGCACAAGCATTAAGTGACGAAATAATTTGGGCTTACAACATGGACGCTAAAAGCACAGCAATTTCTAAAAAAAACGAAGCAGAAAGACAAGCAGACGCGAGCAGGTAAGAAATGAAAAAGTGCTTTAACTGAATGTGTTTTTCAACTTCCATAATAAGAACTTTTTTTGTAGCTTTTGTTCTTTTATTAAAATCACTCTTATATCTGAAGCAATTTTCCTGAAAAAAACGTATAAATTCTTATGTTCTTTCTTCGGAGGAACCGAACCTAATTCTTTATTATCTTTACACCGCTGGCACCACTCAATAAAACTCTCAATCATGCCTTCTTTCAAACAGTTTATTCGTTTGTCGAAATTTTTATTAAATTTAAGCTGTACACCAAAAATCTCAGTTAATTTTTTCTTAACTTTTTGCGAATCCATAAATCATCTCTTCATAAGTTTTTTTAAATATTTCTAAATGAAAATTAGGAGTTACATTATTTATTGTTTCAGCAAGTATTTTTAAATAATTGTGAAGTGCAACATATAAATAAGTTCTTGAAAACAATTGTTTTAATACTTCTTTAATTATTTGACAAATAATTTTTACATTGAGCTTTTTTGTTTCTTCATACAACTCTTTAGGATTTAATAATTTTTTTTTGCAAAACCGTGAATAATCAAAAATTAATCTCCTTGCACTTTCCGGCTTTTTTTCTTTTCGGATTAATTCAATCACCGCCTCATGATAAGTTGACATTAATTCAGAAAGTTTAGGCCGTTTCGTTATTTCTTCTTTTTTTATCAAAAAATTAGATACAGAGATAAGTGATGCCGACTGAAATATTGCTTGCGTGAGCCTCTTTTTGGTTAAAAAAATCAAATGTTTTTTTCCTTCAAATTTCTCAGAATACCCTTTCTTTTTTATTATGAAAACATCAACGTCTTCATATTTTTCTGAAAAAAGAAAAGATCCGCTTACAAATACTTTTTCATATTTTTTACAATAATATTTAATTATTTTCTTAGCCTCTTCCACTCGAGAAGAAATCATAAATTCCCTTCCTTGAAGAAAATATTCCCTCGCACAATCATCACGACATAAGTAACTCAATGCATTTAGTTTTTTTTTAATTGATGTGTAAAACGCTTTTTTTTCAGCATTTGACAATTTTTTTTTATTTTGATATTTCTCAATAACTAAAAATTGTTTATCAGTAAAAATAAGTGGAATAAACAGTTTCTTTTGAGACAAAACGATTTTTAATAAGTTTTCATTCATACTACCTTTAAAGGTATATTGATATTTAAACCTTTCTAAAATAATTGATTTTTATTAATTACTTTGTTTGTATGAGCCGGGCAGGTAAGAACTAATTTTAACTTTTCCGAATAATTCTAAGTTGCAAATTATTTGTTTCAGTTAAAATAATTCCTTTAACAAAAAAAAGTTTCAAAGTAATAAAAATATTATGACTGTGGAACAATTCTTCCAACATAATTAACAAAAACTTTGTAACCATGCCATTCTTTAGGTAAAATTTTATTTTTTATTTCATCCAATACAACATCTGAAATTTCATCAGGCTTTCCCGGTTTTGGTTGTAACATAACCATAAAACAAACTTTCTTAGGGGTTTTGGACTTTTTATCATACGCACTTTCGTAAGAAATTCCGTGTGCCATCGAATAACCTAATTTTTCAATTTCAGTACCATATTTTTTATACAGTTGTTTATTAAGATCTTTCAATTCTTCTAATTTACTCATTTTGTTACCTCGTAACTTTTAATATTTCATTCCGCATTCTATGATCGAACAAAACAGTTATGCTTTATATATTTTTCTCTCCGACACTTAAACTTATAAAACCAGGTAAAATAAAACAGTTATGCTGAATTTAATAGGGATAGGATTAAATGATGAAAAAGACATAACCGTTAAAGGTTTAGATTTAGTTAAAAATTCTGATTTGATTTTGTTGGAAAACTACACTTCATTATTACAATGTTCTGTTCAAGATTTAGAAAAATTTTATGACAAAAAAATAGAATTAGCAAATCGTGAACGCATAGAAAACGATTGCGAAAAATTAGTTGAACAAGCAAAAACAAAAAACGTAACAATATTAGTAATAGGCGATGCATTAAGTGCAACCACGCATGTAGAATATATATTAGAATGCAAAAAACAAAACGTGAATTTTAATATTGTTCATAATGCTTCAATATTTACTGCGATAGCAATAACAGGATTACAATTATACAAATTCGGTAAAACTGCGAGTATTCCATTTCATGAAGCAGACAGTTACTGGAATATTTATCAAGAAAACCAAAAAATTAATGCGCACACATTATTCTTGTTAGACTTACAAGATGAAAAATTCATGACGGGTCACGAGGCAATTAAAAAATTAATAAAAAAAGGATTGGATCCGTTAACAAAAGCAGTCATTGTTGAAAGATTAGGCAGTTCAAACGCTCAAGTCCACTGCGACACTGCACGAAACTTATTAACAACAGACCTTGGACCTGCACCACATTCATTAATAATTCCGGGAAAATTACATTTCAAAGAAGAAGAAGCACTAGAACAGTGATTGTTCCCGATAATTATATAAACTCTTAATATTTTATTTGTTATATGAAATGGATGATATTCATATTTGCTTTTGCGCTAATACTAATATCAGGATGTACCAGTTCAGAACAAACAATAAGCACTAAATCAAGCCAAGTTTATGATAATTTCTGTAAAAGTTTAAGCAAATGCGATACTGCATCTGTTTTAGTGAAAACCAGTGATACTAATGATGTTTATTCATTAAGTATCCAAGGAATACTTGATTCAAATTGTGATTTAAAACTAAGCTTGAACACTGCAGGAAGTCAAGCAACCAAAAAATTAGAAGGACTAGACACAACTTGTACTCAAAAATGGCACGATGACTTCAAATATTTAAATAATTTAGTTGGTGATAATTGTAGAACATATGTAAACAATCTTATTGTAAATCTTGCATTAGAGCTTAAAAAAGATGAAAGCTTGTGCAGTGGTAATTTAAGAAATGTGGTAAAAAATGAATAAAATAACGTTAATTATTTTTTTTCTATTATTGCTACCTATTGTATATGCGCAAAGTGAAGATTGCAGGCGTTTAGTAAATCCCGATTCGGGAATAGTATTTGACCGCGATCCAACCGGTAGGCCAATTACAGGGGATATACTTCCTCCGGTGTTTATTTGGGAAACACATCCAAAGCCAACACCCCAAAGATATATTATTCTGAATGAACTATTTCCCGGTCTTGAAGAAGACTTAGCAAAGTATTCAACAAGACCTAAATACAGTGAAGTTTTAGTTAACCAACAAGGACAATTAGAAAGACCAACAAGTTATGATTCTCTGGGAAGACCAACAATGTTTCGCGAAATAAACGAAGTACATTTTTACCAAGCGGATATTGCTTACTCCGACCCAAATAGATATGCTGATATGAATAGTTATTTGGTGGGTTCATTATCCCGCGCAGGAGATGATGTGATTATTGCATATGAAATTGATCCTTCATTAAATAAGCCATTTGAATTGTATACAAAAGAAGGAACTGTATTATACTTACACCCTGATGAAAACGGGGGGGTGGTAGTTGTGCAAGATGAAAATGATCATATAATAAATCGTTTTGAATACGACCCATTTAATAAACCTTTGGCTGATACACCAAATATTGAAAAGTTCATACAAAAAAATGTAGAAGATCAGGTAGACCAAAGAAGAACTTGCACTGAAGACACTGCTACAAATTTAGGTGCAATAATGCAACTAGCATTAGGAATGGAGCTTACATCTTTGGAAGCAAATTATTTGAATGATGAAAAAGAACCTAGTACGGAGACTTCAAATATTCGCAACTTAATAGGCAAAAAATGTTCAGACTTTAATGAAATGAGAACTACTTGTGAAGACAATTCTGTTATAGGGGTGTATTGCGATATAGCAGAAGGAGTTACAGAAAAAGTAAATAAAATGCTTGAAGAAGCAAAACAAATGAGTATCAAATGTAATGATAATGCTAAAAAAGAATTGTTTAATTCCCCCTCGTACAACATTTGTGGATACGGATTTAATCCTTACGAACATTTTGAAACAAAACCAAGAACAAAAGATAGTGCAGGATTTACCGAAACACTTGAGTATTTATTTGATAATGCAGGTTGTCTTGATTTTGTAAGTTCCAACTCATTACCTAATATTAAGACTGAATGTTGCAGCATACTTTCAAATAAAGCAACCTGCCTAAATAATGCTGAATTACAAAAAAAACAAGCATATGATTATGGAAGACAAAATTATGTTTGGCAGACTATACCGACATATGATTGCCCTCCCATGACTGCATGTAAATCTAATAGTGAAAATACTGCAACTTGTGGTTATTAGTGTGCGGAAAATAAAGTCGGCATAGCTGAATTTTAAAAATTATTTTTGTGCAACTGCACAACTAAAATTTAATAATAAAGGTTTTAAGTTAACATTTTAAAGGCACAGCTTAAGTGAAGTTAATTTATTGCTTACTAGTAATAATAAACAAAAAAATTTATAAATTTATTACAACCATTAGAGGAATGAAATGAGTGAAATAAATATATCTGATTTAAACAAAGCAGATGTTTTAGCTGTTTTATATAATGCTTCAAAACCAATGGGATTAGGATTTATGCATTATGATACTACTCCAATGAATAGAGAGCAAGCTCAAAAATTATTGGATACAGGTCATACTGAGTTTGATTATCTTAAAGGAAGACCTATGAAAGTTGTTATTGCAGGAGATCACATGAATTCTGAAATGTATGATTCATATCATGGAGAAGGCGCATTACAAAAAGCAATAGAAAGTTTACGCTCAACAGGCCAATCATATAATGACCAAGTTAAACAAACTCACATTGCAGGTACTAAAAAATCAATAGAACAACTAACTGGATCAGGACAATTATTTGAACCTACTCGCGTTAGCACACATAGCAATATGAAAATTTATGAATTGGGTATGGCAGACATGTTAGGTGTTTTAGGTCCAAAAGTTAACGAAGCAGTCAAAAAATTAGATGACTTAAAAAAAGAATGATCTTTTTTTTTTCTTAATAAATTAAGTGTTTTTTTCTCTTAATAACTTAACAGCATCCATCATTATTTTTAATTGTTCGTAAGCTTCTTCTCCTCGAGTTTTTAACCCGCAATCAGGATTGATCCATATTCTTTTAGGATCTAAATCTAAACTTAAAGGAATTTTAACAATTTCCTCTACACTGGGAATTCTAGGACTGTGAACGTCATAAACTCCTAAACCTATACTGCCCGGAAATCCAGTTAAACTTTTAGCGGCCTTTCCTTTAGCTTTACTGTCCTCAATACTTAACACATCAACATTCATTTGTTTAATATGTTCTAAAATATCAGGAAATTCAGAAAAACACATATGAGAATGAATAATTATATCCTCAGGCACTTGATAAAAAACACTTCTGAACGCGTTAATTGCATGATGTAAATAATGTTCTCTTTTACTTTTATCTATGGGCAATCCTTCTCTTAATGCAGGCTCATCAATCTGAATATGTTTAATTCCTGCATTCACTAAATCATGCACTTCTTCTTTCAAAGCGTTAGCAACTTGATAATATTGTGCTTCACGACTTATATCTTCTCGAGGAAAACTCCATTGAATCATAGTAACTGGTCCGGTTAGCATTCCCTTAACTGGTTTGTGAGTTAATGATTGTGCATAAGAAATCCAATCAACAGTCATAGAATGTCTTCTTTTAACATCGCCAGTAATCACTGGAGGTCTGACATATCTTGTTCCATAACTTTGCACCGCACCATTAATAACGGTAAAACCCTCTAATTGTTCAGCAAAATACTGAACCATATCATTTCTTTCAGGCTCACCATGAACTAAAACATCTAAACCTAAATTTTCTTGTCTTTTAATACAATTTTTTATGTACTTTTTTATGAACTCATTATAAACTTTTTCACTAACTTCTCCTTTTTTTAAGTGATTTCTGATCTGTCTCAATTCAGTAGTTTGAGGAAAACTCCCAATTGTAGTAGTAGGATAAGGAATTTTACTAATCCACAAATCATTGTTTCTTGAATAAATTTTATCAGTTAATAATTCTTGTTGTTCTTTTATTTGCTCATAATTTATAGTTTTGTTTTTTATTTTATTTAATTCATCAATTTTTTCTTTAGCACCCACAAAATTTTTATTTTCAGAACTCAAGGGCACATGCAATAATGATGTGGAAGGACTAATATATAATTGATCTTCACTTATGTATTCTAAAATTTTATCAAGCGTTTGCTTATTTTTTGTTGAAGCGCGCCAAACGTTTCTTCCATTAATTATTCCTGCAATTAAAATTTTATTTTTAGGAAATTGATCCAACAATTCCCAGTTTTCATTACCTTCAACAAAATCTAATCCGAAACCCTCAACAGGCAGATCAAATAAGTTTGATGCAAATTTATTGACTGCTCCAAAATAAACATGCAAATGTACTTTTTTATTTATTTGTTCAACAAATTTTTTGTAATATTCAGGAATTCCGTTTGTTAAAAATGAAGGCTCATCTAATTGAATAAGTTCATTAGGTAGTTGATCAATAAATTTAATATATTCTTCGCTTAATTTTTTAAATAAGTATTCGTTTGAATAATTTGTTTTATTTATTGAGTAAGATAATAAAGTCCAAGGACCTATGAGCGAGAATTTTTTATTTAAATCAGTTCCGCGTAACCAATTAGTTAATTTAGGTAATCTTTCTATTTCAGGCTGAACAACATGATAATTTGTATTAAACCATTTAACCATTGGCGAAGCTTCCGCATTTTTTGTTCCTCTAGGAATGGATAAATAATCTTCCAATGTTTTTATTTCTCCAAACCTTTCAGGAGTTAATCCGAAATTAACTGCCGTTTTTAACAATTTATCATAAATATCAATATCTCCTTCAACTTTTAAATCTAAAGTTTCTTGCAAAGAATTATTATGATTTATTACTTCCGTTTCAGCTCTAAAAATATCTTCTTCCGTTTTATTATTTTTCCAAAAACCTTCAACAGATTTTTTGATTAAAAAATTGTAAGAATTTGGTAAACCTAAAATTGTAGTTTTCATTGAAATTTTTAATAATCCATTAGGATTTTAAAAATTTCTGTTATTTTTTTTGTATTTTAGAATTATTCAGTTTAAATATTGTTAAATATGCCAAAATGCTTTTAAATAAAACTGCTTAAACTTAATTATGAACTGGAAAAAGTTAGCTTTTATTCCTTTATCTTTAACTCTAAGTAGTTGTTTCGGTTACATGGTGCCTGGTGAAAATTTTCGAGGACCCAGTGTTAAATCTGAACAAGTCAAGCAATACTATTTTTATAAAAAACAAAATATTGTTCACACAACCGAAATTTTAGAAACAACTGCTAATTATACTATTAAACGTTTAGAATTTAAAAGTTCAATGCACACTAAACCCGATAATGACACTGTTAAAGTTGATTATTATGATGTTAATGGAGAGCAAAAAACTCCTTTAATTATTATCTCACCAATTCTCGGAGGAAATAATAAAGTTTCAAAAATTTTTGCAGAATACTTTGCAAATCACGGTTTAGCTAACGCAATAGTTCATCGTCCTAAAGATAAAATGCCTTATAATAATGATTATGCAGGAGGTTTAGAAAATATTTTAAAACAATCAATAATGGACACTCGACGCGCTATTGATATTTTAGAACAATTTCCCGATATAGATAAAAATAAAATAGGATCTTTCGGAGTAAGTCTCGGAGCTATAAAAAATGCAACTCTTGCAGGAATTGAAGATCGTTTAAAAGTTAATATTTTTGTAATGGGTGGCGCAGATATTCCAGATATTTTAGCGCACAGTAAAGAAGGAGGAATTATTGATGCATTGAACGATGTATTTCATGAAAAAGGAGGAGATGTTGTGTTTGATGCTTTAAGAAAACTTATAATATCAGATCCTAAAAATTTAGCGCAATATATTGATGATGAAAATTCTTTAATGTACATTTCATTATTTGACGAAGTAGTGCCAGTTAAAAATCAAAAATTATTAAGAGATTTAATAGGGCATCCGAATGTCATATATTTATGGGCAGGACATTATAGTGCTGCAACATTTTTATTGCCTCCAGTTCATTCAATTCAAAGAACTAGTTACAATTTTTTCAAAGAAAGATTTAATGCTCTTGATTAAACCAATTAAGTGCTTCGTTCAAATCTAAAAATAAATAATTTTGATTAGATGCTTTAGCAGTTTCTCCTTCAGTGCCATTCGCGTTTGCTAATTGCACAGTCATATTTGTCGAATTAATAATTGCTATTTGCAAATTATCTTTCATTGCTAAAGCTTTATTAAAATCTTGTTTTATCATTTCTTCAGTTATTCTACCATAATTATCTCTAATTTTATCATTGATTAAACTATTATTGTGTCCTCCGAAAATAACATCATCAATATGTCTGAATTCAGTATCGGGCTCCACAATAGATAATACTTCTTGAAAATCATCAGCGTTATAAACTTTGAATAATTTTTGATCAGTAACAAAAGCTCTTGCTTCTTGTGTTTTGCCATCACTCATAACATAAACATAAGCATTAGTTCTTTTAGCTTCACTTATTCTTTCAGTTAACTCATCTAAACTAGAATCAAATTGCAAAATATCTCGCAATAAAAAAGGCATGGGAATACCTTGCAGTGTTTCACTCATTTCACCTTCGTGATGTTTGAAATAAGATTTAACAGCATTATCGCCTCTCATTTCTCCGAGAATTATTTTTTTATCATTC
>Ga0210057_1004827_pt1 | contig 17646 bp, 22 predicted proteins | sample CryGeyCG2114_010_2_FD_183968 | JGI IMG/M metagenome (GOLD analysis project Ga0210057, IMG submission 183968) | Groundwater microbial communities from aquifer - Crystal Geyser CG10_big_fil_rev_8/21/14_0.10 (SPAdes) (version 2) | ecosystem: Environmental > Aquatic > Deep subsurface > Groundwater ...
GAGATTGGTTTAAACAAGAATAAATTTACCGAGTGTTATGACAGCGGTAGATATAGTCAATTAGTACAAGATCAAATGGTTGGAGGCCAGAACACTGGTGTAACTGGTACTCCAGGAAACATTCTCTTGGATACTAAGACCGGTGAAACCAGATTGATCCCAGGCGCGGTTCCTTATGAACAGCTAAAGCTAGTAATAGACGAACTATTACAAAACTAGGTCTTTCTTGTTTGGTTTATTATCGAGAGGTTATGCTGAAATAGCTGTCGGGTAGACGGTATTTCTTTATGACCTCTAGGTTTGTTTCGTTGTCTTTTAAGAAGATAATGGAATGTTGGTCTGCATATACAGGAACCCAATTGGGGTCTTTTACGCGTTGGATAAGAAAATTTTGACCCCATGGCGTTGCATCCCTTAGGTAAAAAAAGATGCTATTAAAATCATAGATTTTGCTGTATTTCTCCCATATATCATTATTTTCTTGCATGGGTATGTATACGTCTTGGAAAAATTCAGCTGGATATGCTTCTGGTCGGTTGTCTACAAATACTTTTTCCTGTGGGAAAAGATGGTAGATAAGATAACCACCAATATCGTAGTTGTTAAAAATTGGGCCCTTTAGATTATTATCTTTAAAAAAATTAGCAGCATCGTTGGTCTGGGCATGAATACCTAAGCCAAATAATGGAGTTTTGGGAAAAATAAATAACAGTTTATTATTAATTCCCAGGAGTAAAACAAAACCCACTATTAAAACAACAATGTTAATTGTTTTTTTAGGGAGAGATTTTAGGTAAGAACCAGAGAGATAATGTAAATTATAGGAAAAGATAGGGATAGTTATGTAACCAAATAGAGCAAAATTGCGAATAGCTAACCAACCGGCAACTGAAATGACGATAGCTATAAGTAGATGATCTAATCTTAACCAATTACGGTCCTTTCCTCCGATGTTTAATAGAAAGCTTAAAACTAACACGCCAAAAGCTATTTTGTAGTAACTAAATAGAGGATTATGAATTAGTTTTTCTATAAACCACACTGACTGGTTTTCCAGTAGTCTATAGCCAAAATTATTAAATATGTTTACAGGGATAAATGTTCCTTTTAGTCCAAATGGAGTGATGAATGAAGCAGCTAATACCGTTAATAGTAATAGTAATAATTGTTTAGCATTATTGGTTAATTTCTTATGTTGATAGAATGCATCTAGAGCGTAAATGCCAACTAATCCTGGACCAACAAAGAAAAGAATGTGTGTATTGATCCAGAGAAGTTGAATTAACCCAAGAGTAATAAATATTTGCTTAGATATAGGTTTTCCTCGGTATTTATTAAGGATATAAATAAAGACTGAAGTAAAAAAATAGCTGAACATTTCGGGTCTAATCTCAGTTCGGTAAGCGATTAACGGGAGAGTGAGGAGGGTGGCGACGGTAGCCCAGACATGATTGCTGTTTTTTACAGATGTAAGGTAAATGAAGACGAAAGTAGAAGTGGTAACTAGGATATAAAACAGACTGAGGATATTAAAATTACCAAAATTCCAGACTACATAGAGGAATAGACTACCCAACCAATGATGAGTTATTACCGGAAAATTAGAATGGGTATATGAATACAGATTTGTACGCAATAATTCATGTTTACTAATGAGGAGTTCGCCATTTGTTAGATGGCGACCAAGATCAGCAGTAAAGAGACTCGTTTTGGTTGTTGTAACAAATACAACCAAGATAATCAGCAGTACTAAGTTAACCAACTTTCCGGGATTTTGCTTCCAGGACATATCAAGATTTTACACTTTTTTGGTGGAATTCTTATGTGCAAAATATAAAAACAAGGTGATTAAGGTAAAAGCAGTTAGGGCCATCATCGGGATGGTGATGTATCCATAATCAAGCATGAATATTTTTGAGCATGCTTCGGCATATCCTACCGCTGAACAGGGAGTATCTGATCCGCCAAAGCGCTGAAGGTAATAGTGGTAGCCAGCGAGAGTTGCACCAATTATAGACAGTGTCATTCCATAGCGGATAACTTCGGTACGGTATCTTTTTTCAAGTGCAATGCCCAAGATCACTACTAATGGATACATTAATATGCGCTGAAACCAGCAAAGTTTACAAGGATTATATTGGGCAATTTCTGAATAAAATAAACTGCCTGTTGTAGAGGCAAGTGCAACTAGAAACCCGAGTAAAAGACCATAGCGCTTTAGAAGTTTATCTACTGGCTGTATTTTATAGTTGAAAAATCTATTTGCTAGTTCGTAGGTTACTATAATTACAATCGCTATTCCCCCTAGTAATGTTGAAAACGATATAAGTTCTTTTACAAATGCAACCATGGGTTAATAATAATGTAGATAGAGTTTAATAAAAAAGGCAGTAAGAATTAATCCAACTCCCAATATACCAATGTTGCGCTCATGATGCATCTCAACCAATACCTTTTCGTCAATGCGTTTTTCCTTAAATACACGATGATGAACCATGATTGCAGTAAAAGAAACCATAATTTTTCCAAGAGTGTCAAAAGTTAGAGCAATAATTTCCATTTTTATTTCTGCGGGAGAGCGTTGGCGCAATTAGACTTCTCTGCTAGTTGTGTAAGTGGTATTTCTCCAGTTAAGCGAGCGCCATCTTTAAATTCCCAAGTTGGATAGCTTTCAATTTTCTCGTCGTTGCACTCTTGTGTTTGCCCTTGACCACCGGGTAGTGAGCATTCAATATACTTAATATATTTCCAGGAATTGCCAAACTCTTTCTTTTGATTTAAACAATGGGGGCACCAATAGGCACCAAACATTTTAGTCCCGTTTTGGGTTAAGCACTGGGCAAGATTATCATATTCACCTGGTTTATTTTTACTGTTTATATAGAGATAGCCTAGTACTCCAATGATAGCGATGATTATTGTGAATACGATTAGCTTTTTAATCAACTTAAAGCTCTTGGTTTTTTGTTTTTTCTGTTTCTTTTCAGTCTGGCGCTCTTTTTTAGTCTTTTTCTCTAGCTCTTGTTTGGTGACTTCTTTCATGTAAAGATAATACTACATTTTTTCTCTTGAGGGAAGAAAAAAGTGTTGGTGGTGTCTAGAGTATTGTAAATACACGCTTTTTTCTAATCAGTTATTTTATGAAATCCAGCAACTATCAAATGATATCCATGTTTTAGGCCCAACTATTTTAAAACCGGGTTTTATATATAAAATAAAAATTGGGGCTTGTTTTGGCTCTATTAAAAACTGGGTTTTTAATGGGTTGTTAGTTGGGGCTATGTTTGTTGTAGTCTTTGGGCAAGCTTGGTATAACGCTTTGTGGGTTTATCATTCCCTATGGCTATTCCAATAGCTTTTTTAGATCCTACGAGTATCACAAGACGTTTTGCGCGCGTAATGGCGGTATATATGAGGTTCCTAGCTAGCATGATGTAGTGAGTGGTTAAGATGGGTATTACAACAGCAGGATATTCACTGCCTTGGCTTTTATGAATGCTAATTGCATAGGCATGAGTGAGTTGATTTAATTGGTCTACAGAATAGTTAACGATTTCTTCTTCATATTTAATAGTTATCATGGTTTCGTCCTCAATCTTTCCAATTGATACGATTGTTCCGATCTCTCCGTTATAGACCTTTTTGTCATAGTTGTTAGATGTTTGCATTACTCGGTCTCCGACTCGATAGGTTGTTTGGCCATATTCTATTTGAGAAGAGTGTGGTTTTTTTGGATTCAATTTTAGTTGAAGTTTTTGATTAAGAATACCTACTCCGCAGGCTGTTTTATGCATAGGGGCAAGAACCTGAATATCTGCCATAGCGTTTAAGCCAAATTTCTGAGGTATACGTTGTGAGACAAGATTCACTATCAGGTTAGCTGCGGGTTCTGCTTCTTCACAGCGAAAGAAGTAGAAGTCAGTTGGGTCGTGTGGAAATTCGGGAAAAAAACCCGAGTTGATTTTATGTGCGTTTCTAACAATTGCGCTTTCTTGGGCTTGGCGGAAGATTTCTGTCAGATGAATGACAGGAATGGTGCGGGATTCTATAATATCAGCTAAGACGTTTCCCGCCTGAACAGAAGGAAGCTGGGAGCTATCTCCAACTAGTAATAAGTGGGTATTTTTACCTAGAGCTGCAATAATGCGATAGGCTAGCATAATATCTATCATAGAAGCTTCGTCAACGATTAAAAACTCAGTAGGTAGTGGATTGTCATGCTTGTAGGCTGCTTTACCAAGCTTATCTATTTTAAGCGCACGATGAATGGTTTTAGCTGGAAAACCAGTGATTTCAGCGATGCGTTTGGCCGCGCGCCCGGTAGGCGCAGCCATAATTAGTTTTTTATTTTGCTTTTTTAGTATTAGATGCAGAGCATTTAAAGTGGTGGACTTTCCTGTACCTGGTCCTCCGGTAAGTATGGTGATTGGATTAGTAAGAGTTGTGACCAAAGCTCTTTGTTGATCTTGATTTAGATTAAATTTTTGTTGTTTCTCAATTACAGAGATGACCTTGCTTATATTATTTGGTAGATATTTTTTGCTTGTTCCTATTTTGAGGTGCTTTTGGACTAATTTAGCTACTTGTTCTTCTATTTGAAAATATTGCTTTAGATATATTGCATTGTTGTCATCAATTAGTATTTTGTCTTTTATTAGTTGTCGTAAGACTGTTATAATCTTACTTTCTTCAACTGCTGTTAGTTTCGCTGTGTTGTCGATAATTTCATCCTCTGGTAGAAAGAGATGGCCACGATCAAGGGCTTTAAGAAGCGAATACTGTAGTCCAGCAGCTAAGCGCTGAAAGCTATCGCTTTTGAAGCCAACTTTTTGAGCAATAACATCTGCTTTTGTGAACCCTACCCCCCAGATATCTTCCGCTAGTTTGTAAGGATTAGCCTTAATTGTCTTATATGCCTCATCTTTGTAGTGATTTATAATTTTTAAAGACAGTTTAGGACTTATATCTAAGCTGGCAAACAATACAAGTTGTTGTCGGACAGCTACGTCTTTTTTCCAGGCTGCAGCAATATCTTTTGCTTTACTCTTGGTAATTCCTGGGATTAAAGTAAGTTTATCTGGTTGATTCTCTATTACGTCAGCTGTTGATTCTTTGAACCTAGTAATTATTTTTTCTGCTGTTACCGGACCTATTCCTTTAATATGTGATGCAAGATATACCGCTAATCCAGTTGATGATGTAGGGAGTAGCAGTTGGTAGCTACTTGCCTCAAATTGTCTACCAAACTTTTTGTGATTTCCCCATTTTCCGTGTAATTTAACTTGATCTCCCTGCTCAAGACCAGGCAATATGCCAACTACACTCAAAACACCACCACTGGTAAGTTCTGACTGCTCTGGGACGACTTTAATTACACTATAACCACTTGCACTATCTCTGAAAGTAACTCGTTTTACTTCCGCCTTAACTTCAGTGCTAGATTTATCCATGAAAAGTAATTTTACCACCTATGTTCTGTTAAAATTGTAGATATGAACGTTAAATTTCCCATTTTTTTGCCTGATGCTACTCGAGCCGTTGTGAGGGGTCTAGAGACAGAGGACTTAAAGAAAGTTGGAATTGAGGGGCTAGTTGTAAACACATTTCATTTATTGATTCAGCCGGGTGTTAAAAGATTGAAACTGTTGGGCGGTGTAAAACAGCTTATGAACTGGAAAGGATTAACAGTTTCAGACTCTGGAGGGTTTCAGTTATTTTCTCTTGTTCAGAAAAACCCTGAAATGGGAAAAGTAACAGATGATGGGGTGCAATTTATATATGACGTGGAGGGTAAGCGTGAAAAATTTCTGATTACACCGGAGAAGAGCATAGAAATTCAATTTGCAATAGGATCAGATATAAAAATTTGTTTAGATTATTTTTCTCCTCCAGGTGGCTCTAGATCAGAAACCGCCGAGAGTGTAGAAAAAACTATAAAGTGGGCCAGAAGGTGCAAAACTGAGTTTGATAAACAGCTAAAAATATATGAGTTTACAGGTAAAAAGCGACCAAGACTTTTTTGTGTGGTACAGGGAGGTAAATACCCAAAATTAAGAAAGAGGTGTGCTAAGGAGCTTTTGGAAATAGGCTTTGATGGATATGGACTTGGTGGGTGGCCGAGTAGGGAAGAGGTGGAATTGACGGCTAGATTATTACCAGAGCAATCTGCTAAATTTGCGCTGGGGGTTGGAGATCTTAAGTCGATAGCGCATGCGTGTAGCGTGGGATTTAACTATTTTGATTGTGTTTTACCAACCAGAGACGCTAGGCACAAACGACTATATGTATTAACAAAGGATTTATCTAAGGTAAAAGATTTAGCTAATGATAAGTATCATAAATATCTGTATTTTTCTAAAGCTTCGCTAGCAGATGATAAAAGTCCCATTGATAAGACCTGTGATTGTTTGGTTTGCCGAAGGTATACTCGTGCATATCTCTATCATCTATATAAAATTGAAGACTCTTTAGCTTGGAGATTGGCAACTTTACATAACCTACGAACATACACTAGACTCATTGATGAACTGAGAAAGAGGTAGGTTATAATGGAAAAATGAATTGGATGCACTATGCAGTGTTAACAGCGCTTTTTTATGGTATCTTTGATATCTTTGTTAAGCTTACGGCTGGAAAAATTCACGATGGGCTAGGAGGATTTGTAATCAACTTGGTTGCAACTGTGGTTTTAGCACTATTTCTATTATATAGCTCGATAAACGGTGAAAAAATTAACTACTTTAAAACAGAGGGTGTAGTATATGCCGCAATTGCAGGAATTCTAGTCGGGTTTGCCTCGATCTTTTTTATTAAGATGTTTGCAACTGGAGCTAATCTGTCTATTGGAGCCCCAGTTGTAAGAGTGGGGATGATCTTGGTATCTGTGTTGTTTGGAGTTATCTTTCTAAAAGAAGGATATAATCCTAAGTTTTTATTGGGCTTTCTACTTTCTGCATCTGGACTATATATGCTAGTGACCTCATAATGTGATTATATTTGAATCTACACTTGGTAAAATATACTTACTCGCGGGCCAAAAAGGTCTACAAAAGTTAAGTTACACAAGTTTCCCCGAAACAACAGGTAATAAGGATATTGAACTAAAGGCAGTAGCTCAATTAAGGGAGTATTTTGCCGGGGAAAGGAAAGAGTTTGATATACCTTTGGATCTAGCGGGAACTGAGTTTCAGATGAAGGTTTGGGCCGCTTTACGGGGTATTGAGTACGGGGCAGTCCTAGCATATGCTGATGTTGCCAGCAGGATAAATTGTGCAAAAGCGGTTCGAGCAGTGGGAACAGCTAATGGGAGGAATCCAGTGCCGATTATTATCCCCTGCCACAGAGTTATTGCCAAAAATGGTGGAATTGGTGGATATACTGGAGGACTGGATATAAAGAGAAAGCTACTTGAATTAGAAGGTGTATCTTTGTAGTCCAATTCGGGGGAATTATAGAAAATTTGTGCTATAATTAGAGTATGCCAGATGAGTTATACATCCCAGTTATAGAGGGAACAACTAGGCCTAAGCGCATGTCATTATTGGTGGCTAAATTTCTTGTGGAAATAGGACAAAGTATAGAAGGTGTCAAAACGGAGCTTGTAGATCCTACACATTATAGTCTTCCTGGAGATGGAAATGATGAGGAAAACAAGGACCCAAAGTATAGCAAAATTACTAAAGAGGCAGACGGATTTTTTGTGATTGTTCCAGAATATAATCATGGTTATCCTGGTACACTCAAGCGATTGCTAGATAGTGAGATGAAAAATTATATACATAAACCAGTTTCATTTGCGGGAGTTTCAGCAGGTCCTTGGGGAGGAACTAGAGGAATCGAAAACTTGGTTCCAGTAGTGCGCGAGCTTGGTTTAGTAGCTACTTTTGGTGATGTTCAGTTTCCAGTAGTTCAGAAGTTATTTAATTCAGACGGAATAATAGAAGACGAAGAACAGAGACAGATTTATACAAGGAGAGCAAATAAGGCATGGAATGAACTGATCTGGATGGCCAAAACACTTAAATGGGGACGAGATAACCTTAAATGAGTATCAAAAGTGTCTCATAGTTATTCTTTTACCTAAGACCCCTTGACAACTTGAGCTCAAATGAACTAAGATTGGGCCATGAGCTCAAATGAGCCTAAAGAAAGGGGGTGGAGTATATGGCAGTAATGTTTTATGACGTTAAAAATCGTGAAAAAGTTGATGTTCCAGAAGATAAGATAAAGAAGACTACTTATGAGCGTCAGCTTAAAAACGGTGGCACGCAAGTTCGTTACGCACTTCGTGGTGAACTAGCAGATGGTCGTAAGGTTACAAAGTTCGTAAGTAAAGACGATTGGGATGCAATGAATGCACCTACAGAGTAATTACTTCTAATTTTGTGGGACAACCCGCTCTTTTTTCCGTTTATTGACGGAATTAATACTGTCTAGAAAAGAGCGGGATTGTTGTTTGGTTTTTGGTTTGAAAAGTTTATTATTCAGCGTATTCTGAGAGCTGTTTCCTAATATTCTCTAGAGGCAGACCAATTATTGTATTAAGATCTCCCTCATATTTATTAATTAGCCTGCGACCTGCTCCCTGAATTGCATAAGCTCCGGCTTTGTCCATGGGTTCACCCGAGTTTATATATTCCACTATTTCTTTTGTTGATAAATCTTTAAAATATACATTTGAACAGAGTGATTCGGTATGTTGCGCATTAGATTTGGTATTAAGAATGGTGTAGCCTGTTATTACAAAGTGCTTCTTATTGCTTAGAAGCTTAAGCATTTTTAATGCATGTTTCTTGTTTTTTGGTTTTCCTAAAATAGTTTTTTTTAATGCTACAACGGTATCTGCACCAATAATGATTGAGTTATTATATTTATGTGCCACCGCTTCGGCTTTCTTTAGGGATAGCAATTTCACAAGCTTGTGGGGGTTTGACTCTTTATAGCATTCTTCATCAATATCTGCAGCGTCGACAATATAAGGAATGTTTAGTTTATTCATAAGCATTTTACGGCGAGGCGAGGCGGAAGCTAGAACTATTTGTTGCATGAGAATATTATACAGCTAGAGTGCTACAATATAGCCATGGGTCACCCAATTATGAGTACCAAGCAGATATTATTTTTTTTGGTGGTTATGCTCATTGCTTTAACTGTTTATCAGTACTTGGGTGGTGAAGAGATTATACGATTTCCTGAAGTGTTTAATTTGAAACGACAAGAAGAGACGACCCCTATTGAAACTAATTTTGTTAAGCAGCCTACCTCAGATAAAGAAGCTGCGGTTGTTGGTGAAATGAGTGTTATTGAAACGAAGGATAGCTTTGTCATTCTTAAATTAGATGCTAAGGGAAAATTGGGTGATGTTGTTCAAATGGTTATCTGGACAGATACCAATGCAGTGGCAAATTGGGAGGAGTATAAACAGACAGCTAGAGTAGAACTGAGCACAGATACAGAAACGGCTTATATTAAGTTTCGTGACAATAAGAACTATGAATCAGTTGCTTATTCTGTTTCTGTTAAGTAATCCCAAGCTGGTGCTTAAAGTTTGGTGCGATTAACTAAGTTCCAGCTTCCCCATTGCAAAATATTTACCGCTGCGCCAATGACTGCGGCAACCCAGTATGCAGATATTCCTAGACCGACATACTCGGAGAAACGAGCAGTTGCCCAGATAGTTTCACTATTTATGATCCAGTAGATTAATACCCAGGTACCATCATGTTTAACATGAATGTTTAAGGTATTAAATACTGGTTCAACTAATGCGATTACCATAGCTAAAAGGAAACCAGCAGTAAGAGCCGCATACGATGGAGATAGCAGGACATTACCTAGTTCGAAAAATGAAGGAAAGCTAATGTCTACAATTAGGAAGGCAAAACTGTTGCCAACCCAGTATAGAACAAAGGAAATAAGGCGTTTATACATTTGTTTGTTCAATTATTTCACCTCCTTAGTTTACATCTATTATTATGCAGTACAATAGTACTAGTTAGCAACTATAAAACATATGCGTAAAATATCAGCACTATTAGGATGGGTGGTGGTTGTAGGAGTGTTGTTGTTTGTCTTTGGTGGAAAAATAAGAAACTATTACAATAAAACAGTGGCCATCCAAAAGGGGGTAGAGCAGACAGAGTTGCTCGTAAGTGAGATAGATGGGCTGGTGCGTGTTGTGGAAGAGGATGTTCGGACGCTAAATTTTGCAAAGCTACAAGAGGACTTGGGTTTAACTAAAGATAAGCTCAATGAGCTTATAGCCCTATCTGAAGAAGAGAAAGATTCATTAAATACGGAAACGCAAAAACAGCTTGAAAATTATAAGAAAGCTAGGGAAGCTATCGAGTTAATTCAGCAGGGTGTGACAGAGAAAAATTACGGTAAAATTGGCGAAGGAGTGGACTTAATTAAAAAAATAGACCTTGCTATTAATGAATAGCTATATAAAAGAGTACCATAGGTACATAACAGACAACAATAATCCTGAGCGAGCGGCAAAGGAAAAAGCTTATCTATATTCAGAATTAAAGCACTACGGTGTTTCAGTTTGGGAGATGCGAAAGTTTGCCAAATTTCATAAAAAGGAATTGCTAGCCCTATCCAAAAAAAAGATGCTGGTGTTGGTAGAGAGTCTTTGGCGAAAAAGAACTCACGAGGAAAGAAGTATGGCTCTTTTGGTGCTAAATATGCATCTTGAAAAGCTAGATATAAAGGATATGCCCTTTGTTGAAAGACTTATGAGAGAAAGTAATGGGTGGGCTTTTTTAGATAGCCTAATTATTCCAGCGATGCCTGAAATAATTCGTAAAGACAAAAGAGGCTATGAATATCTTAAAAAATGGATAAAAGACAAGGATTATTGGGTGAGACGTTCTGCTCTACTTGCTCAGTTGTTATTTTTTCGGAAGAATTGTAATGGGGATTATAAGTTGTTTTTTAAGTTGGCAAAATCACAGCTTGATGAGAGCTGGATAGATAGTGAATATGAAGATAAGTTACAGAATGGGCGAGCAAAATTTTTCATCCGTAAAGCAATCGGCTGGAGTTTGAGAGAAATGTCAGTTAAGCAACCAGAGTTAGTGGTCTTATTTGTCAATAAAAACAAAGATTCAATGGCAGGTTTAACGTATCGAGAGGCAACGCGTAAATTACCAGAGGAGTATAAAGCAAAATTGATTTAATTCTTCATATAAAATAAATAAAAAAATCATAAATAGGTTTACAGTATATAATGTGGTTATGAAGCTGTTAAACTCGGTTTACGAACTACGCAAATATAGTGATATAACCCAGGAAGAATTAGCTCAGGAAATTGGGGTAACAAGGCAAACTATTATTGCGATGGAGAAAGGTAACTATGTGCCATCTGTAGCTCTGGCAATTAAAATTGCAGGGTATTTTAAAAGAGCGGTAGAAGATATATTTAGTATAGAAAAATGAAAGCGCGAGATTATATGGCGGAAATAATAGTTGGGTTGGTTTTAATAATTATTTCATTGTTGTTGTTGAATCAAGAAATGCTATTAATGCCGCAATCAATAGATATGTTAGTTTTGGTAGGCTTGATAGTTGCATTTCTAGTTTTTTTTGGTCTTATCTGGAAAGAGAGCACTAAGGATGAGCGAGAATATCTGCATAGTTTACAGGCTGGAAGGAAAGCGTTTTTAGTGGGAATTGTTATATTGGTAATAGGTATTGTCAACCAGAGTTTGAATCATAATATTGACCCTTGGTTATTATATGGGTTAATAGGGATGTTATTTGTAAAAATAGGTTCACGAATTTATAGTCAGCTTAAGCACTAAATGTAAAGGCAACTTGACATCGAGTATAAAGTAACATACTATTAAAAAAGTGAATAAAGTTGCCCTGATTGTATTCGGATTAGTGATATTTTTAGTGAGTGGTTTTTTTGTACTAAAATCCCGAAATTTTTCAGCCATGAGGGATGGTTTAATGATTAGCACTCAAGAGCCTACAATTAAAAGCAATGTCATTATTGAGGAGGATAAAAATAGACAGAGTGACGAAGTTGCTCACGGTTACCAACCGTATTCTGAGGCTATATTTAACGTGGCTAAAGATAAAACAAGAATACTACTTTTTCATGCTGCTTGGTGTCCAACCTGTCAAAGCGCAGATAGAGATATAACAAGTAAAACAGGTAGCATTCCTGAAAGCTTAGTGATATTTAGAACAGACTATGATTCTGAAACTATCCTTAAACAGAAGTATGGGATAACTTATCAGCATACATTTGTACAGGTTAACAGCAATGGAGACGCCGTCAATAAATGGTATGGCGGAGACCTTGATCAGATAATCAAACAAACAATATAATATGTTACTCTTAATCTCTTTTGCCTTTATTGCAGGAATTGTCACAATTCTTTCTCCGTGTATATTGCCCATTTTGCCAATTGTTCTATCTGGTTCCATTGATGGAGGAAAACGTAGGCCGCTAGGCGTAGTTACTGGATTCATAATTAGCTTTACTTTCTTTACACTATTTTTAACTACACTAGTGCGTTTAACTGGGATTTCTGCTGATGCACTTCGGACTTTTTCAGTTGTAATTGTATTTGGTTTTGGACTCAGTCTTTTAATTCCACGATTTCAGGTGTTAATTGAAAAGTTTTTTTCAAAAGTAAGTGGGGCTATTAAACACGATAGTTCTAAAGCAACTGGTTTTAGAGGAGGATTGTTATTAGGAATAAGCTTGGGTTTGGTTTGGACACCTTGTGTGGGACCTATTCTTGGATCTGTAATATCTCTGGCATTAACAGGATCTGTAAATGGCGCAGCCGTCTTTATTACACTTGCTTACTCGTTTGGAACTGCAATACCTCTTTTAGTAATCACATATGGCGGAAGAAAAGCGATAGAAAAATTTCCACTCTTAACAAACAATCTGGATAAAATTCAAAAGATATTTGGGATAATTATGATTGTTACTGCGTTGGGAGTATACTTTAACGTAGACCGCACATTTCAAAGTTATATATTGGAAAAGTTTCCTCAGTACGGGGTGGGTTTAACCAAGCTAGAGGATAAACAAGCTGTGCAAGACGAGCTTGAGAATCTTAATATTCCAACAGAGGGAACAAGCTTGCTTCAAAAAACAATACAATCGCAGGCACCATCTGCTCCAGAGATAATTCCTGGAGGAGAATGGTTTAATTCAGAACCCTTAACAATTAGTGAACTTAAGGGCAAGGTTGTGCTTATAGATTTTTGGACCTATACATGCATAAACTGTATTCGTACCCTTCCATACTTAAAGGACTGGCATGAAAAATATGCTGACGAAGGGTTGGTAATCATAGGAGTACATACTCCGGAGTTTGAATTCGAAAAAGACGCAGATAACGTTAAAGAAGCGATTGCCAATTTTGAAATTAAATACCCAGTTGTGCAAGATAATAACTACGAGACCTGGCGTGCATATAACAATCGTTATTGGCCTGCTAAGTATTTTATAGATAAAGATGGAAAGCTGCGAGATACCCACTTTGGGGAAGGCGAGTATGATGAATCAGAAAGGATAATTCAGGAACTATTAGTCGAAACAGGAGTTAGCGTTGATGCGTCCCAGATAGATAATCCAAAATATACAGTGCAGACTCGAACCCCCGAGCTGTATCTGGGATATGACAGAATAGAAGCGTTAGCGTCTCCTGAAAAGATCAAAAAAGATAGAAATTCAGCTTATACTGCCCCAGCTAAGTTAAGGTCAAATCAGTTTGCATATATAGGGAATTGGGAGGTTTCTTCTGAGTATGCAGCCCCAGATAAAGGAGAATTACAACTAAGGTTTTCTTCCAAAGATGTGTTCTTGGTAATGCGACCAAGGAATGATCAACCCGGTAAAGTAAAAGTGTATCTTGATGATGAATTTATAATAGACATTCTGGTTGATGCAGATAGACTATATGAGTTAATGAAATTGCCACAACCTGGTGAGCATATCTTGCGTCTTAAGTTTGAGGATAATAACCTAGAGCTGTTTGCCTTTACTTTTGGCTAAAGATTCCTATTGTATAATTGGAGGGCATTCCGCGGTAGCTCAATGGTAGAGCAGAAAGCTGTAGCACATTATAAATTGCAGCCTTCTGAAGTAATTCAGAATGGAAAAATGGGGTGAATTCAGGGAAACCCGACCGAGAAATCGAGGGCAATCCTGAGCCAAGTCCTAAGAGAAATCGAAGGAAAGGTGCAGAGACTAGGTGATTACACCCAGGAGCGCCCCACGCCCTAATCGAAAGATGGGTGATGAGATAGTCCACTCTTTCTGGTAACAGAAAGGTAAAGTGTAACTTTAAGGTTGTAGGTTCGAATCCTACCCGCGGAGCCAACTTTGACGAGAAGCGTAAAAAGCTATCTTGTCAAACGGTTTTATCCAGTCAAATTGGGCTTTTCTGCCATTCAGCTCTAAGTTCTGAAGTACCATCTTCAAAAGTAGCCGTTTTTCGTGGACTTCAGAACTTTCAAACAGTTTGCCTGCGTTAGAAGCCAGTTTCAGCAGGTATTCTGAGGTCAAATAGTATTCTTCATCAGCATAGTTTAGTTTGCCGATTTTCTTGGTAATTTCTTTCTGTTTAGCCCGATACTCTTTTCGTTTTTCCTCATACTTGCTCTTAGTAATACTCGCATCCATACGCATTTCAACTAATCTCTCTAATCGTTGGGCATATTTCTCTTTTTCACTGTTCAAATTGGTAACCTGATCTTCACGAAATAGTTGTTTATTTCCGTGTAACTGTTTTAGTGCATCTAATATATCTTCAACTACTTCTTGTGGTACCTGTAGACGCTGGAAAGCTTTGCCTAACTGGTTTGTAATCTGTTCTTCTCTTAACCACTTAGCATTGGTGTGTTTGCCGTGGTATTGAGTACAGTGGTAGTAAATAAACTTGTTTTTCTTCTTTTCAGGTGTAATCATACAGCCACAATCAGCACAGTGAATTAATCCTCGGTAGGGGTAGGGTAAACCAGCGAACTTATGAGGTTTTTTATGATAGCTTGCTTTGACACGTTGTACTTTATCAAAGAGACACCTGGCGATAATAGGCTCATATTTATGGGCTAGTATTCGTCCGTTGTATTTCATTTCGCCATAGTAGAATGGGTTTTTGAGCATACTATCCAGCATTCCTTGTGAATATTTAATATTGTAGTCTTTAAGTAGTTTTTCACGGATAAGCTTAAATGAAGTAGAACCACTGGCGTACCACTCAAATATCTTCTTAACAATCTGACTCTTATATTCATCTTGGACAATATGTTTTTTGCCATCTTTCTGATCTATATTTTTATAGCCAAATGGGGCCTTTCCTGGCCATTCCTTGCGTTGTAGCTTGGCTTCAATTGCGCGCTTTACGTTGTCACTGATAGCGTCAGAATAGTACTTGGCAAGGCTTAAGCCAATATTGAATTGGAATTTCTCTGTGGCTGACTTTTGATCGTTAATGATTAAACCATCGGATACAAAATGTAGCTCTATTTCGCTTTTGGTTGCTTTTTCATAGAGCAAGGAAACTCCTTTATCAAATATGTTTCGGGATAACCGATCTACTTTATCAAAACAGACGGCTACTGTTTCTTTTTGGTTGATAACAAAGTCCAGTATTTCGTCAAAGTCTTTTCGGTTTTCTTTATATGCACTCTCATCAAAACTGAATTTCTTAATAATGTCATAGCCTTTTCTCTGGCAGTATTGCTCTAGTCGTACTTTCTGTGCAGGCAATGAGTTATTGGCATTCTTTTGCTCTTCAGTTGATACTCTGGATATTATTATTGCATTCATAAGACGTTCATATTATTTAACTTATATATTTTTGGGTCTGGAATAAGCATTGGTATTGCTTTCTCTCTTATCTTAAACAAAGGACCTTTTTCTACAACCTTCCCTAATTTTTCAGATATCAAGTGGTCAACAGTTATATCACCTTGTTCTAGTAATGGCGTAAATTGAGAAGCCGATGGGCTCTTTGTATGCATAACGGTTGTATAAATAAAATGCTCTTTTCCTCTAATAAAGGTGCTTTTTGATTCTATCCAAAATGTCTCCTTGTGTTTATTTAGAAGTCTATTTTGTAGTATTTCGAACTCCCAAACAAGGAAATCACTTAATTTATCTTTGTTTGAGTTTTCGAAAAGTAGCGCCTTATCATCATCTACTCTGAGCCTAAGTCCTTGTGAATTTCTCTTTAAACAAGTAATAGTACAATACAATTTTAGTATTTCGCCTCGATGATATCCAAAATTATATAAAATTTCTTTACTAGACTTGAGTTTACTTAAACTCCAATTTGGAACCTGCGCAAACAAAGTTTTCCTTATTCCTCTGTTTTTTCTATATGCCTTTAATTCGATACCTTTATAATCTGGTGACTTACTAGAATTCATTTCTATCCCTAGATATTTTTCGAGAGTTCTACCGACCCCAGTATCAGAATCGACAAGCGTTTCTATGGGACCTAGTTTGTTCAATTTAACTAACTTGTTTAAAAGTTCTGAAGATATTTGAGTTTCCTCTTTTGAGATTTTATAAAATAGCTTACTTAAGAAAGAAGATCTATCATTTAATATTTTAACTATATTTATCTTTGTCAAGTTAAACACATACAAAATATCGTTAAAAACAATAAGTGTTAGTATTTCATTTGGATCCATATATTCAGTAAGCCCGTATATCCATATTCTTGGATCTCCGTCTTTTGTCACTGGTCTATAAAGAGATACCTTAGTGTCAGTTTCAGAATATTCAGTTAACACTTTTGCTATTTTAATACTTTTTACTCCCTGATCCTGTATTGAATAATCATGGAAGTGTTTAGATTTTAAATAGAATCTAACACTTGCCGTAGCATCCATAATTGATTTGTTAAGTCCTGTTTTAGTAACTTCTATATAAGCCATTTCTACAGATAAATTTGTTAATAATGAAATGTTTTTTTCTTCTTGTTTAGTAAAGCTTCTCATAATAATTCTATAAATTTTTTACCTAATTCGTATGCTAATAGTGGAGCAACTGCATTGCCAACTTGTGAATACTGAGGAACTTCAAATTTTCTTCTGACACTTCCCGTAGTTTCTTTTGATTTAAAGATAAACATATCTGGAAAGGATTGAATTCTTGCAAGTTCTCTAACGCTCATTACCCGAGGTGAAGTAGGGTGAATAAAATCATCTGGCAACGTTAGAACCGTCGGAGAAGGAGAATTTATCTTGAGAGGTCTTTGTGAATGTTTCCTTGTTGAAAGCTTTATAATACTCGCAACCATATCGTCTATATTCATAGCAACAGTTACATTATCAGGAGACATGACTGGATATTTAATCTTATCTATTTGAGATAAGATTAAAGCCTTTTTTTCTTTATCGTTAAGATTTTCTTTATACCAATAACTCAATACTTTTGAATTAACATTTTCTTTCTGTAATACTTGATATAACCTAAACCGATCCACAACTTTAAAGCTATGATTTCTTAATATGTGATTTGGCAATATTTTAGGGTCTAGAGTAGATTAGCAATAATCAAATGCGGTAAAATGTTGCTATGACGCTCAAAAATAGGTATTTATACCGTTCCCATATTTCTGAAAAGAAATTTCGTGAGATTTTACGATGTTTTTGTGA
>Ga0210057_1004828_pt1 | contig 17643 bp, 13 predicted proteins | sample CryGeyCG2114_010_2_FD_183968 | JGI IMG/M metagenome (GOLD analysis project Ga0210057, IMG submission 183968) | Groundwater microbial communities from aquifer - Crystal Geyser CG10_big_fil_rev_8/21/14_0.10 (SPAdes) (version 2) | ecosystem: Environmental > Aquatic > Deep subsurface > Groundwater ...
TGATTTGTGAAAAAACATAGCTTCCTTGATTCATAGTATTGATGATAATGATATATCATCAATTATCGCATGAACCGCTGGCAAATCGAAAAATAACGTTTTGTTCGAAAACGTAGTATTCTAAAGGGAAAACCGCGAGGGCGAAAAAATTAATGGGACACTAGTGAAACTAGTTTAGCCATTGAAAAAAGCCCGCGCTGTGTCGGGCTTTCGCAAAAAATGGTGCAGTATTCTTAAAATAGTCCGAACGCATTTCAGTAAATTTTTCAAGAAAAATGAGCTTAAAAAATTTACTGCTTTGGTGGCAAATTCTTTAGCACTTTTACAAAAAGAAAAAGGGTTCGCTACCTTGCGATAGCGAACCCATGAGTTTTGGAGCTTGTGAGTCATCGGACTCCGAGCGTTGCGCCGGAGTATTCGAGACTTTTCGGTTTGATGACGACTTTCTTCTCGCCTCGCTCAATGTATCCGGCGCGGAGTGCACCGAGTTTGTGCAAAACGGCGACTTCGAGAACCGCGTCTGCGTCGGCTTCCGAAACATAGAGCGCGAAGCCCGCACCCATATTGAAGTTGCCGTACGCTTCCATGTCGTCCACTGGTCCGTGCTTCTGTAGAAAACTGAAGACTGGGAGTTGCTTCGGTAGTCGCTCGACGATGTAGGCGAACGATTGCGTTGCCCGCATGAGCTTGCGCCAGCCATGACCCGTGATGTTCACAGCGTAGTGGATGCTCACGCCACGATTGAGGCAATCTTCAACGAGGCCGACGTAGATGTGCGTCGGGTCAAGTAGTGTCTCGCCGTATGTTCGCTCATCGTCTAGCGTGGTGAGATAGCCTTTTGGTAAAGCACACAGTGAAAAATGTTCAGGGAGAAATAGATGTGCCAGTTTTCGCCAGAATCCATCTTTTCTCTCAGCAATCTTTCGAGCCATAGTGAGGCCGTTCGCGTGGATACCGGAACTCTCGATGAGAACGATCGCATCGCCGTGTTGGATATTCTCCGCGGTAATAAGTCGCTCCTTCGGCTTCACAAGACCCATCGCCGAACCAGAAAGCACGATTGCCTCCGGTACGACAACGCCCTTGAGCGTCGGGGTTTCGCCGCCACCCCAAACGCATCGCGCGAGATTGCATGCATTCTTCCAGCCCTCGACGAGATCACGACATCGCTTTTCGTCGTCGAACCAATTCGAGTCGCCGACAGCGAGATGCATCGCCACCGAAAGAGGAAGTGCACCGAGTGTAATCATGTCGTTCACGATCATCGCCACAGTATCCTGCGCGATGTGGTCGTAATACGACTTGCCAGTGAGACGGTACATCGCGTCGGCGACGAGATTCTTCGTGCCTAGTCCTTCCTCGACATGAGCGAAGTAGCTCTTAGCCGCTTCAATGAGGTAGGCACTTTCACCACGGCTCATTTCGACTTCTTGAAACTCACCGTTGTTCAATCGCCTGATGTTATTTGCGGTCTCGCGACCTGCGAGTTGCGCTATCCGCTTGAACGGATCCATCGCGTCGTAATTCACGCCAACTCCAGCATAGGTCATCTTTTCTGCCATGTTCTTTCCTCCTTTTCCTTTTTTGGGTTTTCAGGGTACAAATTAAGCCAAACACTAGCTTGACCTCCTATGACGTAAATTACAGCAAAACAAAAGAAAAATCAAGGTTAAAAATAAAAAAAGAAATTCCTATGAATTTCTAAATCAAATGAGTATGAAAAAATTATTATTAACTAAAGGAAAAAATATGAAATACATAATTTACGCTCGCAAGAGTACCGAAGAGGATGACAGACAAGTTTTAAGTATTGAAGCTCAACTCGTTGAGCTAAAAGAATTTGCCGCCAAAGAAAAACTTGAAATTGTCGCCTCGCTCTGCGAGGCAAAAACTGCCAAAGAACCTGGGCGAATTAAATTCGCAGAAATGTTGTCATTGATAGAGCAAGGGAAAGCGGACGGAATAATTTCATGGCATCTAGATCGCCTCGCTAGAAATTCCGTTGACGGTGGTAAAATAATTCACTTTGTAGATCGCGGATTGATTAAGTCCCTCAAATTTCCCACCTTTTGGTTTGAGCCAACACCGCAGGGATTGTTTATGCTCAACATCGCCTTCGGACAGAGTAAATATTTTGTAGATAATTTGCGAGAGAATGTGAAGCGAGGTTTGCGACAAAAAATACGCAACGATGTTTGGCCCGGCTGGGCGCCAGTGGGTTATTTGAATAATCCCAAAACGAGAATGATTGATATTGATAAAAGCAAAGCCCCGAGAGTGAAAAAACTTTTTGAGATTTACGCCACTGGCGAACACACTTTGAAATCCCTCGCAAATTGGTGCAAGAAAAAATGTTTGCGTGGAAATCTCGGCAAGGAAATCGCAATTGGTAATATCCAAAAAATAATACAAAATATTTTCTACATTGGCCTGATGAAATATCGCGGGGAAATTTTTGAGGGACGACATGAACCGTTAATTTCAAAGAAACTTTTTGATAAATGCCAAGAAGTGATGAGCAAACGAGGTAAAGTACAGGAATCTCACAAAAATAATTTTGCTTTTCTTGGCCTTCTCAAATGCGCTTCGTGCGGTTGTTCAATTACTGCCGAAAGACAAAAGGGTCATAACTATTATCGCTGTACTCGCAAGAAAGGCCATTGCCAAGAAAAGCATTATCTTCGCGAAGAAGCCTTAACAGAACAAATCACTTCTTATCTTCAAAAAGTTTCTTTGTCGAGCAAAGACACCGAAAAAGTTTTGGCGGCACTAGATAGCAAACAAGAACAGGCGAAACAACAAACACAGGTAAAAGTTGAAAACTTAAAAAATCAGTTAAGCCGAGTGGAAACAAAATTAACAAAACTGCTCGATATATTTTTGACAGACGCTTTATCTACCGAAGAATACACCGCCAAAAAGCAGGAATTGTTGTCGCAAAAAATGGAGCTTCAGGAAAAAATTAGCGACTTTGAACAAAATGGGTTGTCTTGGCTCGAATCGGCTCGTGAGTTCGTTTTATCCCTTAATCAAGCCACAAAATTAGTAGAAACCGAAAACAAAAAAGAAATGACAACATTTCTGAAAAATATCGACTCGAACCATGTTTTACAAAACCGCCGATTGATTTTTTCGCCCAAAATTCCCTACGATTTGGTCGCCGAGCAAAGCGAGGCGAGCCAACGAAATTTGACTTTTCCTTACTGGTGCGCCGGGGAGGAGTTGAACCTCCTGGGCCCTATGGACAACTGTTCTACAGACAGCCCCTGCTCCCTACAGGTCTACCGGCGCATATAAAAAGCATGCTGGAAATCCAGCGCCGATAACTGCAATAAGATGTGAGCAGGTTTGTCATATATTCAAAGTATAACGCAAATTGAAGCAAAACGCAATGTAACGCAGAGTAAAAACAGTATCCCGCCAAAGGCGGACAGGCAGGAATCGTTTTTTCCATTAAATAACTTGGAATAACAACCACGCTTATTCCAAGCTTAGGGCTTAACTTGGAATAACGAATTATTTTTTTGCTAAAACAAGCCAAAAAATCAATGGCTAAGGGGGTTGAGCCATTGATTCTATTGTTCACCTTTGGGTAAATGTTGAAAAAAATTTCTAACGGTATTTTTTCTCTTTATGCTCCAGCTCGTTTAAGCATATCCGAAAGAAATCGTTCCAGGCCGTCTATTAGATCGCATTGCAAATCATCATCAATAATTTCGCATCTAATTGTTTCCCTGCGGAATACGCGGAAATCGCGGTTCGTGTCATACACTATGGCTTCCAAATCTGACGCGCCTTCCTTTTTGTTTACGACAGCCAGCAGCCGGTTGTCATCAGACCATAACGCTTTTATATAATCGGCATACTGATACGCCTTGCCATGGGTACGGATAAAAGCATGCTCCTCGCCCGTATCTATGTTGCGCACCCGAACACCAATCTCTCCGGGCCAGCTTGCATATCCGGTCAGCCACTTCTTATCAGGCGACAATTCATGACCAAGGCCGAGCATGTCCGGCTTTTGCAGAACATATCCGTTTGTATTGACAATAGAATAACTATCGCACGGTGAGCCGCAGCTGCGGTATATAATGACGCGGGAATCATCAATCCATTCCCATGCGCGCACCTTATTGTCGCCCCGGTATATTTCTTTGGGGAAGTTTTCGCCGCGCGCGCCTACAACAAACAATCCAATATAGTTGTTCCAATATGCTTCTTCATCCACAGTATTTCTTTTATAATCATCTTCTCCGAACTGATGAAGCGATTGAAAATATCCAAGCAGCTCCCTCTCTGGCGATACGAGCAAATTGAACTTGTCATAATCGTTCGCCGTAATCACCTCTTTGCTTCCATCTTCTGACATATAATATATTTCTTTCATGTCAGAAGACAGAAAATAGCCATGAGCATCGGTTTGACGGCTGAACGCAAACCAAAAAATAGCCAGCATAATTATTCCGATACTGCATAGCGGGATTAATTTCTTTTTTTTGGTTTTGCGCGAATTATTTCGGCTCATAATAAAATCTCAATCTTCCAACTGACGCGACAAGGCGAGGTTGCAAGTTGATTCGTTTGTAAAATTCTCTTTGGGAAATGCTCGTGTCGTGATAAAAGTTAGCGCCATTGCTGTAATCCTCCATATCGCCGCCAATAACTTTGCCTGCTATCTCATATGTTTCCGTCCATCGCGCGCGGTCTGCTGAATTATTTGTTGTACCAATGGGGTCGCACAACGCCATCAAATTATTATCATTTGGGATCTCCTCCCAAAAAGCAGAGTATTGCTTGTATTCAAGTATTACTGCGTGATAGGTGTCTGCCCATCGATTATCCTCAACTCTGTTTCTGATTGACCATGCAACCGCAATCCTTGCTTCTTTGTTTTGATCGCGAGCCTCGCCCCATATAGCCCTCGCCAGAATCATCTGTTCTGTATCATCAACAAAATCGCCGGTCCATTTCGGATCATCAACGGTCGGGATTCTTTTTTTGGTTTCTCCCGTCGCATCTTGAAAGAATGCGGGGTCAATTTCCAGCGCAACAGCGTGCAATATTGGAATTCTGTCTGCCCATATTTCAATGTAATGCCTGGTTTTGGGAAAATCGAGAGAGAATATTTTTTCTTGCTGTTCTTTTTCTTGCCTGATCTTTTTAAGAAAATTTCCGGCAAATGCCCAGAACCGATGCAGCCGAGAATGTTCTTGTTCTTGAATGGCATTATCTATAATGATTTTTAGATCATCCGAATCTCTCAACCGATACTGCACTGACGCGGATATAGTGAATGATTTGAGAGTGGCATATGCTAAAACAAAAGTGAACCACGGCCTTCGGTCTCCGTCTTCGGCTTGTTCATTAATGGATATGGCGATATCTTTTTGATCCATCAATTCTTGAACGATTATGTCTTCAAGATATGCAGATGGCCGCGGAATAAGATTGACAATATGAGTTCCTTTCTTGAGCATGACAAAAAACACCACGGTCTTTTTCAATCCTTTAAGTTCTGAACCATTGAATGATGCTGGAATGTTGTACTGCTGAATGTATTTTTCGGGCAACAGCTCCCGGAATCCGAATCCATCTATTTCCGCGCGCAGATCTTCGTCTGTGCGGGATTTAATCTGTTTTGCTGATTTGCACCGCGCTGAAACAAAAATGGCAACTAGGCCTGATTTTTCTATTTGGAAAGCATGGACGTAGGGAGCACTGATTTTCTTTTTGATTTTTCTAGTCATAAATATTTCCTCCAATCGGCTCAAGGGGTTGAGCCGATTGTGTGAAATGGGTAAAATTGGGTTTGGGTGTTAAAAGCCGGTAAAATTACTCCAAACAAAAGTCATGAGTAACGCATATAATGCATACAAAACTAAACCAATACCCAAAACAAAAAATATAATCTGCAATGTGTTGCCTTTCAATTCTTTCTTATTATTATTCAATAGATACAAACCAACAATAAATACAGCACCAGCAGTAATATACGTAGTGCCGTTTTCTAATTTTATATCAACCAATTCATTGCCATATCTATTTATTAAATACAACAATACGACAATTATAATTGCTACTAAATTTTTATACAATTTCTTCATACTTTTTTATTTTAATTTTAATATGAAATAAATCTTAAAATATTCCAGTCAAAAGTACTGCTTGGAACGCGCTTGTAAATCTTTAGAAATTCTTTTAATCCTTGCTTTTCCTTTTCCATGTCACGGACAATTGGACGGATGCCGTATGCCATCACCAAAATATCTGGCTCTTGAACACCCTCACCCCAACCCTCTCCCGAGTACAGGAGAGGGAATTTGAGTGCACGCGCTCTCTTTTCTGCTTCAGCGCTTCGCTGAATCGGCGCTTGATTCGTGGCAATACGGATAATATCGTTCCAGTCATCATTTGTCTCCGGTATTCTATTAAATGCTTCCTTGAAAGAATGAATCACTCCAGCCCGCTCGCCCTCCCCTAAAGAAACAGTGCTCTTGGTTCCATAACTAATAAAATTGATAGCACCTTGATTTAAGGACAAACTCCCAGAGTATTTTTGCAACACATTCTGTTCAAGCGACAGATTTCGTTTTTGGCCCAAATAATCCATGAGCGTATCAATATCAGCATCTCGCAAAGCTCCTAAAATATCTTCATCAGAATATCTTTCGCTTTTCGGCCTCTCAAATTCAGTGCCACGGACTTTTGGCTCAAGTTCTGATTCACGAGATTCCCTCGGGATATTCGGGACAGTCTCTTCACTTCGGCTATCACCTCTCTCAGGATGACGGTTAGAATTCAGTAGCGGTGTGAGAATGACAGTGGCTGAAGAAACTCTAATTGTCTCTGAATTATAATTCTCAAGATTGCCTGCCTTGTCTTTTGACCTATAAAGAACAACTGTACTACCTATTACGTTAATTATAACTGAACCAGAATAATTTTGCCATGTTGCGACATTATCCAAGCTGTATTCTGTTTTTAAAATTCCTGAATTATCATCAGTCGCTGACAAAGTAAATATCGCGCTGTTTGTGCCGCCAGATGTGCTTATTGCAGTTATTGGCTTTGTAGTATCCTGCGCTTGCTCGCTATTAAGAATAGAAGCAACAGAAACAGTTTCAAAACTGCCTGCTCCTGCCTCATCCACTTGCAAAACCGTTGATGCAACATTATCAGAAAGCGTGACTATCGCTTCACTAGATGCATTCACAGGAATATCGGAATAATATGCTGTTTCGGTGATTTCATTGTCATCTACCTTTGACACGCGCAAGCTAAATGTTCCTTCGTCTGTCCCATCCAATTCTATATCATAAGATACGCCCTCAACATTTGGTATAAAAACAAACTTATTATCTCCAATCTGCTCGTAAGTCGCGCCCGCGATATTTAATTCAATATCCCCATTTTCATCTGGCCCGACATGGTTGCCATTATTATCATACACATGCAGATCCACTGGAGAATGCACAGACACCACTTGCCCGTTAAAAACGCACTGACTAACATCTTGCGTAATATCTGATAATCCTGAAATATCTATATTTCCAGTAATAATCTGCGTGATTAATTGCTTAATGCTTGCTTGACTCGGCATTGTCGCATGCTCAATGCCTTTTGCATAGAATGTCTTTTCCGATTCCGTGCCAATAGCAGACGAGCTTTCAAATGGCACAGTTCCGTCTCCAGCAACAAATTCTATTTCATATTCAGTATCAACTAATTCTTGATTGCGTATAATAATCCTGCCAAGCGTGCCATCAATCAAATAAGGCCCAGCAGAAGCAGACAAAACATTTCCAGCAGGAGGCCAAGGCGCGCCAATAGAGCCAAGCTCAGCAATATCAGCAGCACTTACTGATTGCGCGAAAAAAATCAGCGCGACAAAAAACCCGCATACCGCGATTAGCGCGCGCTGTATGGTTACTGATTTGAATCCTCCTGAATCCATATAACCCAATTATATCGAGATTTTAAAAACCTGGCAAGAACAAAAAAGGTGAGACCTTTTCAAAAGGTCTCACCTTTAATATCCTTAAAAACTAACTATACAACCTCTGCTTAATAGACATAATATCCTGACGCATACGCTCATCAGAATCAAAATCCCGCTTGATTTTTGAATACGCGTGCATAGCAGTAGTGTGATCCCTGCCGCCAAGCTCATGCCCAATAGTAGGATAAGAAGAATCCAATTCCTCGCGCATCAAAAACATAGTAATCTGCCGAGGCACAACCAATTCCTTTCTGCGGGACTGGCCAGAAAGCTCATCCAAAGTAATATCAAAATATTCAGCAACCACCTTTATCAAATCCCGAACAGTAACCCCGCCTCGGCGCTGAGAAACAGTAATAGACGAAATAATCTCGCGCGCCAAATCAATAGTCGGATCAACCCCGCGCAACTCAACAGAAACAAACAACTTATTAAGCGCGCCCTCAAGCTCGCGCACATTGGACTGCACATTCGTGGCAATGAACCGCAAAGTTTCCTCATCCAATTCAATACCCTTTTCCTTGGACTTTGACTTTAAAATCGCCATGCGAGTTTCCAAATCCGGGCTCGCGATATCAGCGATCATGCCCCATTCAAACCGAGAAATAAGCCGCTCCTCCAAAGCAGGAATGGCCTTAGGAGGCCTATCAGAAGTAAGCACAATCTGCTTGTGCGCGTCACGCAAAGCATTAAACGCGTGGAAAAACTGCTCTTGGGTCTGCTCTTTTCCGCCAATAAACTGAATATCGTCAACCAAAAACAAATCCGGAGTTCGGTACTTATTCTTAAATTTGTTCACAGTTCCATTCTGAAGAGAAGACACATAATCATTTGTAAATTGCTCTCCAGCAATGTAAAGCACATTCAAATTCGGATTATTACGCAAAAGCTCGTTCCCAACAGCAAGCATAAGATGGGTCTTGCCTAATCCAACTCCGCCGTATAAAAACAAAGGATTATATTTTGTGCCTGGCTCCTTGGCAACGCGAACAGCCGCGGCATATGCTAATTCATTTCCCTTGCCAACCACGAAATTCGCGAAAATGTAGCGAGGATTAAGAGAACCCGGCTCAGGAGAAACCGGCATATTATTCTTTTGCGCGATAGACGCTTTCTCAGACGCCTCATCATCTGGCTGGCTTTGTTGGACTTGTTCAATAACTACAGAGGACTGCTTAACAATTTCTACGCGATATTGAATATTTGTAACCTTATTATCTGTAATGCTCTGCAGAACCTGCATGATTGCTTTATGATATTTATTTTCAAGCCAAGCCCGAGTAAAATCATTTGGCACGCCAACGATAACAGTGTCTTCTTTCCATTCAACAACAAAAGTATTTTTCAGCCAGGTCGTAAAATGAATCTTACTTACAGTAAGCTCAAGTTCTCCTAATGCGGTTTTCCAGAGTTGTTCTGCATTCATAGATTTGTGTTTTTGTAGTGATTAGTACTATATCATAATTCTACACTGTGTAAAGAAATAGAGTAAGTTTACAATATGTGCGCATGCTGGGGAAAAACTGTGTTTGATAATTCTGCTATTGCCAAAATCAAAAAAAATGCATATACTAGGCATAATAGTTTAATTAAGATAATCATATAATATGTCAGTACCAACAAAACGAAGAACATCCTCCCAAGGCAAGCGCAGAGCTTCCCATTTCGCGCTTAAAAACGTTTCTTTGTCAGATTGCGCCAAATGCGGAGCCAAAACCCAGCCGCACCGGCTTTGCCAATCATGCGGAGAATACAAAAAAAAGAAGAAAGCATCTCATTGATTTTGTGCTCAAATTAACAATGTCAAATGACAAAAATTAAAAATAGCTATTTGGCATTTGGGTTTTGGATTTTGTCATTATAATATATATATGTCAAACAGGCACTTAGCCCGCACAGTTGCCATGCAATCCTTGTATGAATGGGATTTCAAAGGCAAAAAAGAAGGCGAACTCTCTGCGATAACAGAGAAAAATCTAAAGAATTTAGCTCCAGGATTAGCTGAGAGCGAATTTGTAGTTAAGCTTGCTTTGGGCGTTGAAGAGCATCTGGCTGATATTGATAAAACCATTCAAGGATATGCTCCTGAATGGCCAATAGATCAAATTACAACAGTTGACCGAAATGTATTGCGCATTGGAATTTTTGAGCTTACTTTAGAAACCAGCATTCCGCCAAAGGTTGCTATTAATGAGGCAATTGAATTGGCAAAATCTTTCGGCGGAGCTTCTAGCGGCAAATTCGTAAACGGCGTTCTTGGCTCTATCTACAAAGATATGGTTGAGCAAGGGCATCCGAAAGTAAAGGATGATAAGCAAGTGGCGCCAAAATCCGAAAAAAATAGCATATGAAAGATATTTCAAAACTGCAAAAAAGAATAGAGACAAAATTCAAAAATGAAAAGCTTCTTCAGCAAGCATTGGTCCATCGCTCATATCTGAATGAGAATCCTAGTTTTGAGTTGGATCAAAATGAAAGATTGGAATTTTTAGGGGATGCTGTTTTGGAATTAGTTGTTACTGATTTTTTGTATCTGAATTACGAGAATCCTGAAGGCGAGCTTACTAACTGGCGCGCTTCTTTGGTGAACGCCACTAACCTCGCGACTGTTGCGCGAGAATTGAATATTGAGGAATTTTTATACCTTTCCAAGGGCGAGAGCAAGGATGACAATGTAAAAGCGCGAAACTATATTTTAGCTAATGCCATGGAAGCGATTATTGGCGCGATTTATCTTGATAAAGGATATGATGAAGCAGAAAAATTCATTTCTTCATTTATTATTTCAAAATTGCCTGATATTCTGGAGCATAAATTATATTTGGATGCCAAGACCGCTTTCCAGGAGGCATCTCAAGAAAAAATGGGAATCACTCCAACTTATCATGTTATAAGCGAAGAAGGCCCAGATCATAATAAAATATTCACCATTGAAGCGCGCCTTGAAAACGAGGCAATCGCCCAAGGAAAAGGCACTTCAAAGCAAGAAGCAGAAACCGACGCAGCTCGTGAAGCATTGAAGGAGAAGGGGTGGTAATGTCATTTCGAACACCTGTTGAATGTGTTAGTAAAAAATAATGTCCCACTTCGTACGTCTTGTTCGATGATGTGATGTTTCGGTGTGAGAAATAATATATGTATTTAGAAAAACTAGAAATTCAAGGATTCAAATCATTCGCGCAAAAAACAGTGCTGGAGTTCCCCAAGCGCCGCACTGATATAAACCCAGGCATTGCCGCGATTGTTGGACCAAATGGAACTGGCAAATCCAACACCGCAGACGCGGTGCGCTGGGTGTTGGGCGAGCAAAGCATAAAGCTTTTGCGCGGAAAAAAATCAGAAGACGTAATATTCTCCGGATCTGGCACAAAAGCGCGCCTAGGGTTCGCTGAAGTCGCGCTATTCCTGAACAATGAAGATAAAAAAACAAATATTGACTATTCCCAAGTTGTTGTAAAGCGCAGAATATACCGCAATGGCGAAGGCGAATATTACATCAACAACACCAAAGTGCGGCTTACGGATGTACAGCTTCTTTTGGCGCAGGCGAATTTCGGGCAAAGGACATATAGCGTTATCGGCCAAGGCATGGCTGACGCGATTCTCTCCTCCACTGCCAGGGAAAGGAAGAATTTTTTTGACGAAGCAACCGGAGTAAAGCAGTACCAAATCAAACGAGAGCAGGCATTGAACAAAATTGACAAAACCGAAGAAAACTTGAGCCAAATTCTTGGCGTGTTAAAGGAAATAACGCCTCGCTTAAAAGGACTGCAAAAACAGATGGAAAAACTTGAAAAGCGCGGAGCATTGGAAAAGGATTTAGCTGATTTGCAATTGCGATACTATGGAAAACAATGGCAAAAAATCAGCGCTGACTTGGGAAATCTGAAAGACCAGAAAAAAAATATATCAGAACAGCATTTAACACTCACAAAAAAAATTACTGAATTGCGCAACAAAATGGAAAAGCTGGGCCAAGAGCAGAAAAAAGCAGACATTGGGGAATATGACAAAGTTCAGCAAAAATATTTTGACGCAATGAACAAAAAAAATGAGCTCGCGAACACGCTATCCGCTCTTAAACGCGAGCTTGAAATTTTAGAAAAAACCAAAGCTCATCCAGCATCAATAAATACAAAAGAATTAATTAGCGCAACTGAAAAAGAATTAAAATTTTTTGATGAATTCCTGTCTTCAAAAACAATTGAAGAATTTTTGCCATTAAAAGATAAAGCGCACGATTTGCAAACAGAAATCAAACATATTTTAAAATCTGACAACAAAAATGGTTTAAGCGATAAAGAAAAAATCAGCGCTATTATGGAAAAAATTTCATGCTTGAAAAAGGATGTTGAACTTGCCACCAAAGACGCGGAACAAAAGCAGAATCTGCTCAATTCCTTGCGCAGAGCTGAATCAAAAGCCACTTCTTCGCTTTTTGACACGCAAAAAAGCTATCAAGGCCTTCAGCAAGAATTAAACCAAGTATCAAACCAAAAAAACCAAATTGAAGTTGAGCTCGCGCGAGTTGAAACCCGAAAAAGCGATGTTGAAGAAGAGCTTGAAAAAGAAATTAACAATGCATTGCGCGATCAAGTTAAAAATTACCGCGAAGACCAAAACGCGAATATGATTGATTATGGACAAATCGCTAAAATAAAGCATGAATTGGAAATGATAGGCGGAATTGACAAGGAAGTTGGAGAAGAATTTGAAGAAACAAAAAAGCGTCATGATTTTCTTTCAGAACAAGTGAATGATTTGCAAGACGCGCTTGAAAAAACAAAAAAAGCTCTAAAGCAATTGGATGAGATTATTGAAAAAGAATTCGGAGAATCATTCGCGAAAATTCAATCAGGATTTGAAGAATATTTTAAAATTCTGTTCAATGGCGGAAAAGCGCAATTGCGTTTGGATAAGCAGAGCGAGCTGGAAGCTTTAAGCGAAGAAATAGCAAGCGAGCTTACAAAAGCAGAGCAAGAAAAGCTTGCCAACACTTTCAAAATCGGCATTGATATTTTCGCGTGCCCTCCTGGTAAAAAAATATCCTCTATAAATATGCTCTCTGGCGGGGAGCGGGCTTTGACTTCTATTGCCTTGATTTGCGCTATTATCCGCGCAAACCCTTCGCCTTTCGTGGTTCTGGATGAAGTGGACGCGGCTTTGGACGAAGCAAATTCTCAGAGATTCGCTGAAATTCTGGCACGGCTCTCAAATCACACGCAATTTATCGCGATTACGCATAACCGTGCTACAATGGAGCAAGCAAATATACTCTATGGGGTGACTATGAATGAAGACGGAGTGAGCAAATTGCTAAGTGTTGATTTGGAAAAAGCAATGGAAACAGCGAAAAAATAATGCTGTGACACGAAAAAATAATGCTTGACATAAAACTCAAAATACTATAATATCTATCTATTCTATACATATGTTAGCAATCCGCTTACAACGCATGGGAAAAAAGAACCGGCCTTCATACCGGGTGGTTTTATCTGAAAAAAAACGGGATTTATATGGAAACCACAATGAAATTTTGGGAAATTACGATCCAGTTGCAAATCCTAAAACCGTGAATTTAAAAGCAGACCGGATTAAATATTGGATGGGGCAAGGAGCACAACCGTCTGCGACCGTACATAATCTTTTGGTAAGCCAGGGCATTATTGAGGGCAAAAAAGTAAAGGCATGGGCTCCGAAGAAGAAATCCTCCTCCGCTGAAGAGAAAAAAGATGAACCCCCAGCAGAAGATAAAAAGCCAGAGCAAGCTCCAAAAGCAGAATAATCTATTCAAACTAAAACCACCAGCACAATGCTGGTGGTTTTTGAACTATACTATCCGCAATTTATGAAATCGGCTGGATGGACAACCGAAATCCAAACACGCGAAGAATAGTACCTTGCATCAGAAACATAATCTATATATAGATTAACATACTTCTTGCGATTGACAAAACACGCGAATATGCTATAATCCCCATAAGGTTTATGCTGACAATGTACGCAAGTTTGGTCGCTTGCTAAAAGCAGCATTACCGGATGTTTAACAAGAAATTATCATAAATCAGTATGGCAGAACAAGACCAAGAGTTTCTAGATTTCGTCGTAAAGTCACTGGTAGATCATCCAGATGACACACAGGTCGAAAGAACTGTTGACGAAATGGGCGTGCTATTGACGCTCAAAACAAACCCGGAAGATATGGGCCAGATAATCGGCCGGTCCGGAAACACAGCGCGCGCTATCCGCACTTTATTGCGAGTAGTAGGCGCGAAGAACAACGCGCGAGTCAACCTTAAGATCCACGAGCCAGAAGGTTCAAGCAGAACTCCTCGTAAGGATGACAGAGGATCAGACAGGCGAGATGACAGGCGCGACGATAGGCGCGATGACCGCAGACCCAGCAGAGCTCCAGAAGAGGAAGCTGACACAAGCGCGGTTGATGACCTAAGATTATAATCTTTTATAAGATTGAAAAATCAAGAACCGCCCGCCGAATTGGCGGGCGGTTTTTCTAAACAATATTATGCGATTTGATATTATAACAATTTTTCCGAATATTTTTGATTCATATTTGAATGAGTCAATTTTAGGACGCGCTCAAAAAAATGGCCTTGTTGAAATCAAAACCCATGATCTTCGCGACTATACCACTTACAAGCACCGCACAGTTGATGATTCGCCATATGGCGGAGGAGTTGGCATGGTAATGATGGTAGAGCCGATTTACAAGGCATTGATGTCATTGCGAGGGAGCAACAGCGACCGTGGCAATCCGGTGGTAGATTCTGGGATTGCCGCGTCGGCGAATACGCCTCCTCGCAATGACAGATCCATCCTCCTCACTCCACGTGGAAATCGGTTCACGCAAAAAGACGCGCAACGACTAACTAAATATGATCAATTAGTTTTTGTTGCTGGCAGATATGAAGGAGTAGATAATCGCGTCTCAGAATTAGTTGATGAAGAAATCTCAATTGGCGATTTTGTGCTCAATGGCGGAGAACTTCCTGCCCTGGCTATTATTGAATCAGTGGCGCGGCTGATTCCGGGAGTTTTAGGAAAAGACGAATCCAGTAAAGAAGAATCTTTCAGTGATGAAATTTCAGTTGAATACCCTCAATACACCCGGCCTGAAATTTTTATCACTGATGATGGAAAAACAATTAAAGTCCCGGAAATTCTGCTTTCCGGAGATCATAAAAAGATAGAAAACTGGCGCAAAACACAACGCAAATAATCCACAAACCAAACTTCATTTAAGCTCTTGACGAAAATTAGGCAATACGCTATACTTCCCATATCAAAATTAAGCAATAAAGGAGATACGCCATAGGATATATCTAAAATATATCAGAAGTAACATCAAAATACTTATGTATTCTGTGGCGTGTCTCCCTCTGGGAGACATTTTTAATTCTTTAACAAATTAGCGCGCTACATTTATATGCTTCATATTAAATGTAGCCACAACCAATAGCAAAAATTTTTGAGCAATTATATAGTTGCAAAACGTCTACTTTTTTAAGAGTTTGATCCTGGCTCAGGATGAACGCTGGCGGCGCGTCTTAGGCATGCAAGTCGAATGGGTTTAGACCCATGGCAAACGGGTGCGTAACACATTGGTAACCTACCCCCAAGCGGGACATAATCAACCGAAAGGTTGGATAATTTCCCATAGTTTCCATTTATAATTTACATGGAATAAAGATTTATCACTTGGGGAGGGGCCTATGGTCTATCAGCTTGTTGGTGAGGTAATGGCTCACCAAGGCAATGACAGATAGCGGGTATTAACGTACGACCCGCCTCACCGGGACTGAAACACTGCCCGGACTCCTACGGGAGGCTGCAGTCAAGAATCTTCCGCAATGGCCGAAAGGCTGACGGAGCGACGCCGCGTGAAGGATGAAGGCCCTCGGGTCGTAAACTTCTTTTCTCAGGGAAAAATTTCTGATTGTACTTGAGGAATAAGGGACTGCTAACTTCGTGCCAGCAGCAGCGGTAATACGAAGGTCCCAAGCGTTATCCGGTGTTACTAGGCGTAAAGCGTCCGCAGGTGGTTTAGCGCATCTTTGGTCAAATCCCACGGCCCAACCGTGGAACTGCCAAAGAGATGGCTAAACTTGAGACAGGGAGAGGCATGTGGAATGGCTGGTGTAGGAGTAAAATCCGTTAATCTCAGCCAGAACACCAAATGCGAAGGCAGCATGCTGGAACTGTTCTGACACTCATGGACGAAAGCGTGGGTAGCGAATGGGATTAGATACCCCAGTAGTCCACGCCGTAAACGATGGGTACTAGTCATTGGGAGCTCGACCCTCTCAGTGGCGCTTTAAAACAAGCAAACGCGTTAAGTACCCCGCCTGGGGAGTACGGCCGCAAGGCTAAAACTCAAAGGAATTGACGGGAATCCGCACAAGCGGTGGAGCGTGTGGTTTAATTCGACAGTAAGCGAGGAACCTCACCAAGGTTTGACATCCTCGGAATCCCCTGGAAACAGGAGAGTGCCCGCAAGGGAGCCGAGTGACAGGTGCTGCATGGTTGTCGTCAGCTCGTGTCGTGAGACGTTCGGTTAAGTCCGTTAACGAGCGCAACCCTTATGCTGTGTTACTAAGTGTCACAGCAAACTGCCCTGGATAACAGGGAGGAAGGCAGGGATGACGTCAAATCAGCATGGCCCTTATACCTTGGGCTACACACGCGCTACAATGGCCAGTACAAAGGGACGCTAAGCCGCAAGGTGTAGCAAATCCCCTAAAACTGGTCCCAGTTCGGATTGGGGTCTGCAATTCGACCCCATGAAGCCGGAATCGCTAGTAACCGTATATCAGCCACGGTACGGTGAATACGTTCTCGGATTTTGTACACACCGCCCGTCAAATCAAGGGAGTCGGGGGTACCTTAAGTTCCGCATTTGCGGTTCCAAGGTAAAACCGATGACAGGGATTAAGTCGTAACAAGGCATCCGTAGCGGAAGCTGTGGATGGATTACCTCCTTTCTAGGGAGTTATATCGTTTTGATTGTAATGATCGAAACTATTGCTGGTCGATTTTGATGCCGTGCTTCGCACGCTTCAAAATACAGCACATGCGTCGCCTCTGCATGTTTCAAAAAAAGGGGAATTGTCTTTTGTCACTGTAATACGTTTAGGTGTGTCACATACAATTGGCGGACGTTTTGCAACCATATAATTGCTTATGCTATCAAAAACAGCCAGCCGTATCGGCTGGCTGTTTCTTGTTTCTATTGAAATATTCTTAAATTTTTGCTATTCTATCGGAGTATAACAAGGGCGATTAGCTCAGCTGGTTAGAGCGCGTCACTGATAATGACGAGGTCCGAGGTTCGAGTCCTCGATCGCCCACCAAGGGTTCGTAGCTCAGTTGGTTAGAGCGCGTCGTTGACATCGACGAGGTCACAGGTTCGATTCCTGTCGGACCCACCAGGAAGATTAACAATTCAAGCCGAGGTAGCTCAGCGGTAGAGCGAAGGCCTAAATCTTTGGGCCATAATCCAGCAATGGGTTATGAAAACTAGGTGAATTCGGGGAAACCCTAATAAGGGCAATCCCGAGCCAAGCCACGCATATGCGCGGAAGGTGTAGAGACTATCCCTTTTGGGAGTACTGCCACATATCATT
>Ga0210057_1004830_pt1 | contig 17641 bp, 21 predicted proteins | sample CryGeyCG2114_010_2_FD_183968 | JGI IMG/M metagenome (GOLD analysis project Ga0210057, IMG submission 183968) | Groundwater microbial communities from aquifer - Crystal Geyser CG10_big_fil_rev_8/21/14_0.10 (SPAdes) (version 2) | ecosystem: Environmental > Aquatic > Deep subsurface > Groundwater ...
AAGTGGGCAAAAACAGTTCTGCAATATGATTTAGAATTAGCAAATTATGTTGCATACTCGGATGCAGACGGTCCACTATATACTAATCCTAATGACCCGCAAGGTCCTATTATTGCTTATGTAGGTCACGGAGTTTATGAAGAGTGTCCTGATAATTGTATTACGGATTTGTTTAATTTTAATTTAGCGCCGGGGGCATTATACTCTTCGTATGAAAGTTTTAATGCCTGGGGATTTCACGATAAGGATCAGCAACCTAATAATACCAACCATACTCAGTTAGGAGAATGGATTGCAATTGGTGGAACAGGCGGAGTCGGTAATGTTTATGAGCCGTATGCAACAGCGATTGCTAATGAAGCAATCTGGATGCCTGCCTATGCGAGTGGTTATCCATTGGCAGATGCCTTTTATTTATCACTACCATATTCAAGCTGGACACAGGTTGTGATTGGGGATCCTTTAACAAATATACGAGCTCGTCCTAATCAAGCGCCAACTATAACCGGCTTGACAGTCACAACGGCCAGCGGTCAAGCTCCATTAACAGTTAGTTTTTCTGCTCAAGCGCAAGACCAAGACGGCATAATTACAAGCTACTCGTGGAACTTTGGCGATGGAGGGACATCAACCCAGCAAAACCCAACTCATACTTATTACAATGCAGGAAATTACACAGCCGCTCTTACGGTTGTTGATAACAATGGAGCTGTTAGCATAAGAAATATTACTATTATGGTTACTAGCCCGCCGCCGGAACCGGAACCGGAACCGGAACCGGAACCGGAACCGGAGCCGGAACCGGAGCCGGAACCGGAGCCGGAGCCGGAGCCGGAGCCGGAAACGATAACCCAAGAAGAAAGAATCAGTCTGTTGAAAGCTCAAATAAACTCGCTTATAGAACAAATTCTTATTTTACAGACTGAATTAAAAAAATTGCATGGCACTGCTTACGAAAACATTCCAGTTGACTTTAAATTCAGTCAAATGCTTAAACGCGGCTCTAAGGGCAATCAAGTTAAATATTTGCAAATTGTTTTGAAAATAGAAGCTGATGGTATTTTTGGATTAAAAACCAACAAGGCAGTTAAGGAATTCCAAAGATCATACGGATTAGTCGCTGATGGCGTTGTCGGCCCAAAAACCAGAGCTAAATTAAATAATGCTTTTTAATGCACAGCGCAGGATATGCATGGGTCATAAGCTTGAATCAGGTTTTTGGCTTTTTCCGCGCTCCAATTATCTTTTAGATATTCTTTCAAATCAGCTTCCAGATTATTCAAAAACTGGGCTGTTGGCGTAATAATATTAGCATTTATAATTTTACCGTTCTTATCAATTTCGTAAGCATGATAAAGCGTGCCCCGGGGCGCTTCGCAAGCAGCCACGCCTTTACCTGCTTTTATTTTAAATTTAATATTTGATTCTTTTAATTTTTTAGGCAAGAGCTTTTTAATTTTTTCCAGATAATAAGCAATTTCAACTGCTTGAGCATAAATATTGTAAAAAACATTATAGCAAGGCATTGTTAAATCATGCTCATAATTTTTATAAAGATGCAGCCGAGCAATTGGACCGACCATGTAGGTATTTGTTGTTCTTTGGACAATGCCTTTTTGGATTTCAACCGGCATTATTTCGGGGCTATTGCCATAAATAGTTTTTAAGGCGCGAAATTCTGTTTTGCGGTAAAAATCAGGCTGGTCTTTGTGTGCTGGAATTAATTTAAGGGCTGTTTTTAAAATTTTATTATGCTGACGCATTAATTTTTTTAATGCTTTGCCGTCTGGTAGTTTTCTAAAACCGGCGACCATTGTTGTTAAGGGGTGTATTGCCCGGCCAGCGATTATTTCTAAAAACTTATTAACCCAATCGCGGATAGGCAAGATTTTTTTATTTTCTGAAAGCATAAACAAATGCAAAGTGTGGCTCTGAATAATTTGAGCGTATAATAATAATTTTCTTAAAGTTTTTGTTTGTTTGGAAACTTTAATATCTAATGCGCTTTCTATCGCTTTTAAAGAGCAGATATTATGAATAATTGGGCAGAGACCGCAAATTCTGGAAGTTATAATCGGCGCTTCGTCATATTGCCGGCCGATCAAAAGACCCTCTATTAAACGGGCGCCTTCGTGAATTTCTAATCGGGCTGATTTAACATCGCCTTTAATAATATGAGCGACAAAGCCCATCTTGCCTTCTGATTTGGCAATGTGATCAATTTTTATGTTTTGCATATACGTATTGGAAAGCGCTAAAAGATGCAACAGCGCCTTGGCCACAAGCGCTGATAATTTGTTTTAAGGGATTATTAGTAATATCGCCAGCGGCAAAAACGCCGGGGATGTTTGTTGCCTGATTCTTATCAACAACAATAAAATCGTTTTCAAGAGTAATCGCCAAATCTTGAGCTAAGCCGCTGCTCGGCGTTGTGCCGATTTCTATAAATAAACCGCTAACCTCTAACTCGCGACTGCTATCTAAAATTATTTTTTCTAAAATTTTATCACCTTTTACTTGCACTACTCTAGTATTAAAAATAATTTCTATTTTTTTGTTTTGCTTAATTTTTTCCTGCCAAATCGGGTCGGCCCTGAATTCGTCGCGCCGGTGAATTAAATACACTTTTTTAGCGATATCGGCTAATTCCAAAGCGCCGGTCAACGCGGCGTTGCCGCCGCCGACAACAGCCACAATCTTGTCTTTAAACAATGGGCCGTCGCAGGTAACGCAGTATGATATGCCTCGGCCTAAGAATTTTTCTTCGTTTTCCAGCCCCAGTTTCCTGTTTTTACTGCCCATGGCTAAAATTAAAGTTTTGCCCTGGCATTGGTTTTTGTCAGTATAGACAAGAAAATCTTTGGTTATCTTCTCAATATTTTCTTGGATAATTTTTTGGCCAAGCTGTTCCTGGAATTTTTGCATTAAGTCTAGTCCGGCAATAGATTTAAACCCGGGATAATTTTCTATTTGCCAGGCCTCAATGGCTGTGCCGCCTGGCGTTTGGCCAATAACTAAAAAATCAAGATTATATCTTTTAGCGTAAATACCGGCTGTTAAACCAGCTGGCCCAGCGCCAATGATGATTAGATCTTTCATAAATTAAAATTTTTGGGATTATTTCTATCTGTTTCCCAATTATCTGGGTTGCTAATAATATATTGCCTAATTCTGTTTAATTCTTTGTTATTTCTGATTATGCGTTCGTAATAATTGCGTTGCCATAATGGTATTCCTGATTGATTCAATAAAATATTAATTTGTTTTGCCGAATTCATTTTAAACCAACCAATGATTTTCGGTAATAACATTTGACGGCGTTGTTTGAACCATTCACGCCATTGTTCGGGCGATTGTTGTATTAATCCGTTTTGTAGGGGTAATTCATGAATTACCCCTACGGAATTATCATTTTCAATAATAATCACCGCATGAATATGATTTGGCATAACAATATATTCATCAATTTCTGTGTTTTGAAAATGTTCAGGAATTTGTAATAAATATTTTTGGGCGATTTCACCAAATTTAGATAATTTCAAACATCCGTTTTCAACATTGCCGAAATACAATTCTCTGTCCTGTGCGCAAATCGTCACAAAATACCAACCGTATGACGAATAATCATATTCTTTTAATCTAATAGACCGGCGATGAAATTCCATTTACTTGCCCGCCAAATCCCTGTGCCTCTCCAATCCCTGCGCATAAATTTTCTCTATTTGGGCAGAGGTTAGAGATTGATTGTAGATGCGGACATCGTCGATGAGACCAAGAAAGGCCTGGGAAGCTTCAAAGCCCCCACCTACAGCATCTTGTTCTTGACCAATAACCAATGCCCCATTTGATTGTAAGCTATATCCTACCCTTAAGGTGCCTGAATACTTCAGGCTGCCATCTTTATACAAGTTAATTGCGCCATTCAAACTTTTCCAGGTTACACTGATATGGTGCCACAAGCCATCGTTTGCTCCAACTCCTGTGGTAACAGCTGCATTATTTATGTGTGGCTTGAAATTTCTGTAATCATAGATTAAAAATTCATTATTCAATGGATTAGTTGGGGCATATGAAATAGGAGTTCCGGCTTTAGTTGCATCTGAACTCTTCATCCAAAATGCGGCTGTAATTTCTATAGAGGGAAAACTCTTGATCGGATTGATTATCATATATTCAGCTATTGTTCCATCAAGCTGTAAAGCACAGCCTTGAGCTAAAGGCGTTTCACCGGGAGCACATTTCCAGTCTTCCGCTTCTATCCCCATCAAAGTCCCATTATTCCCATATCCCGACCCGTCTTGTGCATCTCCATCAAACCTCCAACTGCCCACCGCCTCGCGCGAATGGTCTAATTGCGAAGCGAATCTTTGGCCGCCGGCAATTCTGGCTTTTTCCCGAGCCGAGCCAACAGAAATCATAACAATGCTGGCTAAAAGACCAATAATGGCAATGACAACTAATAATTCTATTAAAGTGAAAGATTTATTGTTCATAAAATTTCTAATTTCTAATTGCTCTAATTTCTAACTAAATCCCAATAACCAATTCCCCAATGACCAAAATTTTTAGACATTAGACATTGGGATTTGGTCATTAGTTAGGTTAATTAGAAATTAGTAATTAGAAATTTAAGCAAGCCTCGCCTCGCATATTTTGTAAGCCGCTTCTCTTAAAGAAATTTTTTCTTTCTTGCTAATTCTCAAAACTTCCTGATAAGATTTTAGCATAATTTCTTTTAATTTTTTATAAACGCCGGCTTCGGTTTTTGGCGAACCAAGCCATTCAAAATAAGAAACTATCACTCCGCCGGCATTAGCCAAAATATCAGGGATGACAAGGCCGCTTGGCTCTTGCGCAATAGCTCCGTTAGCTAATTCTAGAATAATTTTTGCTTTGATATTTTTAGCGTTTTTGGCTGTAATCTGATTTTCTATTGCCGCAGGCACCAAAACATCAACTGGCAGCTCTAATAATTGTTTGTTAGTAATATTAGGCTTAATCTCGGTGATTTTATAATCAAGTCCTTTGGGGTTATACATTCCGCCCTTTGAATTCGACACAGCAACCACTTTACTGCCCAATAGTTTGTGCAAATTACTGCCGACATTGCCATAGCCCTGGATGGCCACAGTAAAATTTTTAATTTTTAATTTTAAATTTTTAATTATAAAAAAACCACCCATTGCTGTTGCCATTTCGCGGCCAGGAGCTCCTGGCTTGCCAGTGACAACCTTTGGGTCACCAAACTCTTGGGCTATCCATTGCATTACTTGGGCATTGGTGCCAACATCAGGCGCCGGAATATCTTTTTTTGGACCGATTATATCTTTGATGGCTCTAATAAAGTTTCGGGTTAAATCTTCAAGCTGTTTTTCTGATAATAATTTTGGGTTGACTTTAACCCCGCCTTTAGCTCCGCCGAAAGGCAAATTAACTAAAGCGCATTTTAAAGTCATGCATCGGGCTAAGCATTTGACTTCGTCTAAAGTTAAATCCTGATGATATCTAATGCCGCCTTTATAAGGTCCTAATTTATTATTATCTTGAACCCGCCAGCCTTTATAAATTTTGCCATGCGACTCAAGATTAACTTCTAAAATTCTATTTGGCTGTTTTAATAATATGCTCATAAAATTATTCCCTCTTTTTTAGCTTCGGCTAAAACAATAGATTCTTTGCTTAATTTCTCAAATTCCTCTGGAGTATACCCAAGAATATCCATAGCTGGAGACATAAATTTTCTGCCACGAGCTTGAAGTTCTATCCATTTTATTATAGCTTTAATTTCTTTCATGCTTGATTTTTAAGATCTTTGATTAAAGATATGATTTTTTCTAATTTTTTTATAAATCGACACCATTAAACAAGATAATAAATACCAATAAATCATTGAAAATAAAATAAATAGTATAGAGAAGACAAGTATGCTGGTAATTTGGAAAAAACCAGTAAAATTACTAAGATAATCAAAATAATCTGCATAATCTGCAATCACCGATGGTATTGCCAGAAGCGGGAATCCATCCATGTTGATACAAACTTTTTCGGAAAATGGCCAGAAACCTAATAAAAGATTAACGTAGGTTTCGCACTCTGGTGCGACATATTGTAAATTTGGCAACTTTGGTTCCCCAACCCCTACGGGTTCTTTATCTAAACCAACAGTAAAAGCTAAAACAGCTATAATAATGAAAATAATAATCTTTAATTTGGTCGGCTTAAAAAAATCTTTTATACTCATATTTTTAATTTTAATTCTTCCAATGCTTTTTCCGCTTCTGCTTAATAATATCTTGGCGAATTAAATTAGCTATTTTTTGCATTTATTAAAATTATAAGAACCTCTCGCCCGCCAAAGGCGGGCTCAAGAACCTTTTAATATTCGCTTCGCTCATATTATAAACTATTTATAAAATCAGAGCAAGCCCTACTGGTTGACATTGTCCCGAAGCGAGTATATAATAATTTCAGAAATTATTAATTTAATAAATCTATGCCTCAATTACAATCTATTATAAAAGTAAATCAAAATTTTCAAGTAACTATTCCAGCAATTATTCGCAAAAAATACAATATTGACGGGGGTGATTTAATAGAAGCTTCTGCTACTGAGCAAGGTATTTTATTAAAGCCAAAATTGCTTTTAGACAAATTGCCCGAAGTTGAACTTTCTGAAAAGGGCAAAAAAATGCTAAGAGAATCTCTCAATGATATTAGAAAAGGCTGTCTGTCGGGCCCATATAATAATACTGATGACTTATTAGCAAACCTCAAAAAATAATTTTATGGAATTGTTTTTCACGAAATGTTTCCGCAAAGATTATAAAAGGTTGCCAGCCAATATTCAAAACAGAACAGATAAAAAATTAGATTTTTTATTGCGAGATATCAGACATCCTTCTTTAAGAATCAAAAAAGTCAAAAGATACAAAGAGCTTTTTGAATCAAGTATAACAATGCAATATCGCTGCCTTTTTAGCATTAAAAACAATATCTGTACTTTACATAGAATCGGCAAGCATGATGAAATATTAAAATGATTGACCCAATCAATGAAATCAAACAGCGGTTAGACATCGTTGATGTAATTTCTGGTTATATCAAATTAACTAAAGTCGGCGCTAATTACAAAGCGCTCTGTCCTTTTCACAACGAGAAAACACCGTCTTTTATTGTCTCGCCATCAAAACAGATTTGGCACTGCTTTGGCAGCTGTTCAGAAGGCGGCGACATTTTTAAATTTGTGACGAAAATAGAAGGTCTTGAATTTTCGGATGCCCTACGCTTATTAGCTGACAAAGCTGGCGTGGTTTTGACAAAGCAAGACCCTAGGTTAAAAACAGAAAGAGCTAAGCTTTATGAGTTTAATGAAAGAGCGGCTGATTATTTTGAGAGATGCTTGGCCGCGGCCAAAGAACCTCTGAAATATCTCAAAAAGCGCGGTTTGGCTAAAAAAACAATTAAAGCATTCCGGCTCGGCTATGCTCCGGAAAAAACAAAAGCTTTAAGACAATTTAAAAACAGAATTATTTTTCCGATTTGCGATTTAAATTCACAAGTCGCAGGATTTACAGCGAGAATACTACCCGCCCGCATCGCTACGCGAAGCGTTGCGGGCGGGCCAAAGTATATTAATAGCCCGGATTCTCTGATTTATAAAAAATCTTTGATTTTATTCGGCCTTGACAAAGCCAAAGAAGCAATCAGAAAAAAAAATCTCTGTATTTTGGTTGAGGGCAATATGGATGTAATTATGTCGCATCAAGCCGGAATCAAAAATGCAGTTGCCTCGTCAGGCAGCGCTTTGGGACTGGACCAGCTTAAAATTATCAAACGTTATACTAATAATTTAGCTCTGGCTTTTGATTCTGATTCAGCCGGCGAAAAAGCGACAAAAAGAACAATTGACTTGGCGATTGAGCAGGAAATGAATGTCAGAATTATTATTCTCAAAAAAAAAGACCCGGCTGATTTAATTAAAGGGCAGGGCAAATTAGTCTGGCAAAAAGCAATAAAAAAAGCCAAACCAATTATGAAATATTATTTTGACGATGCTTTCGCAAAATTTAATCCTGTAGGGGCAGGACATGTCCTGCCCGTTGAGGGCAAAAAAGAAATTGCCAAAATTTTACTACCGATTATTAAACGAATTCCCAATAGAATAGAGCAAGCCCATTGGCTTCAGAAATTGGCTCAAAAATTAAGAATAAATGAGAAAACATTGCTAGAAGTAATGTTAAAGTCTAAAATCCCTGCCTCGCCGGCAGGCAGGCAAAATCCAAATAGACTCCCAACCAAATCTCGATTTGAGAGATTGCAAGAAAGATTGGCGAGCTTAGAAAAAGGAGAATTACTGATTGACGACGCAAAAAAAGAAATTGAGGTTTGCCGAAAAGCGATTAAAATTATAGAATTGAAAGATGAACTTAAAGGCTTATCAGAAAAAATTAAACAAGCCGAAGCTGATAAAAATAAAAAATCATTAAATAAATTTTTACAAAATTTTAATTATGCGACGCAAAAAATCAATAATTACACAAGCAAAAATTGATGAATTAGTAAAAAAAGGCCGGCAGCGCGGGTTTATTACCGAAGCGGAAATTTTGTATTTAATTCCTAACGTAGAAAAAGATATTAAGGGACTTGAAAAACTTTACGAAATTCTGGAACAAGCAAATATTAAAATAATGAGCCAGGGCGAAGAATTGAAAGAAGAAAAAGATCCATTCTCTTTAGCGTCTTTTACTGGCGATTCAGTGCAAATATATTTGCGTGAAATCGGCAAAGTGCCTTTGCTCAAAACCGAAGAAGAGGTTGTTTTGGCTAAACGAATTGAAAAAGGCGATGAATCGGCTAAACATAAATTAACCGAAGCTAATCTACGTTTGGTTGTCAGTATTGCTAAGCGCTATGTCGGCCGCAGTAGAAATTTGAGTCTTTTAGATTTGATTCAAGAGGGTAATATGGGTCTTTTCCGGGCGGTTGAAAAATTTGATTATAAAAAGGGCTATAAATTTTCAACTTACGCTACTTGGTGGATTCGCCAGGCAATCACCAGGGCCTTGGCTGATCAGGCGCGGACTATCCGCATTCCTGTTCATATGATTGAAACGATTAATAAACTAAGCAAGATTAATCAGAGACTAGTTCAAGAGCTTGGCCGCGAGCCATTGCCCGAAGAAATAGCTTCGGAAATGAATTTACCCTTGGACAAAGTCCATCATATTTTGAAAATATCTCAAGATACTATTTCTTTGGAAACGACAATCGGCGACGATGACGATGGCACGAGTTTGGCTGAATTTATTGAGGATCAGGAAACAATTTCACCTTACCAGGCAGCCAGTCAGAAAATATTAAAAGAACATATTGGAGAAGTTTTAAAAACATTAAATCCGCGCGAACAAAAAATTCTAGAAATGCGTTTTGGTTTAGAAGACGGAGTGATTCATACTTTGGAGGAGGTTGGCCAAAAATTCGGCGTCACGCGCGAGCGCATTCGTCAAATTGAAGCCAAGGCTTTAGAGCGTATTCAAGGACAAAAAGGTCTTGAAAAATTAAGAGGATATTAAAGCAATGGGCTTGAAATAGGGCTGGCAAAATGCTAGGATGAAATCTTGGGCAACTAGTTCATCGGTAGAACGCCTCTCTGATAAAGAGGAGGCGGATGGTTCGACTCCATCGTTGCCCACTAGTATTTCAAGGGCCGGTAGTTCAGCGGCAGAACGTCGGTTTTGCATACCGAAGATCAGGGGTTCGATTCCCCTCCGGTCCACTGATTTAAAACTTTTATGCCAAAAATAAATGACTTAAATATGATTCAGTTTTTGTATCACGACAGCAAAGACGAAGATATGAAGCGCCTTGCTCTGTCCCGAATATCGGATTTGTTCTAATTAAATATTACAACCATGTCCAAATTCATCATCAATGGCAAACAAGAATTAAAAAGCGAAATTGAGGCAAGTGGCGAAAAAAGAAGCGACTCATTTTCAAAGCTTCTTTTAGTCGAAAGAAGCTGATTAAAAATTAAATATTAAAGAAAAAATTATGCGTTTACAAAACAAAATTGCAATTATTACTGGCGCTGGCTCTGGTATTGGCCGCGGCATTGCTTTAGCTTTTATTAAACAAGGAGCCAAAGTAGCGATAGCTGATTGGTCGGAAGAGGGCGGAAAAGAAACAGCAGAGCAAATTAAAAAAGCAGGTGGAGAAGCAGTTTTTGTTAAAACAGATGTTAGCAAAGCCATAGATATTGATAAGATGACAAAAACTTGCTTAGATGAATTTGGCCGGATTGACATATTAGTCAATAATGCTGGTATTGTTAAATTTGGTCCTCTTCATAAAACCGCTGAAGAGGATTGGGACGCAGTTTTAAATATTAATCTCAAAAGCGTTTTCTTGGCTTCTAAAAAAGTTATTCCAGAAATGCTTAAACAAGGTCAGGGAAAAATCATTAATACCGCTTCAATCGCCGGCTTAGTCGGCTTTGAAAACACCGGGCCTTATTGCGCTTCTAAAGGCGGAATAATCGCTTTAACGCGAGAAATGGCTTTGGAATATGCCAAGCATAAAATCAATGTTAATTGCATTGCTCCGGGAATGATTAAAACCGCTATGACCAAAAATTTGCTTAATGATTCGGCGCAAAAACAGGGGTTAGAAGCCCAAACCCCTTATCCGCGACTTGGAGAGCCAGAAGACATTGCTTCAGCCGCTGTTTATTTAGCTTCTGACGAATCAGACTTTGTGAATGGCCATGTTTTAGTGGTTGACGGCGGATGGATAGCTAAATGATTTTTATATGTCCAAATTCATCATCAATGGCAAAAAAGAATTAAAAGGCGAGATTGAGGTTAATGGCGCCAAGAACGCGGCTACACCGATTTTAGCTGCTTGTCTTTTGACTGACCAAGAAAGCGTTTTAGAAAATATGCCCAGAATTTCTGATGTTTTAAGTATGCTCGCAATACTTGAAAGCATTGGCGTTAAAACAGAATGGATTGGCAAACATAAATTAAAAATCCAGGCAAAAAACCTGAATTTGTCAAAAATGGACAAAACAAGCATAGCTAAAATGCGCTCATCAATTTTGCTTTTAGGCCCGCTTTTAGCCAGAATCGGCCAGCAAACAATAATTATGCCTGGCGGCTGCGAAATCGGAGTTCGGCCGATTGACACGCACCTAATGGTTTTGGCAAATTTAGGCGCAAAGATAACAAAAAGCAACAAGACCTATCTTCTAGAAGCAAAAAAGCTTATCGGCCGAGAGTTTACCATGAACGAATTTTCTGTGACAGCCACTGAAAACGCCATCATGGCCGCTGTTTTAGCACAAGGCCAGACAATTATTCACTGCGCCGCTGCCGAGCCCCATGTACAGGATTTATGCAATTTTTTAAATAAAATGGGAACGCAAATTTTTGGCATTGGCAACCATACTCTAAAAATTCAAGGAGTTAAAAAACTTTTTGGCGCAAAGCATAAAATTATTTCTGATTACACAGAAACCGGCACTTTTATTTGTTTGGCTGGCGCGACCCGAGGCAGTATTTTAATTAAAAACTGCGACCCGCAATTTCTAAAAATGGAGCTTTCAAAATTTGAGCAGGCAAATATTAATCTTGAAATAGCCAAAGACCAGATTCTGGTTAAACCCGCAAAAAATATCAAAGCAGTTAGTATCCATAATATGCCATATCCGGGTTTTGCCGCTGACCTGCTCCAGCCCTTTGCTGTTTTAATGACCCAGGCCAGGGGCTTGAGCTTGATTCATGATTGGATGTACGAAGACAGATTTAAATATATTTCTGATTTAAATAAAATGGGCGGCCGTTGTTTTTTATGCGATCCGCACCGTGTTTTAATTCAGGGGCCAACAGCTTTATTCGGCCGGGAAATTACAAGCTATGATTTGCGGGCCGGCGCCAGCTTATTGATTGCCGCTTTAACAGCTAAAGGCCAAAGCATTATTCATCAGGCAGAAATAATTGACCGAGGCTATGAGAAAATAGAACAGCGGCTCCAGCAATTAGGCGCTGATATCCAAAGGATTGAAGCCTAAAAGATTATAGGCGTTGTCAAAGAAAAGAGCGGATTAGCTAACCATTTTGCTAATTCGCTCATACTTGTTATGTCTCACGGAGACAACTTAGTTGAACCTCCTTTTAATAATTTCTAATATTTCTGGGAGCACCAAATTTTCTGATATCGTGCATCCGCTTTTAATCATTTCTCTAATTTTTCTTGCATTGCCATCTCGGCTTGCAAAAAAAATATTATCCAAGAACTTATCAGCTTTAACTTTTCTCCAATCTACAAAACGAAATTTGTATCTGTTTTTATAAGAATTTAAAACCTGCGAATTACCACTTATAACAACAAAACTTTCACAAGTTCCGCCATTGTTCATAACTAATTCATAATACCAATCAATTCTAGCTTGAATTGGCTGAACTTCTGCTTTAAGAATTGGACAAGCTGTAATATTTTTTAAGTTAAAGTGGCGAGATACCGCTTTAACCATTTTGATTCTATCTGCAAGCGAGAAAGGGTCATCTTGCCCGCCAAATTCTGGCTCTATCAGCTGGATCTATCCGCATTTCCATCCACAAGTAGAAGCAATTTTTCACTTGCGTAAATTCAGGATCATAATGCCATCGCTCTAACTGCTCTTTCGTAAGGGGATAATCAATAGGATGGAAAAAGATTTTTGTCTTGAGTGATTTCGCAATAGACACTATTTCTTCAATTTGCGACATAAGATTTTCTGTATCAATTTGCAATATTTCTCGCTCGGTCATTTCTGCACGCGATTTTCTGTCGCATTCTTTTAGCAATAGCTCGTCTTGCCATTCTATAAAGTGAAAAAATAATGTATCAACTTCCAGTTCTTTGACCACGTTCAGGGTTTGAACTAGATTATATTGATTGTGCTTAGAAACAACGCAACATATTGTTAGCTTAGGATGCTCTGTGCCTGTTTTGCATTTATAGTCTTGAATATTCCTGACAGCGTTAATAACGCTTTCAAAAGCACCTTTTTTACGAACAATAAAATCGTGTATTTCTGACGGTCCGTGCAAAGACAGTTGAATACTGGAAATACCAGAATCAACAAGTTGCCTTGCTTCGTCTTCCCCAACATTGTAAAGATTGCTATTCAAGGATGTCCTGAATTCTTGCTTTCCGCACAGAGACAAAATATCATAAATATCGCTTCTTATAAGCGGCTCGCCTCCGCTAATGCTAAAATATTCCAAACCAACATTATTCAATTGAGGAATTAAGCATTGTTCTATATCCGCAAAAGACAGTTCTTGGCCGCTTGCTTTATGATATTCTCGGTTTTAGCACACGTGCGTTGATTCCAATAAAAACACATTTGACATCTAAGATTACATCTGTAGGTAATATCAAACTTGGCAATTTTAGGGGCGGGAGCATGCCCTGCCGCACCCAATATATAATACGGAATACTCCGCGCCATTAATTTGATATTACTTCCTTTCCATTCCCACATACTATTAGTATCCATGTTGTTCACCTCAAATCATATCAAGTTTAATTCTTTCAGTTTAGACATTACCAATTCAACGCTTTTGGTTATAGATAATAAATCAGTATCCACTGTGATCTCTGGGTTAATCGGCTCTTGATACGGCTTATAAAGCTCTTCTATGGTTTTTGCCTCGCCTGGACGACCACTAAATTCACCTCTTTGCACTTTTGCATATAATCCGCCCCTGCTTAGGCAAACCTCAACAGGGCATCTAGTATAAATCATCGCAAATTTTTCAATAAGACAACGCGCCCGCTCTCTGTGTTCGCGTGAACTCGCGCCTGACGCAATCAGCACCGACACACCATGTTTAGCCAAGAGATTTGCTACCCAAGCGATCCTTTTGGTGTTTAAATCGCGGTCTTTAAGCGTGAATCCTAAATCTGGACTCAACTCGTTTCTGATATTATCAGAATCCAAAACTTCAACCTCTAATCCTTGTTGATTAAAAGCTTCAGCGACACATTTTGCCAAAGTGGTTTTGCCTGATGACGGAATTCCTGTGAACCATAACACAAGGCCTTGCTTTTTCTCCTGCATTATTCTCTCTCCTTTACAATATTATCTTAATAAGATAATCTAGGTTTATGCAGCAATCAAAAATTATTTCTTCAAAAACATTGTATCAAGATAATTATACAAAAGTTTTTAAAGTAGAAACTCAAAAACCAAACGGTAAAATCAGTACACGAGTGCAAATGCAGAAACGCTCTTTTGTTATAGTTGTGCCGATTAACAAAGAAAAACAAGTTTTACTGGGCAGAGAATTCCGCTCTGCTTTGCAAAAAACAGTTTGGATGGTGCCCACAGGATTCGTTGACCCCAAAGAGTCTCCACAAAAAACTGCAAAACGAGAATTACTGGAAGAAACAGGATTGTTATCTAAAAAGCTGATACCGCTTTATAATCTCACTGGCAGCAGCGAATACCAACAAAAAGGATTTGCTTTTTTGGCCACAAATTTAACAAAAGATGATTCTATTGCGCCTGAATACAAAACAATTCCAACCAGCTTTCAAAAAGCAACCAAAATGGCTCTTGAAAACAAGTTGGGCGACAGAATCGGACTCGTTGTTATTGCGGCTATTGAGAGATTTAAAAATTTTCAACGAGCAAATTAAATAATGCTAGCAAATACTAGCATTTTCAACATAACAAGTATTTTAGAATTTGTCAAATTTTATTCAGCAATTAGGCGCTGATATCCAAAGGATTGAAGCCTAAAAGATTGATTTCCAGGTCCAAATCAACATTAAATTTTTCTTTGACAGTTTTTTTGGCCAATTTAATCAAAGCAATCACATCTTTTGCTTGAGCATTTTTTATATTCAAAATAAAATTAGCGTGTTTTTTTGAAATTTGAGCTTTGCCGCGGCTTACGCCTTTTAAACCAGCCTGATCGATAAGCCTGCCTGCTGAATCGCCAGGCGGATTTTTAAAAATACAGCCAGCGCAGGCATGGCCCAGAGGCTGGGTTTTTTGGCGGTAATTAAGATATTGCTGCATTAAATCAGCCCGAAAGCCGCGATTTAATCGTAAAGTTACTGACCAAATTATATGATCAATTTTTTCGGTTTTCTCAATAAGATTATTCATGCAGGAACCAAAAGCGCTGGCATTGACAGCCGCTGCCCCGCCAATTGTGCCAGGAATACCAAGCGCCCATTCCAAGCCGGTTAAGTTAGCTTTTTCTGTTTCGCGAACAAGTTGAGCTAAATTTACTCCTGCTTCAGCATAAATTTTAGTATTTAGTATTTGGTATTTAGTATTTAGCAATTTAATTACTAGGCTGTCAAAGCCTTTGTCTGAAACAAGCAAGTTGCTGCCATTGCCTAAAATATAATATTTTGGGTATTTTTTGATTAAGTCTTTTAATGCTTGTTTTGTTTTGACTTGACAAAAGAACTTGGCTGGTCCGCCAATTTTAAAACTTGTGTATTGAGCCAAAGAGATATTTTTTTGGATTGGCATGGATTTAATTTAATATAGTCTTGGATGCCAAGATTTAAGACTCTATCGGCAAACTCACTGTAAAAGTCGTGCCCTTGTCCTTGCCCTCGGAAAAAACATCTTAGAGCAAAAGCCCTTGAGAATGTTTGAGATAAGAGCCAAATGTTTACAATAAGTATTCGCCCTTTTCCTGGTCCCTGATAATACGTCCCTGGTCAAGGGTAATTACTCTTTTATTAATATTATTAACAATATCTTTATTATGCGTCGCTAAAATAATAGTTGTGCCGAATTGATGAATTTTAAGCAGTAGCTGAATAATATCCCAAGTGTTTAATAAATCAAGATTGCCTGTCGGCTCATCAGCAATTAAAATTTCAGGTTTATGAGCCAAAGCGCGAGCCAGACAAATTCTCTGCTTTTCTCCACCGGCTAATTGATAAGGAAAGCAATTAGCTTTGTTTCCCAGGCCGACAATACTTAAAATTTCCGGCACTTCATTTTCAATTTCAGCCTGTGTTTTACCAACCACCTCCATAACAAAAGCAATGTTTTCAAAAGAAGTTTTACGGGGTAAAAGTCTTATATCCTGAAAAACTGCGCCGATTTGCTGTCTGAAAATCGGCAAATGTCTGGTTTTGATTTTGCTGATATTTTTTTTATTAATAAGAACCTTGCCTTGAGTCGGTTTTTCTTCGGCAATTAATAACTTTAAAAGAGTTGTTTTGCCAGCGCCGCTTTGGCCGACAATGCTGACAAATTCGCCATTTTTTATTTTCAGATTAATATTATCAAGAGCAACAATATTGGGGGAATAGATTTTAGAAACATTTTTAAATAAAATCATTTTATAATTTATCTAAGTTTCCATCTAAAATTTCATCAACATTATAATGCTTTTTTCCGGTTATTTCGTTACGGACCATTTTATACGGATGCAGAACATAAGAGCGGATTTGATTACCCCATTCCGGCGAAAGACCAGTTTTAAATTCAGCTTGTTCGGCCTTGGCTTTGTTCTGCTCTTTTGCGTATAATTTAGCTTTTAATAAGAGCAATGCTTTTTCTTTGTTTTGAGCTTGGGAACGTTCGGTTTGGCAGGCAGAAACAAAACCGGTCGGCAAATGGGTCATGCGCACCGCGCTTTCGGTTTTATTAACATATTGTCCGCCCGGGCCCGAAGCGCGGAAAGTGTCTATTCTTAAATCTTGGGGGTTGATTTCTATTTGAATATTTTTTAATTCCGGCAAAACCTCAACCAAAGCAAACGAGGTATGGCGCAGTTTTTTGGCTGAAAACGGCGACTGCCTGACTAGTCTGTGGACGCCCGCTTCTTGTTGCAAAAAATCATAGCCGTTTTTGATTTCTAAAACAAATTTTTTGTTTTTTTTATAAACCAACTTTTTTTTATCGCAAAATCTTTGATACATGCGCAAAAGCATTTTTGCCCAGTCTTGGGCGTCATCTCCGCCAGCGCCGGGATAAATTGTCAGAATAGTATTCATATCCCATATCTATCTTCAAATTATTTTTATTCTGAGCCGGAGGCGAGATTTGAACTCGCGACTTGCTGTTTACGGAACAGCTACTCTACCACTGAGTTACTCCGGCCTATTCATCGCCAATAAACGGCCTTCTTTAGCTCTTTTGCTTAAAACCCGACCTGCCCTACCATTTCCTTTATTTAATCCAGCATATGTAGGAGTTAATGAATCGCAATTGGGGCAAAGCAAGCGAAGATTACTTTCAATGTTATTGCGCCAATTACCATCAATGTGGTCGGCGACTAATGGGACTCGTTTGGTCCTAGGATTAATCTTTGCCCATCCGCATAAACAACACTTATTCCCAAACTTTCTTCGCAGATATCGCTTAATATGTCCTGAAACTATACCTATGCTTTGTAGTCCACTCGTTTCTCCAGCTTGCCATCTTTTGATATAAGACTGATGCTGATATTTAATTTGGCATGCATTGCTGCAATATTTATATCCTGGGCGTGTGGTTTCTTTACCATAGTAAAGACATCTTTTTCTGGGCTTTTTAGGCATTGGCATACATCAAGTATGCGGGATTTGCCGACCATTGTCAAGCTTAGAAGTGGTTGGCGATTAGAAGCCCTGCTCT
>Ga0210057_1004831_pt1 | contig 17639 bp, 15 predicted proteins | sample CryGeyCG2114_010_2_FD_183968 | JGI IMG/M metagenome (GOLD analysis project Ga0210057, IMG submission 183968) | Groundwater microbial communities from aquifer - Crystal Geyser CG10_big_fil_rev_8/21/14_0.10 (SPAdes) (version 2) | ecosystem: Environmental > Aquatic > Deep subsurface > Groundwater ...
ACGAATAAAGAAATAATTCAGATTGAAACTATCACTAATAAATTTTCGAAAAAAGAATTTAATATTCAATCAAAGAATCAGTTTGAATTCAGGTTAAACACTTTTAACTTTCCTGGATGGGAAGCACGACTGGATGGCAAAGAAATTAAAATAAATAACAACAATGACTACAAATTAATCACAGTGCTTGTTCCTGAAGGTAATCACAATCTGTCTTTTATTTTCAAAAATACTTTGGTACGAAACATTGGAAATGTTATTTCATTCATAACTATTACTTTTATATTATTATTTTTTATAAGAAGATGCTCAAAAAATTCTTAAAGTTAATTAATAGCGATATTTTTTTCTTTTCACTGCTATTTTTACTGGTTCTTATTTTGTTTAAAAACGCTTTTTCCATGCAATTCTTTCGAGATGACTTTTTCTTTTTAAAAATAAGCGACGCAAAATCATTCTCTGATTTTATCAATTTTTTTTCACCAATAAGAACTTATTCCTATAAGCCATTAGCGTCAGAGGTATTTTATTTTTTCCTAATATCTATCGGTAAAAATATTTTCATTGGTCATTTACTTGTTTTTTCCGTTTATTTTATCGGTCTTTATTATTTGAAAAAAACGATAATGCTTCTGACAAATAATAATTTATTTTCAAGACTGACAGTCTTTTTTTATGCTATTAGCTTCATTCACGTATTCCAATTATTTTTATTTGCCACATTCCAGGAAGTTATGCTTTTTACTTGCATAGTCCTTTCTTTTTACTATTATCAAAAAAATAAAACATTATTAAACTTACTGTTTTTTTTAGTGGCTTTATTATCAAAAGAGACTGCAATATTATTTATAGTTTTTTTAACAGCATTTGAGTTTGTTTGTAAAAAAAATACTTTCATTAAAAAATTTCCTTCGCTTGTAGCAAATATTATTTTGGCAGCTATTTTTTTGTTCGTATATAAATACAGTCTCAGTCATGTTACATTACTTGACAACTACAAGCTTCACTTCAATAATCCAAAACTAATCGTCAATAATTCAATGTGGTATTTTTTATGGTCATTAGGATTTCCAAATTTTTTATCGGATGTCTTTAGAAGTTTTCCATTTCGACCTTTGCCTGATTTTTGGAAGGCCTTTGCTTCTCCTGAATTTAAAATATATTTCTATAGCCTTATTACTTACTATTTAGTTTTTTTCGTTTCCATATCAATATATATTGTTAAAAATGCTTATAAAATAGTAAAAGTCTTTAGAGATTTCTCTTATTCTTTGGTGAGTTTTTTTATTTTTTTAGGTCCAATATTGCTTTTTTCTCATAAATGGATGGATAGGTTGACGCTACCTTTAATCTTTATAATTTTGTTGAAATCATATTTTGTTTTTTTGTTTATTTCATCAAAAGAAAAATTATTCAAAATTTTTGCTTTTATCATAATTTTCTTATTTATTTTTTGGAATTTTTTTGGTATTAAAGTCCATGAATCTTCAAGTGGATACAATATATTGAATAAAATTTCTAAAAATGCCAGTATTTATTTTTATCGCAATAAAAATGAAATATTAAAACATAAATATTTATTTTTTTATGACCCAATTTATAAAGGAAAATTGATAAAACCTTGGGGTGGATCAGAAAAATTGGCAAATGTATTTTGGGGCCAGTATTTTGTTTCCTATTATTTTCCAAACAGCAATATAACCGCCTTATATAATTTTGAAAACAAAATAATCCCCTCAGATTCTTTTGTAGCTACTTCTAGTGAAATTTTATTATTTAATATTAGTCAACTCAAATAAATAGTAGCGGTTCGTAATGTATCTTAGAAAAAGTTAAATTATTATTTATTTAATACATTAATTGTTAGACTTTCTTTAGAAAGAATAAGGTAGGCAGTTAAACCATTATAATAATATATCTTTTCTCGAAGATTATCCCTTCCAAGTCCTATTGGTTTAAGGTCGCTTTCTTTTAAAATACATATTACTTTCTTTTTTATGCATATGGTTAACGCCTTGTCTCTTATCCAATCATTTTCAATAATATTGATTTTTTTTGTTACAAAATTTTTACCAAATATCGGTAAATATTTAATAAAACTTGAAGCATCTTTCGATACATATACAAAATTAAGATTTTTAGCATTTGTTTCTAAAAATTTAGATATTTTTTCCTCAGAAAAACCCCAATCGCTTGAATTTTTTATATCAAAGTGAAAATAAAAAAGCTCCTGATAAAAAATAAAACCACAAATAATTAATGGCATAATAAACCAAGCTACAGTAGCCCTTTTACTCATTAAAGATGAATATCCAAAAGCAATAACAAGACCTATGCTATAAAAAATAAACATAGATTTATTAGAAATAATAAGATTACTTGGAGTAATAAAAAACCATATAAAACCAATTAAAAAAATTTCAAAAATAATTCTTTTAACTTTATTATTACATGGTTCAAATACTAATGTATAAATCCCGTATAGAAAAATAAGAAACTCAAATAAAAGAAAAAATCCCGTTTTTGGGATTCTTATGAAGGAAGAAGTGTAATCACCGGTAAAATATAGATTTTTAAAATCTATTAATCGCAAAATAGCTCCAAAATCATTAATATAGTTGTTCGTTATAAATATTTTATTTTGATAAAGAAAATATCCGCTAATAAATATTAAAAAAAATATAAGAATATATTTGAGCTTTGATTTATAGAAAAAAAGAAATGAAGAAATACATAAAGAAAGAACAACTAAATAAAAATTTGAATATCGAGAAATAATAAAAATCCAAGGTGAGTATGTTAGCAATAATCCGGAAAGAAACGACCATGATAAATTCTTTGTAATTCGATATAGAAGAATAAAAGAGAGGGTAGTAAATAAGCTCGATATTGCAACAATTATATATCGTAATGAATATGGATCAAAACTTTTTAAAAAAGATAATCGAGTAATTAAATCTATTTCTTCAGGGTTAATGCTATTAGGGTGGGATGTTACAAGAAAGCCCTTTATCAATAAATTTAAAACGATAATACAAATAGATAGGACTAAAAATTTCTTATTTATTATTTTCTTCATAATTTTATAACTATAAAATATAAAATCTCTTTAGGTTCCCCTGTATCGTAAGAAGCCTTACTGGGATACGCATCTTGAAAAAGAACATTATTTTTTACAAATTCAATATTCTTTAAATATTCATCTCTTGTTAAAAATAAAGCAATTTTTTTACCTTTGAATATTTTAGAAGATAATACCATTGGTGTAATTTCATCGTAAAATAAAAATTTATCAAATCCATTAATTACAAACCATTTATCTTTTTCTATCCATTTTTTTTCTTTGATGTACTTTTCTGGGGAATAGTTGAGAGCTGTCAAAGCAAATATCTGAGGTTGATTGGCAGCGATGCGAGAATAAATAAAAATATCATATTTAGAATAGTTATTTTTTATTAATTCGGCAATCTTATTTTCTTTGAAAGCATAAACATAATCATATCTGCTTGGATAAACATGAAAGAAATTATTTAAAAATAATATTAATGATATTAGGTATAAAACTGTAAAGATAATAAAAAATAATTTTTTTAAACCATCTTTTTTTATTTTTAAAAATACTATAAATAGACCATAGGTAGTCAATATTTCCCAAGTACCCAAACTACCAAGGGCACGTCGAGAATCTGGAGCAGTCTCGGTGATAGTTGAAGGAATTGGAGATGCTAAAATCCAAATTAAAAAAAATAGTGTAATTAATTTTTTTTCAAATTCCTTTTTTAAAAATAAATCTTTTACTAAAAACATTAGACCAAAATAATAAAAAGGCATCATTACAACAAAAATTGGTGGAAAATAGCTTTGTTGGACAGAATTAGTCTCTCTAAAGTTTAGTAAATAGTCAAAAGAAAAATGGGATACATAGTTTCCAATGAGTGCAAATGAAAAGAAAGTTGCTTTATTGTGAAGGATTCTTGAGACTAAATTATTTTTATCATGGCCTCTAAATTCGTCAATTTCCATAACAGCTCCCTTATTTTGCCCAAATAGCCCAGCTGTCTTGAATTTTAAAACGCTTTCAGAGCCGTATTGACTAAATATAAAAATACTCGTAATAAAAAGCATTGCTATATAAAAAATAATATGGCGAGATGCTTTTTTAAAATTTAGAAAAGCGAATATAAACAAAAAAAACAATAAAATGGGCGCAATTATTCTTGTTAAATGGTAAGTAAAAAGAGAAGCGATTAAAAATATCGTTGCTAAAAAAAAATGAACTAATGATTTCTTTTTTAAAAACTTAATAGCAAAAAGAAATCCTATTATAATCAACAAATTAGCCAGTATGGGCTCAAGGGCTATTCTTGAAAAAAACAGACTATGAGGTGAAAAAACCATGAAAAAAGCAGCTAAGAGAGCCCACTTTTTATTATTAAATAATTCTTTAAAGATAAAATATATTACTAAAATGGATAAAACCCCTGAAAAAATTGCAGTTAATTTTGAAGAAACAATATTCATTCCAAAAATTTTTACAAAAAATGCAGTGAAATAAGTGTAAAGAGGTAATTTATTATCACCAAAAGCTCTGAAATTAGATGGAAATGATTTACCCCACTCATCTTTACCCGTTTGAGCTATTGACAAAGCGTTATACGCATGACTTCTTTCGTCCCAATCAAATCCTGGAGGAACTTTATCGATTTGAATAAATCTAAATAAAAAACCAATAATTAAAAAAATTAAAAGAATTATTACAATCTTTTTTTTCATTTAACGAGCTCAAATAAATAGTACGCGGTTCGATTTTCGGGTTTTTCATACTTTTTAATAAGTTTAATTGGCCAGTTTGTTGGAAAATCTTTTCGCTGTGAAAAAACCACATAAACCAAATTTTCCTTAAGCTCTTTTTGATTATCTAGCAAAACTTTCTCATCAAGTGGCCAAAAACCGCGAATATTTATTTTATCATCATCTCTCAAGAAGACATTTAGAACATCACCAATCAAACCAAAATCTCCCTCAGCTAAAATGATTACTTGTTTTTCTTTTGATTTAACTCTCGCAAATTCCATCATTTCGCGGGCGCCCCATCCAGCCGTTTCACCTTCTATATATTGGCCTCTATCAATTTCGGGAAATGGAATTAATGAAGGACTGAAATAAAATCCATACGCATAAAAGAAGGAAATCAATAAAAACATAACTAAGAAAACATACCTGATTAACTTTGACCTCAATTTTGATAATAAATAAGAGGAAAAAATTGTGAGTAAGGTTGCAAAAAATATTAAATATCTGGGGAAAATTACTCGGGATAAACCGGCGATAGCAAAGTAGGGGGCAATTAACCAAATAGAAAAATAAAGACCCAAGCCTAGGTCATTTTTTAGCAACATAACTAAACCAACAATTCCCAATAAGCCGGTCAACCAGCCCATTTCCGAAAAAACATAATTAGGAATTAATTTTAAATTTGGTAAAAGAACGGCAAAAGGAGCTTTGATAAATTCTGAAAATGGCATAACAAAAGTATTGTTCTTTTGCTCAATATAATGCATAAAAGGGGACAGCCTTTGAATGTTATATAGGACCATTGCAATAACAAAAACAAATGTAAACAAAATAAAATAATTTAAAGTTTTTTTAACAATTTCTTTTTTATTTTTATTAAAAATAATAATTGGTGCTAAAGCAGAAAGCATAATAAACATCCTGACTGACGATTTGGTAAGCATGGCCATTCCAGCCGTTAAACCAAAAAATAATACCAGATCAAGTCTGAGTGTTCGGACAACTAATATGGAAAAAAATAAAATCCAGATAAATCCAGCGTTAACGGCCGAATCAGCCAAGGCAATCCGGTCATAAAAAAGAAAAAAAGGAGTAAAGATATATAAAAAGACACCCCAAAAAGCAGTTTTTTTATTAAACAAATAAAATAATAGACTGAATATGCCGGCCAATGAAGCAAAACCAGTAGCTACCGAAAACATTCTTCCGCCAAAAAGCAAATTTTGAGGGAATAATTTTAGAAAAGGTATCGTTCCCCAAGTCTGTAGCGGTTGACGGCCATCGGTCAAAGATATAAATCTCCATGAGGCGTCATGCCAGGCGATCCTGGCCCAATGAATATAAATTCCTTCATCAGAAAATATCGGTAATTTATCCAAAAAAATAATTCTGGAAAGAAAAAATAAAGCAACTAAACCAAATCCCAAGAGAATGTCTTTGAGATTAAAATTTTTTTTAAAGAAAGAAAAAATTTTAGAAACATCAAACATAATATTGAATATTATATAATAAACAACATGAAATATTCAATAATTTTACCTGTATATAATGAACAGGAAAACCTAACTTCACTATTCACCCGAGTAAATAAAGTTCTTCAAAGTTTAAAAAAAGAATATGAAATTATTTTTGTCAATGATGGCTCTCATGATAAAACAAAAGAAATTTTGGAAGATCTACATAAAAAAAATAATAATATAAAAGTAATTAATTTTTCCCGGAATTTTGGCCATCAAACAGCGGTAACAGCTGGTCTTGATTTTGCCTCGGGCGATGCAGTGGCAATACTTGATGCAGACCTACAGGATCCCCCTGAGATCTTGCCAAAGTTTTTTGCCAAACTGAACGAGGGATATGAGGTCGTTTATGCCATAAGAAAAAAAAGAAAAGAAAATATTTTTAAAAGAGTTTCCTACAGCCTTTTTTATAAAATACTTCATATGATTGCCAGCGTTGACATTCCTCTTGATAGCGGTGACTTTTGTGTTTTAAGTCAAAGAATGGTCAAAACCATTAATTCTTTTCCAGAAAGAAATCGATTTATAAGGGGGCTTCGCAGTTGGGCAGGTTTTAAACAAATCGGACTTGAGTATGACAGGGACAAACGGTTAGCGGGGACCAGTAAATACGGATTAAAAAAGTTATTTAAATTAGCTTTTGACGGAATCTTTTCATTTTCTTTTATACCCTTACAAATAATGTTTGTTTTGGGTTCAACCTCTCTCTTTCTATCTATAATAGGAATCTTTTGGGCTATCTATATGAAGTTTTTTACAACCGCCTATAATCGAGTTCCTGGTTTTGCCACAACAACCATTCTTATCATGTTTGTTGGCGGACTACAATTGTTTTCCATTGGAATTATGGGCGAATACTTAAGACGAGTTTATGATGAAGTAAAACAAAGACCTCAATATATTATCGAATCAAAGATCGGATTTTAATTATTTTATTATCAAATAATAATCTCCAAATTGACTGCTTTTGCCAATTAAATTATTTAAATAATTTGCGTCATTTTTATCTATAACAAAACAACCGTTATTTTTAAAACTCTTGTTAAAACTTTCCGTGTAATAATAAAAATTTATTTTTTTCCCAAAATAATAAACCATTGAAGGATGATCTCCCCACCATTTGGTTGTTGTGATCAACAATCCAAGTTTATCAAGAATGGCAAAACTTTCCCGGCTGGTTTTATTGATTAATAAATCGAGTGACTGACATTTATTTTTAGCATAAAGAGAAAGATCATAATAAGGCTCTTGTTTTGAATAATTAATCGCTAAAACATTTTGTTTATATGATTGATTAAATAAAAGTATTGCTAAAAAAATTCCAAAAATTATTTTAAATATTTTGCTGTTAAACTGGTTGATGAATACAACTGCTAGGAATGCAAATTGAGGAATAGCTGGGTAAAAATACCAGAAGATTTTTGTCTTTGTTAAATTTAAAAAGATAAACCAAAAAAGAAGATAAAAAGAATAAAAAAAGTATTTAGATGAAATTTTATTTTTGAAAAAATTGATTAAAGTTATTATTCCACCAATGATTCCTAAGTAGAAAAAACGACCCATCTGTTCAGCTGCTAATGTTATATAAAAAGTTCTTTGACCAAAGTGAAATTCAATTGAAGATGTCACTCTTCTGAAATGTGATTCAATAATATGTTGCCAAAAGAAAGCATTCCCAAAAACAAAAAACATTGCCACAAACCAAGAAAGTAAAATCAACGACTGAATAAGTATTTTCTTTATTATTTTTTCAAGATTTTTTCTTTCAATTTCTTTTTTAAAGAATTTGTAAAAATAATAAATAAAAATTAAAGCGATCGGATAAAAACCAATTAAAGACTTACCCATCACCGCTATAAACAAAAAGAAAAGACCGGCAAAAAAATTGTCAAAAAAAAGTATGTAACCCAACCAGCCCAACAAGATAAAAATATCAAGATTAACGGTCTGGGCTCTTTGCAGAAATAAAGGAGTAAAGGCGGTGATTGCCACCGTTAACGTCGACAGCCAACGATCTTTCAAAACTCGATTATAAAATATATAAACAAATGCAAGAATAATTGTTGAAACAAAAAGGCTAAAAAGTCTCGTTGTAATTTCAGGTGTTGAAAAAAATGTTAGTTTGGCAACAAGACCGTAAATGAGAGGTATTAGGGGTGGTTTATCCAACCAGTATTGTCCCTGCCAAACCGGCATAAGAAATTTATTTTGTTCAATCATTTCTTTTCCGGTTTGGACGTACAAAGATTCATCCCAATCAAAAAAAGGTGTTGGATGAGAGATTAATTTGACTCCGATTAATACAAAAAAAACACTCAAGAAAACAATAATTGGCCAATGTTTTTTCATGGTTTAAGTGGAACTTTTATGGCTTTTTCCAATGGTAATTTTATCTCAAAAGATTGATTAAATACAACGGATTGATATTTGAAGTATGTACGAAGTTCATAAAAACAAGAAAAGACAAGTATTAAGTATAAAGTAGTAAGTATTAAGTACTCAAAAACCTTATTATTTATTATCTTATGAGCGATCGTTAACAAGATAATAATTGCATTTCCAATAAAGTAAATAACGGAAGGTAAAACTGTATAAGTTCGGAGCATATTAGGATTTTCCCAAGGGTATGTCATTAGAGCTGGAAATATGGAAATAAGGAAATATAATAGAAATAATTTGTTATATAAATTATTGAAATTTTTTATTGATATTATTAGACCAATGATAAATAGTATTCCTAAAATTGGGTTTAAGGCAGGTTTATTGGGATAGTTGTGACGGCCATTGACATCGCCTTTTACATTAAACATCAGAGCCGTCTTGGAAATATTACTCCAAAGTCCTTCCATTTTTTCATTAATCGTCATTTCACTATTTTTTAAAAAAAATTGTTGATCGACACGAGTGTCTTTATTTGTTAATAAATATGAAGTCAGGGGAGTAATTATTATGATGAAAGGGATAAGAAAATATAACAATCGCCTAATTGTTTCATTGTTCCATTGTTTCATTGTTAAAAATAAATATAGAACCGGTAAAAGAAAGAAGATTCGGCCGGGGGTGTAGGAGAGGAAGGATAGTCCGGTAAAAAGACCGGAGACTATTAAAGACAGTCTTTCTTTTTGAAAGACTGTCTTTATCAAAAAAAAGATTGAAACCAATTCTAAAAATAAAAGAAAAGTGGCTTCGAAGGAAAAGCGGGAAAAGTTAAGAAACCAATGAGAGGTTAAAAATATCAAAGTAGTAAGTATTAAGTAGTAAGTATTAAGTATTTTATCCTTTTTAAAAATAATTTCTAAAATCAAATAAAAAAATATCACAGATAAAATGCCAAAAATAGCTGCAGGAAATCTAAGAGCAAAAGTGTTTACCCCAAAAGTTTTTAATGAAGACAGTAATATATAAAAATACAGCGTTGAATGTCCTGTAGCAAGCTGGGAATAGGGTATATATGGTTTATTGTCCAATGATAAAGCTAGTTTTGTAAACTCGACTTCGTCAAAGCTTAAGTATTTTGGAATATCGGTGAAACGATAAAATATAATAAGCACAGATACTAGTGCCAAAATAATAATCGGAAAAAACTTTTTCATAACTAAAGTAAATTATATCAACTATAATAATTCCATGTCCCAATATTATAATCCGAAGAGAAAATCATATCTCTACACGCCCGGCTCATTGTCTCCTTTTCGTTTGAGCCGCTCAAAAATAGATTTGTTTTTGAACTGTCCGAAGTGTTTTTATTTTGACAGACGCCTAGGAGTAGGCCAACCTCCAGGGTATCCTTTTTCCCTTAACTCAGCCGTTGATAAATTATTAAAAAAAGAGTTTGACATTCATCGGGCTGACGGAACACCACATCCTTTAATGAAAACTTATAAGATAGACGCGGTTCCCTATAAAGATAAAAATATGGATAAATGGAGAGATGCCCTTCGGGGAGGAATAGAATATCTACATAAAGAAACAAACCTAAATATTACTGGTGGCATTGATGATATTTGGGTCAATCCGGCAGGTGAGTTGATTATCGTCGATTATAAAGCAACTTCCAAGTCGGGAGAAGTTTCATTGGACGCTGATTGGCAAATTGGATATAAAAGACAGATGGAAATATACCAGTGGCTTTTTCGAAAAAATAATCACAAAGTTTCATCAACAGGTTATTTTGTTTATTGCAATGGCAATGCGGACAGGCAAGCTTTTGATGGAAAGCTCGAATTTGATGTAAAAATATTACCGTATGTAGGCGACGACTCTTGGATTGAAAAAACTATTATCGATATTCACGAATGTCTAAATGGAAAACTTCCTAAATCGGGAAAAGATTGCGATTACTGTAAATATAGGGAAGCGATTAATGATATTTTCCCTGTAGGTCAAGCAGTTTTATTTTAAAAATATCAATTAAAGTCTCGATGGTATCACGTATAAAGTTAACATTCTTTGTCTCCACATGTCTCCAGACAACTGGCACTTCAATTATTTTATAACCTAATTTTTGTCCCAAAAATAAAAATTCAATATCAAATCCGGCCGAAACGGACGAATCTTTGGCAATCCTATTATCGTGAAACACCTGGAGCTTATCTATAATTTTTAAAGCAGCTTGTTTTTCAAATAGTTTAAAACCGCATTGGGTGTCTTTGATTCCTTTTAAACCGATAATTATATTTCGGATAAAAATAAAACCCTTAGCCATAATTTTGCGAAGTAAAGGTGCGCCTGCGCGACTGTTATTTCGAGAACCAATCACAATCTGTCCACCCTCTTTTGTTTTAGCTATAAGTTTTTCCACCTCATCAATTGGTGTTGCCAGATCAATATCTGTAAAGATGACATAGTCGCCTTTAGCCTGTTTGATACCAGTTAACACCGCAAATGCTTTTCCTTGATGAGAGTTTTGAATAAGGCGAAATTTTGAATATGTTTTTAAGTATTTATTTTTGATAACGGCTTTTGAAGAATCATTCGAGCCATCATCGACGATTAAGACTTCAGAAAATCTTTCGTCCTGAGTCGTATAGTTGCCGATTTTGTCCAAAACACCTTTTTGAATATTAACCTCTTCGTTGTAACAGGGAACTATTAAAGAAATATGCATAAATATTAAATCTTAAACGGTTAAATGTTAAATAAACTGTTAAAGATTAAACAGTTAAACAATAAAAAACGTTTAATATTTAAATGTTTAATATTTCTTTAACCTTTAATATTTAATCTTTAAAATTTATGTTTTATCTTACAAGCTTGTATATCTTAACACCCCTCACTTCCCATTCACCTACGATCTTATTAGGAGCAAAAAACGCAATATCCCACATAGGATTACCGATAATAATATCGCATTTTTTCTCGCAAACAACAAATAGTTCATTAGCTTTTTCAAGACTATCTTTTTCCAGGGATCTTTTTCCCCAAATTTCCAAAAAATATCGGTAAGTTGAGTCAGAGTATTTTTCCGGAAGAGCGGTGACTGTAAATTTTTTATCATTAACATTGTCATAGATTTTTTGGGCAACATTTTTTGACAATGTTATTTGATTATTAGGAAGACTACGCAAGTAAGGATATTTTTGAAAATTGAGAAAAATAAATCCAATTATAAAAAGTATGGTTAAATATTTTTCCCATTTAGCTTCTTTAGGAAAAATAAGAAAGCGACTGATAATAATATAATAAAGCGGGTAAAGAATAACAAAATAATGAGGATATTTAGGTCCGCTATATAAAGACATCCCTAATATAGTTAGGAAAAAAATAAAAATAAATGTTTTAAGATTAGACCTCTTTTTTATCAGAGTAAATAAAATAATAGTAAGAAAAAATAATAAAAGATAAACAAAAAACTTATTCAAACTAATATTAAAAGAATATAAATTCAAATAATAAAAAGAGTCAAAAAGACTGTTAATTTTTGTTAAAAAACTTGTTCCCGAAGATTGAAAAAGAGCCAAGAAAAGTTTGCTATTTAAAAAATTATGACGAAGGTCAAAGACTATCAGAGGGGAAGAAAATAAAATAAAGGAAAAAAGCATAAGTAAATAATTAACAAATTGTTTCATTGTTACATTGTTCGATTGCTTTATTTTTTTTATTAAATTATTTATTAACAAAATGGTAATTGAGGGAATTAGAAAAAGGGACAGGTAATGGAGTTGAATGGAGAAAGAGAGAAAAGCGCCGGACAAAGCAAAAAAATACCATTTACTTGTTTTCAAACTTTTTATTACAAAATAAACCGTTAGCAAAGTAAAAAGCGGTAAGAGATTGGGATTCCAAGAAAAACGGGAAAAATCAATCAAAATTGAAGAAAAACTCAAAAATATTGTTGAGATTAGAGCAATCTTTTTATCAAATAACTCTTTAACAATTATGTAATTAATCAAAAGATAGATAGATGAAAAAAGAGCTACTCCAAAGACTAATCCAACCGGGTTGAGATGAAAAAACCAGAGCCAAGGGGTAATAAAATAATAGTAAAAAGGACCCAAATAGACTTGACCGATTGAAGTAGGAGCGCCAATAGCGGGAAGATGTTCCAAAGTTAAAATTCTTTTTACTACAATGGCATCGCGCCCTTGGTCACCTAAAAAAGTCGTAAAACCAGTTAATTTATAAAAGCGCAAAAAGACTCCCATTACTAAAGTAATAACTAAAGCCCAATTATTTGATAAAATGTTCAGTATGCGACGCATATATTCTTATTTAATTCTAACATCAATTGTTTTAATTTCTAGCCTAGTTCTTTGGAAGAGCGTTGGCTTTCTTACTATATATAAACAATATGATGGACCGTTATACATTGTTCCGGCCAAAACTTTATACAATCCAAAAGCAATCGAAAATCTTCATCTGGAAACATCTCTATCTAATAAATATTTTGCGGCCCATTTGCCGTTGTATTCGTTTTTGATTAGGGCAATTAGGGAGATTGGGGTGATTGGAGGAATCGGGGGAAAACTGGGATATTTAAAGGCGATGGTAGGGGTAAATTTATTAGCAACTATTGGACTAGTTCTTTTCTTTTATTATCTGCTTAAGAAATTTAAACTGACAAAAAATCCATTAATATTAGCATCAGTTTTATTGTTTTTACCTCGATTCTTAGTGGTGCGAACAGTTGGCGCTCCGGAAAGTTTGTTCATGCTTTTAATTTTGTTATCACTTTTCTTTTTTGAAAAGACCCAATTTTGGTTAGCCGGTTTGTTTGGAGGATTGGCAACCATGACAAAAACACCCGGAATACTTTTATTTGCAGGATACGGGTTAGTGTTTGTTGAAAAATTTATTAAAACAAGGAAAATTAATTGGAACTGGTTAGGTATTATCCTAATCCCATTAGGGTTATTGGGGGTATTTGGGTTATATGCAAAACAATATGGTGATTTTTCTGCCTACTTTCATTCCGGTGACAATATTCACCTGACTTTTCCTTTCGCAGTTTTTAATTTTCAAAAAAATTGGGTCGGAACAGCTTGGCTTGAAGAAATAATATTTTATTATTTTATGTATGGCCTAGCAATCATAAATTTAAAAGATAGTAAATACAGAAGCTTTTTTTATTTCGGTTTAGTATTTTTTACAGCAACCTTATTTGTTCAACATCGCGATATCAGTCGCTATGCTTTGCCACTTTGGCCATTGGCTTTAATTACTTTTGAAAATTTTTTTACTTCGAAGAAATTTTTAATTATTTTTATAATTTTATTACCGGCGATATTTCTTTTTGCCTGGAATTTTCTTAATTACAACGTGATGCCTATCTCAGACTGGGCTCCTTTTTTGTGATAAAATTAAATATGCTAAAATTTTTAAAAAAACGGTGGTATTTTATTTTGGTAGTTGTTTTAATAGTGAGCTTTATTTTTTATAAAAAAAGTACTGCTACCACGGCAAAAAATAAAGTTGATAGTTATGTCATAAAACGGGAAAATCTTAAGGAAGTTTTAACACTTTCAGGAGAGATTGACGCAGAAGAAAAAGCCTTGCTAAAGTTTCAAACTTCAGGAAGGTTAGCATGGGTTGGGGTAAAAGAAGGTGACTATGTAAAAAAATATCAAACTTTAGCATCTCTTGATCAACGAGATATTAAAAACAGATTAACAAAATATTTAAATACTTTTTCTAAAACAAGAAATGATTTTGAACAAACGATAGATGATAATTGGAATTTACAGTATGATCTGAGTGGTAGTATTAGGCGAGAAGCGGAACGAGTATTAAAAAATAATCAGTTTGATCTCGAAAATGCAGTTTTAGATGTTGAATATCAAAATTTAAGTTTGGAATATGCGAATCTCTGGACTCCAATAGAAGGGGTTGTCACTCATATTTCAACACCGTTTGCTGGAGTAAACGTTACACCGGCCGGAGCTGATTTTAAAGTAGTCAACCCAAAAACCTTATTTTTTTCAGTTGCGGCTGAGCAGGGAGATGTTATTAATCTCAAAGAAGGAGACGTTGGGGAGATAAGTTTTGATGCATATCCGGAAAAAAAATTTAAAGCTAATACATACTATATTTCCTTTTCTCCTAAAACAGGCGAAACAGGAACGGTCTATGAACTACGGCTTAAATTAGACGGTGAGGCAATGAATCTTCCTTTGAAATTGGCAATGTCCGGTGATGTAGATTTTGTTGTTAAACAAGAAAACGAAGTGTTGTCAGCCCCTTCATCATTTATCAAAAAAGACGGTGAGGGTAATTATGTATATGTTGGCAGTCCTAATAAAAAAGTAAAAAAATATATTGATATTTCTGAAGAAATCGACGGAAAATATGTAATTACAAACGGACTTCAAGAAAAAGATGTAATCTATGATTAAATTAGATAAAGTTGTCAAAAGTTACAAGATAGATGAAGAAACCACTTTTTATGCTCTTAAGGAATCATCGGTAGAAATAAAAGATAAAGAATTTGTTTCGATCATTGGGCCTTCGGGATCTGGCAAATCAACCCTAATGCATTTAATTGGTTTACTCGACAAACCCTCCCAGGGAGAGATTATTGTTCAGGGTAGAAAAATTTCGGGCCTCAACGATGACGAGATTTCTTCACTCCGTAATGAATTTATTGGATTTGTTTTTCAACAATTCAATCTTATTCCAAAACTAACCGTTCTTGAAAATATTCTTTTACCATCTTTTTACGCAAGAAAAAAACTGGAATATGATCAAAAAGAAAAAGCTTTAGGACTTATTAAAAGATTTGGGTTGCAAGGCAAAGAAAAATCTTACCCAAATAAAATTTCCGGTGGGCAGCAACAACGAGTTGCCATTTTACGGGCACTAATTATGGAGCCAAAGATGATATTGGCCGATGAACCAACTGGAAATCTTGATAGTAAAACGGGAACAGAAATAATGGAATTGCTTAAAACCTTAAACGAGGAGGAAAAAATTACAATTGCGATTGTTACTCATGAAGCCGATATTGCAAAATATGGAAAAAGAATTATAAATGTTAAAGATGGGAGGGTAGTATGAGTTCGTCAGAGTTCGTTAAAAATAGTTATAAATGGTTTTAAATAGTTATGACATACTTTTTTTTTATAATTAAATCGGCACTGGAAGATTTTAGACGAAGCAAAATGCAGACATTTTTGACTTCTCTTGGAATTTTAATTGGAGTTTTTGCCGTGGTTACATTAACCGCCATGGGTTTAGGTTTGAAAAAATATATATCAGATCAGTTTGATGCATTGGGGACGAATACTTTATTTGTAGCACCGGGAAAGTTACTCGAAAGTGGAGGAATGGGGGCATCTTCTTTACTTGGGAACCGCTTTGATTTAAAGGATCTTAACAGTTTAAAGCGAGTTCGAAGTGTTAAATCAATAACTCCACTTTCATCTAAATCTGGAACAGCCAAAGGAACAAAAAAATCTGAATTTTCAACAATATTTTTTTCTTCAGATGCATTTTTTGATATCTCAGGCTTTGAAATAGATAAAGGAAGATTTTTTGATAAAAGAGATGTTGATAAAAGAACTAAGGTGCTTATAGCTGGACCAAAAATAGCCGAAAAACTTTTTGGCTCAATCAACGAGGCTCTTGATAAGAAAGTATCTATTGATAATGTAAGCTTTACTATTATTGGAGTAATAAAAAGTAAGGGTGGAGGAGGATTTGGGGGGCCAGATTATGACTCATATTTTTTTGGACCTTACACAACAGGATTTATTTTTGATCCGGATAAAAAATTTATTCGTTTTGCTATGAAAACTGACGAGAATATTAATATTGCAACAGTTAAAGAGGAAGTAAAAAACGCAATGTTAAAAAGATATAAAGATGATGAATTTAGCATAGTTGAACCAACGGAAATTTTATCAGTTGTTAATGGTATTTTTGGAATTTTAAATTTAGTTTTAGTTGCAATAGCAAGTATATCTTTATTGGTTGGAGGAATTGGGATTATGAATATAATGTATGTAACCGTATCTGATAAAACTAAAGAAGTTGGGATTAGGCGGGCGATTGGCGCTCGAAAAAATGACATTTTATTTCAATTTATAGTTGAGGCAGTAGCATTGTCAATCCTTGGAGGTGCTTTAGGACTAGGACTTGCATATATTGGAATTTTGTTTGTCCAGCCATTTTTTCCGGCTTATATGGACGTGACATCAGTCACTTTAGCTCTCGGAGTATCCAGCGCAATTGGAATTATTTTTGGAGTTTTACCGGCAAGAAAAGCAGCTAATTTAGAACCGGTTGAAGCGATAAGATATGAGTAGTTGAAATTCGTCAGATTTCGTTGAAATTAGTCAAAGTTCGTTAAAATTCGTTATAATTATCTATAAAGTAATGAGTAACGTCAAGAGTTTAAAAATTTATAATAGAGCGATAGAACTTGTTGGGAAAATTTACAAATTAATTGAACTTAATCCAAAACTTTCTAAAGATTTTTCGCTTTGCGACCAAATGAAACGGGCATCAGTATCAGTTCCTGCAAATATTTCAGAGGGTTATTGTCGATCACAAAAATATTTTAAAAATTATTTAGGAATTGCTAAAGGTTCTGCTAACGAAATGACAACTCACCTTGAAATTGTTACTTTAGTTTATCAGATAGACACAAATAGTCTTTGCGAAGAATATGATCATTTAGGTCGACAAATAACTGCATTTATGAACTCATTTTAATGACGAATTATAACGATTTGTAACGAATTAAAACGAATTAAAACTTTTTCTCCTGACTTCTGCAAAATGTCAACTGTAAAAAACATCGGGTTGTGCTAATGCTGAAAATAACAAAAGGAAATCATTTTTGTCGTACTACGGGGTAAAATTATTACATGTTTTACATAAGAAAAGTTA
>Ga0210057_1004832_pt1 | contig 17638 bp, 22 predicted proteins | sample CryGeyCG2114_010_2_FD_183968 | JGI IMG/M metagenome (GOLD analysis project Ga0210057, IMG submission 183968) | Groundwater microbial communities from aquifer - Crystal Geyser CG10_big_fil_rev_8/21/14_0.10 (SPAdes) (version 2) | ecosystem: Environmental > Aquatic > Deep subsurface > Groundwater ...
ATCAGCTCGGTTCGATCCGAGTCGTGATCAACGCGCAGAGTGGCTTGGTGGTTCAGAGAATGGATTACGACGAGTTCGGAAATGTAATCCAAGACACAAGTCCAGGCCTGCAGCCCTTCGGCTTTGCTGGTGGGATCTACGACAAGGATACGGGGCTTACTAGGTTCGGTGCCAGAGACTACGATCCTGAGATTGGGCGTTGGACTACGAAGGATCCAATTCTCTTTGGCGGGGGCGACACAAATTTGTATGGCTATACTTTCAACGACCCCGTGAACCTCATTGATCCAAGTGGCTTGAGATTTACTTTCAGTGATCCTGCAAGCCAGGCTTTACTCAATAATCTCCGTAATAATCCGGCTCTTTCACGGTCAGCTAGACAAATGTTAGATGATTTGGAATCGTCAGATTCAACTATCAATATCGAGTCGGGCACGTGTTCCAATCGCCCAGACGGCGGAACATTTGGAAGAACTCAAGGATACAAAGGTAACAACAATAGTAGCGTTGAAATCTGGTCTAGCAGCAACGGTGCTATCGACCAAGGAACCCTTCTTCACGAGCTTGTTCACGCAAACCAGATTAGACTTGGAGATCCTGTAACTGAGCCGGACGCTTATCGAGTTGGAAATAGCTTTTTGAGACGTCTGGGAAGATAATTAGAAATGAGGGCGGAAAAATGAAAAATTTAGCTCAATTTATTTTTACTTTGTTCCTAATTATTTCTAGTTCAGTATGGGCAGGATCAAATAAATTTTGCCAGGGCAAATTTGGGAAACATGCATCTTTGATACTTGTTCCTTTGGAAGCCCAGGGAAAAATTGCGGTCCAAGATGGGGTTTATGGCTCTAAGTCTACCGAAACTAATCCTGTTGTATCCCCAAGCGGCTTTATTTGTTTTATTTCGCTTGGATACGAAGAAAAGAAATGTAGAGACGGCATGAAACTCGACTCAAAACTTTTTGGAAAGCGATCTTGCATATCCAAGGAGTTCTCATTCGATAAACTTTGTCCAAATGAGATCAAAAACTATCCTGATTTAAACAGCTCAGAGATTTGCTCGAAAAAATAAATTATCCGAGAACCTCCATCATATCGACCGTGCCAAAACGTGCCACTGAAAAGTGGCACGGCACATGTTCAGCGGTGTCACTATTTTAAGCTCTGCTGAAAGAATTGGCAGCATTTTCAGCGACTCAAATACTTGATTGGCACGATAATTTTTAAGGCCAACTCGATTTTTCATAGGGTGACAACTTTTCAGTTTCTCGACTGACAATGTGTCCATAGGCGGACTGAGTTTCGCTAATGTAACGATGGCCAAGAATGACCTGAAGTTTCGGCAAGGTGCCCAGATCTTATCACAGATTCTGGACCGGGTTAACCCGGGCAGGTCAGGGCGACGGCCCTTCTGGGATTTATACTGATACAGATTTGCAAGTATTTTGGAATTTGAAACGTCATAAACTGGATTAAGAATGAAGAATAAGTTCCAGCAAGCATCTTTTCTCGATTCAGATTACTATTGCAATAGTGATTCAAAGAGAAATAGCTTTTGGGCGACGGCATTCATATTTCTTTTTGCAATTGCCTGAGCTATTTATAAGAGAGCTGGGTGAGTTCTTAAGTCCGATCAATCTAGGTAGGATTTGTGTCGGTCAAACCATTCGATGAGCTCGTCTTTGGTGACATTTCCAGCGGCACAACTTTCAATAATATCAGCAAGTGCATTCATGTCTCTTTTCTCATCGAGCGGATATGAAAGATCCATTCCATGTTGATTGAGAAAAGTGATCGCAGCCAAGGCGCCAGTACGTTTGTTTCCATCGACAAAGGCATGGCTTTTTACGAGATAGAAGCAGAGGGCTCCGGCGACCTTTGCGAGCCCACCATGAGCGAAAGGGTAGACTCCGGGGTAAAATGCCGTGGAGATCGCACTCTCGACTTTTCCGATGTCATTGCAGTGGTGGGGGGTTCCACCCTCACGGCAGACCAATTTGTTCACTTCTGCGATAGCAGAGGCTGTCGGAATAAAAATCACGCTCACTTTAGCTTATCCATTGCATTTTTATGCTTTTTAAAAGCTTTTGCAGCAGCTGTTGCAAAGTCCTTTTCGTCCACCGGAGCGAGTTGGATTGTTTGTGGTTCTTTGATAAATTTCTCGACAGCGAGATTGACCAGCTGTGCAAAGCGAATCCCATTGGCTTCAAGATAATTTTCGACCTTCTTTTCTAATTCATCTTCGAGACGCACTGTTTTTGGAAGTCCCATTAGGCTCTCCTTTTAATGTATTAATAATAATACAATTAACTACATAAATCAAATATTTAAGTAACCTATTGAATTAACTAAGTAATGCTGTATGAATTTGAGGCAAAATGGGTAATTGTAGCCAAGATCCTTCAAATGAGAATAACGCTTTTAAAAACAGAGCCGTCTGTTTGGCGACGCCTTCTGGTGCCGGATAATATTAGTTTCCGAAAGGAAAATATAAAATTTGGGTATGATTACGATTTTGGCGATGGTTGGAGACACGAAGTCGTCGTCGAAGAGATATTGAGTGTGGATCCAAATCAAAAATATCCGTTCTGTTCTGCAGGAGAAAATGAATGCCCACCCGAGGACTGTGGCGGGCCTTGGGGCTTTGAAAATTTCAAAAGTGCGATGGCCGATCCTAATCATCCCGATCATGAATAGCTGAGTGATTGGTATTGTAAGGCCTGGGATCCAACCCGGCTCGTCAACGGAACCTATCAGCGCATTCCCTCGCAGGCGACCATCAGCCTCAAGGGCAAATGGCTCAGGGCCTGCGCGAATTGGTTCCCTTTCAAGTCCTCATTTGCAGGTGATGTCGACGCTCAAGCTTGTTTTAGAGGCCGCCCCTAAATCCCCAGCTCGCGAAAGAGCCAGAAGGCGGCGATTTGGGTTTTGACGTCGGTGACTTCGTGGGCCCAGATTTTTTCCTTCAGATCTTGGGGGGATACTTCGATCAGTTCTAAGAGCTCGTCAGCGTCGCGGTGATCGGGGACTTGTTTGAAATCTTTGGCCAAAAAAAGATCGATGCGTTCATTCGAGTATCCGATCACGGGATGAATGTGGGTCAGGTGGCGAATGTTGGTGGTCTCTAGTCCGACCTCTTCTCGAAGCTCTCGCAACGCTGTTTGTTCTGCCTTTTCACCCGGATCACATTTGCCGGCCGGGAATTCTAAAAAAGTCTGACCCACCGAGTGGCGGTATTGATAGATCATCAGCAGGTTCCCGTTTTCAAGCAGGGGAACGACCAGCGCGGCGCCGGGGTGTTTGACGTACTCACGAAAAGTGGTAGCCCCGGTCGAGAGTTCGACTTCGTCCCTCCAGATTTTTAAAAACAAACCATCAAACACCACTTCAGAAGACAAAGATTTTTCCAGCAGTTTTTTCATATATAGAACAGTATAAAGACTTTCTATGGTTCGGTCGAATAGCAGCCTCTGCTTAGGTCCAGCAAAGTTCCCGGGGTTGGCCTTGAAAACAGCATCATTAGTGTTAACCTATAATTCTATGAAATATTTCATTCGATCTTTACAATGGGTCCTACTTTTTTCAATGCTGTCCATCACGGCTCATGCCGAGGTCAAACATTCTCTGCTTCGAAGGGTTGCGGTCTTTCCCATTGCCGAGGCCAATGTTTCCACCAGCGAAGAAGCTTGGTGGCAGATGCGAGAAAATCTCACCAAAGATCAACGATTCTTCGTTGCCAGTCGTCGTTTTATGATCAATCGCGGAGTGTTCCAACCCCGAAAAGTTTTAAAACCAGCCGATGTGATCATCTTAGCGAAAATTTTAGATGCACAAGCCTTGGTCGTATCTTATCTGCAAGATCGAAAATTTATGATGAAGGTCTATGACGGTGAAAATGGTTATTTGCTTTGGGAGACCACCACTGAATTGCATCCGGCCATCTCGGTGGCGGATCAATTGATTCGAGTGAGCACACAAATGATCAACTCTTTTGTCTTGGCCATTCCGTACCAAGGATTTCAGGTGATCGATGAATTGGTCGGAAAACCTGTTCGTGAACAAGATCAAAAAAAATACGCTGATGTTTTCATTGGCAACAATCGAAAAATTGAAGTCGGAGATTCCGCCCAATGGGTCGAAGTCACCAGCGATCTTGGAAAGGCTTTTTTTAGCGACTCGACAAGGGTCACTGTCATTGCCGAGGGCCAAGTGGTCGAAGTCAAAGGCGATCGTGCGGTGATCGAGATTGAAAAAATGCGCGACATGGATGATTTGAAAGAAAACGCTCTTGTGCGTTTTCCATCCGAGGTGCGACGTCTTAAGGATCTTTATGTCTCGGAAGATCGCTCTTCCAATCTGGGGGCGGAGTATTTGTCTGGTGAAATCAAAGACGCTGCGGATTTTAATAAAGACCACGACAAAACATCCACTGCTCTAGCTTGGATTGTGAATATGGCCGGATTTATCCTGTTGGCGTTTTAAGCCCCAGCGGGTCCCCTTTTTTTCAAAGAGGACCCCATCTGATTACATTTTAAAAAACGAATTAAACCGACCTTGATCGAACTCGTGTCGTTCGAGTGGTCTTTCGTTCGGGGAAACATGTCGAATCAATTCGGGGCCCACGATTAAACCTCTTGCGATGGCGACGCTCAGCTTGCCACCTCCGTAAGCCAAATACAGGAGGAAGCTGGTGAGTCGTGCAGCCCGCAACAAACTTTGCTTTGTGAAACTCTGAAACTGTGTCGACAGTTTCTCGAGTCTTAATTGATTTTCATATTCCCATCTTTGTAAGCGATCCTTTATCGCGTACGTCATAACTTCCTCCTGTGGCAATGCCACGAATGCACTTGCGCACAACAGATCAGGGCTGTGATCTGTCAAAATCGCAAGAGGTTGAAGCAACAGAGAAACACAAGCGATGTGATTCTTGTCGCTATTTAATTTTTTTGGATTTAATCATTTTTTAGTCGAGATCTGCGCTAGCAGGACGTGACGTCGGAGGTTCGCGGCAGAATGACTAGAAGATTCATTCCATGGGTCTGTTTTATTTTAATTTCGGTTGTAGTCTTCATTTTAATCATTTCGTAACCTCCTTTCGATAAAGAAAGGTTAGCACAAAGATTTTTTTTCTGGCAACGACAATTTTAAAAAAACAAAAAAACCAATCCGAGATCTGGTTCCATTTTGGATCTTTTCTGATCAAAGTGATCCGGCAATGACTTTTTCGACCTGCTGAACAGCCCCTCCCCATGGGAATAAACTATCAAAAAGAAAAATCAAGGAAGAGTTGATTCGTTTGCTCAGCGACTATCTAGAGTTCGATGAGGTGAGCTGATGCTTTGTCAAAAATTCAGATAAAAACATTGGCTGTTATTGCAGTGATTATTCAGAGGAAAGCAGCCCCGGCGAGCATCAGGCCCACTTGTTCATGTATTGTTGAACTGCCTGATCCATTTCGGTCTGCTGTTCTTGAGCACAGTCAAAAGGATAGCGTTGATGAGATTTTTGCCACCGAGTGAACCACTGATTTCCAAGCGGGCGCTTTAAGAGTTCGATTCCAGTCGCAGCTTCGGTGGTCTCTGTTTTAAGACCTGTGGCCGTGCCATAGCCGACAAAAAATCCGGCTGCGATCAATGAAACACGAATGCGGGTGGCCTGACTGTAAGTGTACAAACAAGTTCCACCGTCATCGGGCACTCGGCAATGTTGGCGCAGTTTTTTAAAACAGGCGGTGGTCCACATGTCTTGATTCACTTTGGGCGAGTAAGGATCATAGAAAATCAAATGGGGTTTTTCAGCTTCCGTTTCAATCAATTCTAAAAAATCACCATGTCGTAATGACCAAGACAGCGTTTTCTTTTCATTTTCCCAGTAACCATTTTTTAAAATTTCAGCCAGAGCATTTTCATAACCCCTAAAATGTTCAAACTGATCGGCATGCGCCAAAGCAAACTCTAAAAGCGTGAGATCTTTTTCAAAGCTGATCATTTTCAATGGTCTTTGGGCATCACCGACAGAGTCAAAGCAAGCCAAGGTCGCCAAGGAGTTCGCAGCGGCACCCAGACCAACATCAAAAAGCACTAACTCTTGTGTTGTGGGCTCCAAGAGCCTTTGTCTTAGTTTGGATTGTTCAATGTACAAAGAGTTGGCTTCGATCCATGGGCCCACTGGATTATGCATGATCTCATTGACGAGTTTATTGCGAATCGAGGTCGCTCCCGCTGTGGTGACGACGATTTCAAAGAGAGGGTGATCCATGGGCTCCCATTTTTTTCCAATCCCCAGCGGTCATCAAGGTCACGGATTCAGAGTTGGGATCAAAAACAATTTTGACGTCGCCGCGATCCAATTGTTTGCGGATTTGCTGCATCTTGGTGGCCAATAAAATTTCAGAGGCGCCATAATCAGTGCCCTCACGCAAAATAAAAGATTCAATCAGGGCATTCAGGGTGTCTTCCCCAAGGGCTTCCAGCGGAACCAAAACAGGAGAAAGAATTTCGGTGCGTTCATCATTGTTCATCTAAACCTGCAGTTCCGACGGGACTCGCGGCAGAGGTCGAAAGAGCTCTTTCAGCTCGGGAACTTGATTGGGGGTTTTATCATAAGCAGAAATCCAACTCTCTGGAGTTTCCATGCACATAAAAATTCTCCAGCGCGGATCAACGGATTTGAAACCTTGAATAATAAAATCAAACATCTCCTGGCGAAGGCCTTGGTCATATCTCCACTTGCCACCCTCGCTTGGAAACATCTCAGCCGAGGTCACCCAGCTATCCATGCCAAAACGTTCTCGCATCATATGTCGTTGTTCGGGTTGAAAACGCAAAGCTCCGACCGAGAGCACATGAACTTGCTCGGGGCGGAAGGATTCTTGAATCCGAGTCATCATGGTTTGATAGTTTTGTTTCCAACCAGGATGGTAAATCAATGGATCAATGTGAAAGGCAATGGGGAATCCTCGGTCCACACATTTTTTTGCGGCGGCCAAGCGCTGTTCAAATGAAGCAGTTCCATGCTCTTCTTTGTCGATGACCTGGGGGGCATTGATGGACCAACTGACCACAACATTTCCTGCGTGCTCACAATCTAAAAACTGATCTACACAGTCGGACTTGGTTTTAAACTCCAGAGTCCACTTGGGATATCGGCGAAAAAAAGAAATCAATTTTCTTGAATAAAGTGTCAGGGGATCCAAGCTGAGGCTGTCGATGACTTCTCCCGTTCCCACTCGGTAAGGCAGGTCCGGATGAGCCGCGGCCATTTCCTCAAGCTCTTGCAGGGCCTGGTCGATATTGGAATACATCAACATGGCCGGGGTATTCAGATAACTTTGTAGGTAGCAATAGGAGCAGTTCATATTGCATTGCTGGCCTAGATTCAGAACATAATAATTGCAGCAGGTAAGGACCTTTTTTTGTGTCGAACCTGGGCAACGTTTGAAGAAATGGCCTTCAAAGGGTTTTACATAGAGCTGCTTTTTACTTTGACCAAATTGTTTGGCGGATAAGGGACCAGAATCTTGGCTCGGCAAACCCTTGACCCAAGATATTTTTTCCGAAGGAAAGATCTCGGTCAGACGCTGGGCCAGTTCAGAGTTCCGAGAGCTCTCATCCAAATAGATCTTTTCAAAATGATCGATCAAGGCCGAGAGGTTCATCAATGTTTTTGGCCTCGATCTTTTTCGAGAAGATCCTGAACCCGACTCAAGCCCTGCAAGTATTTTTTTAAATCCGAGGGTTGGGAAACAAAAAGTTTCACTTCCACACCGGCGCGGTCGCCCTGACGAGTCCATCTCGCTTGACTGGTGCCCGGCCATGGCAGCGTGGTCATCCAGCTTTCTTGATCGGCATCTCGTTGAGAGGTTTCAGGGTAGCGGAGCAGAGTCAGTCGTTCTAGCCACTCAGCGCTGCTCTCGTTGTCTTGAGCTTCCAGAGTTTTTACGTCGTTGCCCATCAAGCTCAACTCAACCGCCAGCTCAAGAGCTCTTGTTCCCTGACTTTTGGAAAGCTTCAAGGTCAAGAGGTCGCGGTAAAACCATTTTAGATCCAAATCACCAGCAGACAAAAGCGGTGATAGATCCTGTGGATGCATTTTCTTTTCAGCGCACCAATTTTGAAAACCAGTGGGCGTTTTTAAAAGTGCCGTGGCCGTAGAAAAAAATATCTCTGTGGGTTGCCAGCCAAATTTTTGCACAACCAAAGAAATCGGAAACCAAACATGGGCTGTGGCCTTGTCCACCAAGCGAGCCATTTCGACAAAACTCAGTTCAAAGTACAAAGAGCGAAACAAAGAGGCAATTTTCTCGGCCTCGCGACCGTCGATGTGATGATCAAAAACAAAGTTCTGAGAAAAACCACCGAAGATCACTCGATTGACCGCCACGGCAGGCAATCCCTGGGGCCAAGGATGGAGCGGGTTAAAGTCCAAAGATTTGTCGCATTGCGAAATAACTTCTATTTTAGGGGGCGTCGAAGACCATTGTGTCATGGGGAGCTTGGCTACCATGAGCCGGAGTTGTTGTCACTCTTTTGGCTTCGATGCTACTTTGAAACAATGAGTGATTGGAAGAGTCGCAGTCAAATTGTTGGGGATGTCGTTTTCTTTCGTTATGTCACCCCTGGGGTGGAACAAAACATTGATGAGGTTTTTGTTTGGGACTTGGATAAAACCTATTTGGATACCTCGATTGACTCGTTATCAAAGCTTGTGCTGACGGCGATTGAGCGAGCCTTCAACAAACGAAATGTGCCCGGGACTGTGACTCTGCTTCAGCTCTTAGCGCAGAACTGGCAACAGCGAAAAGGCCAATCGAGATTTCCACTTTATTTTATTTCTGCCTCGCCTCCGCAGATGGAGGCCCGAATCGCCGAGAAATTCATCATCGATAACATCCGTCCCTTTGGTTGCTTCTATAAGGACAACCTTCGAAATCTGACCCCCAAGAGATTTTGGCGTTTGAACAAACAGGTGGGATATAAAATCCAAGCGTTGCTGCAGTTGCGGCAAAAACTAAAACCAGAGGTTCGGCAAATTTGCTGGGGGGATGACAGCGAAGCCGATGCTGTTATTTATAATTTGTACTCAGATATTTGCGCACGAAGAGTTGGCACCCAAGATCTGCGCAGCATTTTAAAAAGCATGTCGGTAACCGCCGATCAAATCGATGAGATTTTGCTTTTGCAATCCCAGGTTCCCGAGAATGATCCCGTGGAAAAGATCTATATCAATCTCGCCGTGGACACAGATCCAGATTATTATCTCAAGTTTGGCCGGCGAACTCTTCCGACCTACAATACTTTTCAAGTGGCCTGCGATCTTTTTCAGGACCATCGAATTTCATTGGAGGCCGTTCACACAGTGGCCCAGGATATGATTTTTAATTATGGATTTGCTCCTGAAGAACTGCAGAGAAGTTTTGATGAATTGATTCGTCGCCAAGTTTTGGGCGAAAGCAGTGTCAAAGCCCTCACTCAATTTTTTATTGAAAAAGGAATGTTTCCGGCAAGCTTCTCGCCCAGTCTTCAAGCCCTGAAAGAAACCAAGGTGGTCGAAGGAAAAGTCTATGAGCTGGAAGGTCATTTTGAACCATGGGTTCAAGACCGTGTGGACTATATTCACGATTATCGTTAGGACGTAGCTTCTGGAGAAGTGTCGATGGGCTAAACTCCGATGGTCGGGCCAAAAATAAGAGTAATCGCAATCGTCAAAATGATTGGAATGGCCGCATAGATGAAGAACGGGGCCATTTCATTCTGGATGGCTTTCAGTTTTTCTTGTCCGGATAGATTGCTGTAGGTGTTTTCTGGTTTTTCCATGCTCGTCTCCCGCTCTAGTTGGTAAAAATAGTTTACCGATATCTATTCAAACTTCAATGGGAATAAAGTCGAGATTGGAGGGCCGCGAAAGGAGCGAAATTCAATTCGACGCAGAACCTCAACCAAGCACTGGCGAAATTCATCCTGTTTGATATCGGACGCCGTAACCTCAGCCACGCTCAGTTTGCCATTGTTCTCGACTGTAAAGCTGAGGGAAACCTGTCCTTTTGCCGTGGGGTCTTTTTGCAAAAGCTGCGTGTAACATTTAAAAAAACTGCTTCGATGTTCATTCATCGTGGTTGAAATTTCGTCTTCAGCCAGACCTTCATTGGCCGGGGCTGGATTTGAAAAGTTATCCACCGGCACCGGGGGGACCACGGCCGCATGGGCCAACTGTGAGCTATTGTATTGGGCCGCTGAAATTCGTTCGCCATTTTTTGCGATGAACAGATCTCCGTCGCGTCCAAAGCTTTCAACCTTGATGTCGCCACGTTTGATGATCAGAACAACATGAAAGTCCTGCTGGTCTTCGACCTTTTCAAGAGTGACCATGGCATTGTTAAAAACTCGAATTTGATAGGAATTTTCAAACAGAATCAAAGCTTCGCCAATGTCCTGTGTCTCGACCGAATCTAAACTGACAAGGGTTGTGCGGGTCTCGACGAGCTCTTTTTGGGTGTATCCAGCACGAACAGCATAGACCTTGCCCGTTTCTCTTTGGACCTTGGCCAGTGGAATTTCTTGATATGTTTTTCGAGGGGCAAAAAAAGAAAAATAGGTGGAGAGTCCAACAAGGGCGAGACCCAAAACCAAAAAGCCAATGACCAGTTGATTTTTATTCTCTGGCATTGGCCTACTTTGTCAGTGTGGTTGAGGTCATCAGGGTGGTCGTGACAGCGGTGCTACCAGTTGCCGCAGATTCTCCGGTCGGAGCTGTCGCTCCAGCTGCTGGCAAAGCCGGCAAACTATCAACCACAGATTTGTTCCCTTTTGAAATCACAGTTAGAGAAATGCTGGTCATAGCAAAAACAACGGCTGCCCAACGAGTCATTTTCTGAGCCAAAGTGGTTGCGCCTGTGGCACCCAATATAGAATTAGATCCGCCACCGCCGCCAAAAGCACCGCCAGCCCCACCTTTTGAGTCTTGGACTAGAACGAGAGCGATAAGAACCAATGCTGTAAGGACATGAATTATGGCGACCAGTGTATCCATCTTTTGACTGCCTCCTAAAGACGCACCAATATAGGGAAGGCCCAGCTTAAAAGTCACTGTAAAAGAAAGGAACTCCGACGTGATAATGCAAAATGTCGCAAAAGCCCTCGCTCTATTCTGCCTCTTTGCCGGTGTTCGCAGCAGTGCTTTTGCGGACAAGCCCAGTTTGAAGGCATTTTCTGTGCGGATTCAGCAGGGAAGTCAAATCACGGCCTTCTTCAAGAAAACTCAGGATCTGTCTTCGTTTTCGGAAAAAGAATTTCATCTCCTTTGGAAAGTAAATCAGAAAAGTCTTCGCCATCTCGAAATTGAATTTCAAAATTCCAGTTCCTTTGTCCGCGGGGAAGTTGAGGATGAGAAAGTTCTCAGTGCAGTGATTCAGTATCTGCAGCTCTCGTTGTTGCAAGTGCGTCAGTTGGCCACTCATTCCGATTGGAAGGAGGTCAAAGGCCACTTGGAAAAATGGTTTTTGTTTGCCGCTGATTTTCCCTATGAGGAAGCCTCTTTGGTGGGTCTGCGTTTTTCAGGGGTTGTTCGTTCTTTGTTGTTGGACGAGATGGAACGGCTACAGGTCAAATACAAGGCCGACATGGCGAAAGAGCCCATGCTTCGTCAGTGGTTTTTGCAGGTGCGAGCTCCATGGCCGGTGGACCGAGTGATCATCAGCGAGTCTCGACGCCTGCTCAAGCCCAATCTGATGTCGGTGGCTAATGCAGCGGCTCAAGCTTTTCAGAAAAACCCCTATCAAACCAGCGAGTCCGTTCTGAAAAAAATCAAGAATGGCAACCGGCCGGAGGCCGAATTCCTGCGCCAAATCTGGAGGGAAGCTGACATTTTAATGATGAAAACCGAGATGAATCGCATTGGAAAAATGAAGCTTCGTTTAGCCCTGGCCGAGTATCAACAAATACACTCAGCTCTGCCTCCGTCGAGCCAGGAGCTGGTCAAAGCGGGATTGCTCGATCAGGTGCCGACAGATTATTTAACGGGCAAAGCGCTAGATTTGACTTCTCTTTGAAAACGATAGACAAGTGGGTTTATGCCATTTGTTGTATTTGAGGGCTTGGATGGCTCTGGTAAAAGTTCATTGATGACCGCCTTTGAGTCTGAGTTAAAGACCAAAGGGCTTGAGGCCGTGCGCACGCGCGAACCCGGCGGAACTCCGCTTGGAGATCAAATTCGAGAGATGATTTTAAGCACGGATGGGCCGGCACCAACAGCACGAACAGAATTGCTGTTGTATGAAGCCAGTCGAGCGCAGCATGTGGATATGGTGATTCGCCCGGCTTTAAAAAAACAACAGTGGGTTTTGTGTGATCGTTTTTCGGCGAGCTCAATTGCTTTTCAAGCGGGCGGGCGAGCCATCTCCGAAAACTGGGTCGAGCAGCTGAATCAATTTGCAACGGATGGTCTCAAGCCTGAATTGACGGTCCTTTTGGACTTATCGGTGGATGAGAGTCGCCGCCGCAGAAATTCTCGGCAAGCGGCCGGTGGTGGCCAAGAAGACCGTATCGAGTCCGAGGCAGATTCTTTTCATCAGCGGGTTCGCAAATCTTTTCTGGATCAGGCTCAGCGGGATCCAAAACATTGGTTGGTGTTGGACGCCGCGGAAACCCCGGAACAACTTTTGACCCGTTTGTTGACCCACATTCGAGGCCTGCAATGGCTCAGCTTCTAAATTCTGTCGTCGGTCATCAAGAAAAAATTCAGTTTTTATTGCAAGCGCATCAGCGAGGGCAGCTGCCCCATGCTTTTCTTTTTACAGGTCCTGCGGGGGTGGGAAAAAAGACCACGGCATTGGGGTTGGCTCAAGTTCTCTTGTGCGAAAAAAAAACAGGCTGTGGTTTGTGTGGAAGCTGTTTGCGAGTCACTCAGTTTGTGATGGCGAAAAAGAAAGACAGTCAGGGAACTGAAGCTTTGCTTCTGATTGAGCCTGAAAAAAATCAAATTAAAATTGATCAAGCCCATCAGGTGCTCGAGTTTTTACAGCTCAAGGCCTTCAACACAGTCCGAGTGATCATCATCAACGATGCGGATCGTTTTAATCCTCAGGCCGGCAATGCTTTGCTCAAGGTTCTGGAAGAGCCACCAGAAAATACTTTCTTTTTTCTGATCGCACCCTCTCCAACACAGGTGCTTTTGACTTTGCGGTCACGTTGTCAAAATGTTCGATTTTCTCCCTTGTCGTTGGAGCAGATGAAGGCTCGCTCTCAGGCTCCAGAGTGGGCTTTGAGAGCCAGTCTTGGTAGCTTTGAACGCCTGGAGCAATTGACCGACCCGGATGAGTTAGAGCTGCGAGAGAGCGCCAAGGCCTGGTTGCAAGATTGGGTCTCTGAACCGCAGGGTTATCTGAAGTCGGTCCATCGGGATTTAGTCCGAGACCGGCAGGTAGCTCGGCGTTTGGCTCGTCATCTGTCCTGGTTGTTGCGAGACACGGTCTATTTAAAAATAGGAGCTTGGCGCAAAGTTTTGAACGTGGACCAGCAAAGTTTTTTGCAAGATCTTGCTGAAAAGATGCCCTTTGAACCCTTGGTGCAGGCTGGGGAGAAGTGCTTAAATCTGGTCCAACAAATAGATCAAAATCGAGATGCCGCTCTGGTTTTCGAACAGTTCTGGATTGAAACTCGTCCCTGTGATAATCTCCACTCATGACTTGGATTGATGTTCATGCCCATTTAGACATGCTTGAGGAATCTCCGGCGGAGACCTTGAAGCGAGCCCAGGCTGCCGGTGTTCAGAAGCTGATCACGATTGGCACTGAGCCCTCGGACCATGAATTTGTTTTAAAGACAGCGAAACAGTTTTATCCAGATGTTTATTGCACTCTTGGGGTTCATCCGCACCAGGGCATTCAGTGGCAAGAGTCTGTCGGTCAATGGATTGAAGACCATCTGTCCGAGAAAGAAGTGGTGGCGGTGGGTGAGATTGGTTTGGATTATTACTACAACCAGTCTCCGGTGGAAAATCAGCGCGAAGCTTTTCGTCGACAGCTAGACATTGCCAAGCGTCACAAGATGCCGGTGCAGATCCACACTCGAGAGGCCGAGCAGGACACGATCGAAATCTTGAGAGAATTTCGGGGCGAGGTGACCGGTTTGATCCATTGTTTTACAAGTTCAGCAGATCTGGCCAAAGAGTGCTTGGATTTGGGCTACAATATCTCTTTCAGTGGTGTTGTGACCTTTAAAAATGCTGAGAGTTTACGCGAAACTTGTAAAATGGTGCCTCTGGATCGGATGCACGTCGAAACCGATGCCCCTTTTTTAGCTCCAGTTCCTCAGCGGGGAAAAAAGAACACACCAGCCTTTGTTGTACACACTGCGGCTTTGGTGGCTCAGCTAAAGGAGATTTCTCTTGAGCAGTTGGCTGAGCAGACAAACGAAAATGCGCGTCAACTGTTTCCGAAAATTGTCTGGTAATTCATTTGCTGATTGATTTTTCTGTCTGAAAAATTGAAATTCGTACTCTCATTTGCAAATTTCAAAAAAAGGATCGCATATGGCAAAGCTCAGAGTCGGAATCAATGGTTTTGGTCGAATTGGACGAGTTCTTTTTCGTGCTGGTTTTGATCAGCTCGAAATTGTTGGCATCAATACTTTGGATAGTCTCGATGGCACCGCTCATTTGTTAAAATATGACAGCACTCACGGTATTTATGACAAAGAGGTGAGTCACGATGAAAAAAATCTGACCGTGGGTGGAAAAAAAATATTTGTTTCAAAAACCAGAAATCCTGCCGAGATTCCATGGAAAGAGTGGGGTGTGGATTTGGTGTATGATTGCACCGGTGCCTTTAAGGCCAAGGAAGACTTCATGAAACACATTCAGGCCGGCGCAAAACGAGTGATGGTCTCGGCTCCCGCAGAAGGCTCGGACTTAACTGTTGTGTATGGCATCAACCATGAAATGTACGACGCTGGGAAACATCATGTGGTGAGCAATGCCTCATGCACCACCAACTGCTTAGCGCCCTTGGCCAAAGTTTTAGATGACGCTTTTGGCATCACGAGCGGTGTAATGACAACCATTCACTCTTACACCAATGATCAACAAATTCTGGATGCGCCTCACAAAGATTTGCGAAGAGCACGGTCTGCGGCGGTGAGCATGATCCCAACATCCACTGGTGCTGCCAAAGCCGTGGGAATGGTGCTGCCTTCATTGAAGGGAAAAATTGATGGTATTTCAGTTCGTGTGCCGACCCCGAATGTGAGTTTGGTGGATTTTACTTTCAATTCCAAAAACGAAATGTCTGTGGCTTCCGTGAACGAGGCCTTAAGTAAAGCAGCCAGCGGTGGTCTTCGTGGAATTTTAGATGTGGAAAAGAACCCCCTGGTCAGTATTGATTTCAACGGCAATCGACATTCTTCCATAGTGGATTTGCCATCAACGATGGTGGTTTCTCCGACCATGGCCAAGGTCATGTCTTGGTATGACAACGAGACCGGTTTTTCCAATCGAATGATAGATCTGGCCAATTATATGGCTCAGAAAGGTTTGTAATGGCTGGACTCAAGGGTATAAAAACGATCCGTGATTTTCAGCTGCAGGACAAAGTGGTGTTTCTGCGTCTTGATCTGAATGTGCCACTGGATCATGGACAGATCACGGATGAAACCAGGATCACGGCCAGTCTGCCAACGATTCAGTATGCCCTTGAAAAAGGTGCCAAGCTGGTGATGGCGTCTCATCTTGGGCGTCCCAAGGGGCCAGGTGATAAAAAATATTCTTTGGAGCCGGTTGCTGATCGGTTGACAGAGCTTTTGAAAAAAGAAGTGATCTTGGTGGAAGAACCTCGATCAGAGGCCGTTAAGGCTTTGTTGATGGGACTTAAAAAGACCCAGGTCATTTTGCTGGAAAATCTTCGCTACGATTCAGGGGAAACTGAAAACTCGGAAGAATTCGCCCATGTTTTAGCGAGTTATTCGAACGTGTATATCAATGATGCCTTTGGAGCTTCTCATCGAGCCCATGCGTCGATTGATGCTTTGCCAAGAATGATGAAGGACAAGGGAATTGGGTTCCTTATTGAAAAAGAAATTTCAATGTTGGATAAACTTTTAGAGAACCCGCGAAGTCCCTATTTAGCCATCATGGGCGGAGCTAAAGTCAGTGACAAAATTCAAGTGATTGAAAAGCTCATGGATTTGGTGGATGGCTTTGTGATTGGTGGAGCCATGGCCTACACTTTTTTAAAGGCCAAGGGAATTCCAGTTGGAAAATCTTTGGTAGAAACTGACAAGCTCAATTACACCCGAGAAATGATTGCCCGCCTGGAAGCCAGGCACAAGACTTTGTTATTGCCAGTGGACCACGTGGTGACCCAGGACATTGCTTCCGGCAAAGGGGAAGTAACCTCTGGTGTTGGCATCGAAGAGGGTTGGATGGGTGTGGATATTGGACCGCAAACTCTTAAACAATATTCCGCAGCGATTGCGGGGGCCGCGACGGTATTCTGGAACGGACCTATGGGGATTTTCGAAACCCCGGCCTATGCCAAGGGAAGTTTTGGGGTTGCGCAGGCTTTGGCCGAGAGCAAGTGTGTGAAGATTGTTGGCGGTGGAGATTCTGCGGCAGCGGCGGAGGCCTCTGGTTACGCGGATAAAATGACCCACATCTCAACGGGTGGTGGGGCCGCTCTCGAGTATTTGCAGGGTGACCGTTTGCCTGGTCTAGAGGTTTTGCGACCACAGAAAATTTCAGGGATTTGAGATGAAATATTTTGCTGCCAACTGGAAGCTTCATAAGAACCCGCAAGAGACACGAAATTTTTTAAGCGATTTTCAGCAGAAGTATTCTCGCAAGTCTTCGCAAGAGGTGATTTTTTTTCCACCGAGCATTTGTCTTGAGGCAGCCTCTCAGGTGGTTAAGACCCCTCTTCAGTGGGGTGCACAGAACGTTTATTCACAGATTAAGGGAGCTTTTACTGGCGAGACTTCGGCTCAAACCGTGGCAGATCTCGGTGGCAAATATATCCTGATCGGTCACAGCGAGCGGCGCCAAATTTTTCATGAGAAAGACGAACTCTTGTCTGAGAAACTGACGCTTGTTCAACAACTAGGGCTGACGCCAATGTTGTGCATTGGCGAAACTCTGTCAGAAAGAGAGTCTGGAAAAACCATGCAGGTCTTGGAATCTCAGTTGACCCAGGGACTTAAAAACTTTGACCAACAGAAAGCCCTCACTGTGGCGTACGAACCTGTTTGGGCCATCGGCACCGGAAAAGTGGCTCAGGTGGCTCAGGTCAAGGAAGCTCATTTCGAAGTGAGAAAGATTTTGAACCGGCTTGGATGCAATGACAAGACTCCTATTTTGTATGGTGGCAGCGTGAAGCCGGACAATGCTAAAGAACTGTTGGCAGTGCCAGAGGTCGGTGGATTTCTTGTTGGGGGCGCTTCCTTGGAAGTGGCGAGCTTTCTTGCGATTTGTGCCAGTGAGTAGAAAAATTGGCATTCTGGTTCTTTTGCTGCTGCCGAATTTGGCAAGAGCAGCGTTTTCAAATTACAACTCAATTTTAATCGGCGACCAAGCTGCCGGGATGGGTGGCGCGGCCACCGCAATGACGGAAGATGCCTCGGCGGCGGCTTGGTACAACCCGGCCACTCTGGCG